>OHBM01002792.1_pt1 | contig 11275 bp, 9 predicted proteins | sample 1577251 | NCBI WGS metagenome assembly OHBM01 (sample SAMEA3541557, study PRJEB24748) | human gut metagenome | biome: human gut; feature: human-associated habitat; material: faeces | place: China | collected 2012
CATCAGCGGCAGGCCTTGGGAAATATGGATGTCGCTGGCCTTCATCTGGCGGGCCAGCGCGGTCAGTTCATGGATCTGCATAGGGTATCACTCCTCAAAATAGGTGATCTTCAGCAGTTCTTCGGGGGTAGTCACGCCGTCGCGCACCAGCTGCACGGCGCTCTCCCGCAGGCTGCGCATGCCCTGGGTTTTCCGCGCTGCATCGGTCATTTCTTCAATGCTCGCGCCCTCGGCGATCATGCGGCGCAGCGCCTTGTTGATGACCACCATCTCGTGGATGGCCACGCGGCCTTTGTAGCCGGTGCCGTTGCACTCGTCGTCGGTATCCTTGCAGCATGGTTTGGTGCAAGTCTGTTTCAGGTGTCTGTGGCATGCTGTGCGGTTGTGTTTGTGATCGAGTTGTTTTTGTAGAGTTTTTTGCCTGTCAGGAACTACTCCACCTGCACCTGACACATTCTCATTGTAGCCAGTGCTGCTTCATGGCTTTCCGGTGTGACACCTGCGCAGCAGGAAGCAATGACTTTGACCGGGATCTCCGGCAGATATGCCTTAATTAAAATTGCATTGGAGACAACACAGATGTCGGTACAAAGTCCGACCAATGTAACAGTGATATCTTCTTTCTCTGCGATTTTTGTAATCTCTTCCGCAAGAATTTTTGAACCGAACGTCGGCTTGTCGATCACTACTGCGTCTTTTAATGCAGTTTTCACTTTCTCATTGATCTGCCAGCCGTCTGTTCCCTTCACGCAGTGCACAACCGGAAGATTTTTTCCTTCCTGAGTCTCTAAATAATTTTCCGGGTGTGTATCCCTTGTTGCAAAAATGTCTTTGGCATCATACTTTGCAATCTCTGCGATTACGTTATCCACGATAGTCACTGCCTCTTTTGTTCCGAGTGAGCCATCGATAAAATCATTCTGCATATCTACCACTACTAATAAATTTCTCATTATGTAAACCTCCAATTTTCCTTTTTAATTATAAAATATCCAAAATATTTTTTACTCCATGACACTAATTGTATCAAATATCCTTTTTCTTATAATTGCACTTCTTCCTAATCTTTCAATGAAAAATACAAGTTCTTATACCCAAGCTGCTGGCACAGTTTTGTCAGATACGGCTGGTCAATCCTTGCCTGCTCCAAAACATCCTTCTGTGCAAACACTTCCTCTTTTGTGCCATCTGCGAGCACTTTTCCGTGCGCCATAACGATCACACGCTCGAAACTCTCTGCCACAAAATCCATATCGTGTAAAATCGCAATAACCGTTTTTCCCTGACTGCTCAGATCCCGGATCATTTTCTGAATGATCTTTCTGCCCTTCCAGTCCTGCGCGATCGTCGGTTCATCCAGAATGAGCACTTTTGTATCCATCGCAAGAACGGAAGCGATCGCAACCAGTTTCCGCTCTGACAATTCCAGATCATAAGGATTTTCGTCTGCAAGCTGTTCCAGCCCGACCAGCTTTAATGCTGCAACAGCTTTTTCCTTTGCCTGCTCTTTTGTCATTCCGATATTCTGCGGTCCGAACATGACTTCATCGATCACATGATATTTGAAAATCTGGTCATCCGGATTCTGGAATACGTAACCGATCTCCCCTGCCAACATTGCAACGGTCTTTTCTGCCATGTCGCTTCCACCGTAGTAGATGCTGCCGCCCACCGGCTTTAACAGACCTTTTAACAGCTTTACAAGAGTCGTTTTTCCTGCGCCGTTCTGGCCGATGATCGCAGTTGGTCTGTGGTCAATGGTAAGGTTTATGTCCTGCAGAACCGGAACATTTTCGAGATATTGAAATTCCAGATGTTCGATGTCAAAAACATTTTTCTTACAACTTATAGTCAGTTTCATGCTTTCATCTGTAGTTACAGAATCTTCCATCTGCCCATTCTTATTTTTCATATCTTTATTATTGTCTAATAATATTTTTTCCGGGCAGAACGCTTCCTCCCCCGGAAACAAATCTTTTAACGCCAACGCATCCTTAAGCGAAGCCGGATAACATCCATTCTCTTTCTTCACGCCAAAAGCCTGACAGATTCTTGTATAGGCAGGTGGATTCACCCCATAGCTCTGCAGATCCGCTCTGGAAAAAATCTGTTCCGGCGTATCGAATGCGATCTGCTTTCCCTGATGCAGCAGCAAAATCTTATCACAGTATTCTGCCAGCTTTTCCAGCTTCTGTTCCACCATAATGATCGTGATCCCTGATTTTGCAAGCTTATCGACCGCTGCAAAAACTTCCTCGCTTCCCGCCGGATCAAGCTGTGAGGTAGGCTCGTCTAACACGATCACTTCCGGTTTCATCGCAAGGATACCTGCCAGCGCAACCCTCTGCATCTGACCACCGGACAGATCAAACGGATTTCTGTCCCTGTAAGCTGCAATATCCAGCAGTTCCATCACTTCATCCACACGGCTTATCATCTCTTCTTTTGGCACGCCGAAGTTCTGCAGACCAAATGCAATTTCCTCAAAAACAGTTTCTTTTGCACCGGAGAGCTGGTTGAACGGATTCTGGAATACCAGACCTACTTTCTGACACAGCTTTGAAACAGTCGTTTTTGCCACCTCAGTGTCCTCGATCAGAACTTTTCCTCCATAAGCCCCTTTGAAAAATCCCGGAACAAGACCGTTGAACGCCTGACAGAGCGTACTTTTTCCAGCTCCGTTCTCCCCGATGATCCCGACAAAAGAACCTTTTTCTATTTCAAAATCCAGCCCATCCAACGCAAGCTTTGTTGTATTTGGATAGCGGTATTTTAAATTTTCAACCTTTATATATGCCATAATTCTTCCTTTTTCCATAAACAACTCAAAACACAATCCTCACCACTATAGCCCCTGCAATCACCACAGCCATCACCAGACATAACATGCGGTCGGAAGTTTTCATTTTTCCTTCCCTGAGACAGGTCTTTTTCTGCCCTGCCTCAAAGCCCCGGATTTCCAGTGCGATCGCACGCTCTCTTGTGTTGATGAGCGAGCTCATGACAACCGGCGAAATTAACGGAAGAAAAGATTTTGCCCTGGTGATCAGATTTCCCTCCGTCTCAAGCCCACGGCTCCGCTGTGCATCCATGATCGTGTTCATCGTCCCGCTCATCTGCGGTACGATCTGAAAAACAGAACTGATGACATATCCGATCTTCGGTGAAAATCCGACCTGCTCCAGATCCTCTACCAGCTCTGCCGGCTTAGTTGTGAGTACAAACACCGCAAATGCCAGCAGCATATTTAAGACGTTACAGCTGATGCGAAGCGCATACATCATTCCTTCCCGATAGAACTTTAACGGTCCTAACTGAAACATTAAGTTTGCATTTTCATGATTAAATAAACCATGGATCAAAAATATGGTGATCAGAATTGTAAATGAAAAAGCAATCAGTGGAAAAACCTTTTTCATGATTTTTCCACTGATAAGCATTACAAGACTGATTCCAATGAATATAGCGAATGCCCATAACTTCCCTGTGATCAGCGATGCAGCGACCGCTGTCAGGATATAACACAGTTTCGTAAAAGGATGCATTCTGGTCAAATAGGTATCTTTATCCACATAAAGGCTGATACTTTTCATCTAAATCACTCCATCAGAATATGTTTTCACTTCTTAGTCTAAGCTCTCCACACTGTCGTTTACATCATAAAGTGCGGTAAGTTTTTTCGGAAGTCCTTTTAAAATTGCAAACACGATCAATACCGTAATGATCTTATCCGGAACATCCACAACGACTTCATCCAAGAAAGAACCTAATACAACCGGGAGATTTGCTGCCTGTGTTGCTGCGAATACTGCATCGCCCCAGACATTTCCTGTTGTACCGCCCCAGAAAATAACGTTTAACGGAGTGGAGATCAATACTGCTGCAAGACCGCCGGCTAAAGAAGTCAGTAACGCACCGTTTACTTTTTCCATTTTGCCGAGACGTGCCATAATACCAACGACAAGACCGATGCCAAGACTTGTGAGGGCATACACTAATGTAATGGAATCACCGGTTGTAAAACCATAGATCAGGTTGTTGGCTGCTCCACAGATTGCACCAATGATCGGTCCGCCGAGTGCGCCACCGATACAGGTTCCGATGGAATCTAACCATAACGGCAGTTTTAATACGGAAGCAAATAATTTTCCGAGGTAATTGATACCGATACACGCCGGGATCAACACCAGACTTGCTGTGTTTAATTTTGTTTTAAAAATGTTCTTCATAACGTTGTCCTCCTCATTTTCCGGAGCACCTGTACAGTGCCTCCAATGCTACATGAATCTCGTTTTTTTCTCCCTGTACGGTTGCATTCACTCCATCCGTATAGTTGTTAATGTTATCTTCAAGGTTATCCTCGTATTCCACCACCGTATTTAAGACAGAGGCTGTCTTCACACCCCGGAGTTTTCCGATCACAAACAGCGCCGCTGTCTCCATATCACAGCCAAGCACTCCTCTGCCGGCCCACAGTGCGTCGATCTCGTCCTCTCTGTCCGTGTAAAAACTGTCATGACTCCGTGCCATTCCGACATGCGCCGGAATCTGCTCCTCCTCTGCTGCCTCTACACAGGCATTCATCAGTTCAAAATCCGGGATTGCCGGATAAATGGAATCTATGTACGTTCTGGAAGTTCCTTCATCTCTCACCGCACCCTGCACTAAGATCAGATCCCCTAATCTGATCTCTTTTTGTAATGCACCGCAGCTTCCGATACGGATCGCATGCGTCACGCCGATACGCGCCAGCTCTTCCACAGCAATTCCAGTCGAAGGACCGCCGATCCCCGTAGAAACTGCAAGCATGCGGATTCCCCTGTAAGTTCCTGCAATGCTTTTATATTCCCTGTTAAATTCTAACTCCTCCACGTCCTCTAGCTGTTCTGCGATCCGCTCCACCCTTGCCGGGTCTCCAGGAAGGATCGCATACTGAATGCCGAGGTCATCGCGCAGTTTTAAGTGAGGCATTACTTCCATTCCATCATCCACTCTTTTCTCAGATTTTTCTGCCTTATCACGACAAAATTTCTCATTACCATGGTTTTAAGATTCTTGTTTAAAGTATCACTTTACAACTGTCTTGTCAACTGTAAAGTCATGTATGCACTGACACAATTACAGATAACTTTCCTTCCGGTTGACAGCTTTTCTCAAATAATTTCCAAGATTTGTCATGCACATGAGCATGGCTGTAAGAAAAAGACCCGGTATGAGGATGATCCACCATGACTTTGTCATCAGTGCTTTGTCTGCATTTGAAAGCATGCTTCCCCACGAAATCTGCTCTAGCGGCAGACCAATTCCCATGAAGCTTAAGGTTGACTCTGCAATGATCGCACTTCTGATATTCATGACAACCATAAACATGATCGATGAGGCAAAATTGGGAGTCAGGTGTTTCCATAAGACATGCCAAAAGCTTCCTCCCATACATCTTGCTGCGATGACATACCCGCTGTTTCGGATCTGTCTTACTTCTGTGCGCACCACTTTGGCAATACCTGGCCAGCTTGTGATCCCGATAATAAATGAAATACTGAAAATGCTGGCTTTTCCTAAGACTGCCTGCAATAAAATAACCAGCAGCAGATTCGGGATACTTAAGAAAATCTCTGTAAAGCGCATTAGCAGTGAATCCACCCATTCCGGTGCACATCCGCTGACTGAACCAAAGACAATAGCAAGTACCGTAGAGATAAGCGTTGCAAGTACTCCGATCAATAGTGATATCCGTCCCCCATACCAGATCATGGAAAAAATATCTCTCCCCATCGTATCTGTCCCAAAGAGAAACTCTCCTCCCGGTGCTTCATTGTAATGTGCCAGATCCATATAACCGGGATCTTTTGTCATGATCAGATGGCTGCACAGGCAGCCTGACAGAATGACCACAAGCAGCAGTGCTGATATCAGCGGTTTTCCCTGATACCATTTTCTATGCCTGCTAACAGTCTGCTCCACTGTATTTCTAATTCCCACAATCTGAAAATCTGTATCCATCATCGGTTCCTTTCTGTCACTGACGTATTCTCGGATCGATCCTCTCATTTATCGTCTGGGCGATCATGTTGCAGACAACCACGACAATACCTGTAAGAATACACAAAACCATCAGTAAATTATAATCTTTATATCTGGCACTCTCATAAGCCAGTGTTCCAAGCCCCGGATAAGAGAATACCGTCTCAACAATATAGGTTCCTCCTAAAATATGAGGCACCGAGATTGCCATAATACTCAGATAACTCGGAATAATATTGCGGAGACAATGGCGGAAAAGAATGCTGTTTTTTGTAAGTCCCTTCGATTTCGCCAGCAGTACATAATCTGCCCGCACTTCCTCTAAGATCTTATTGCGGATCATATAAGCGTAGTACCATAGATGTCCCAGCACTACAACTGTGACCGGCAATATGAGATGCTGTATCCTGTCAGCTGTATCTTTCTCTTTTCCGATCGTGTAGGCGCCGGAGCTTGGCAATATATGAAGCTCAACTGCAAAGAAAAGGATCAGTACCAGCGAAAACCAGAACTCCGGTATACAGCTTGTGACCGTTCCGACCTGGCATATGATTTTATCCAGCCATTTTTCTTCGTGCCATGCACACAAAATTCCCAGTAACAGCGCCAGTGTAAAAATAAGTACAAAGCCTATCCCGCCCAGCAGCATTGTATTTCCGACTCTTCCGGAAATCACTTCCAGCACATCCATTTTGTATTTATAGGAGATGCCGAATTCTCCATGAAATGCATTCGAAAGCCATTTTACATACTGGACGGAAACAGACTCGTTCAGTCCCAGCTTCTCCATCGCCCAGTCATGCTCCTCGGGACTCATTTTTTCCACTCTTTCCCCATAATAAGAGACAAGCGGATCTCCCGGTGCCAGTCTGGAAATGTAAAATACGATCACTGACAACAAAAAAATACTTGCAAGAAACAGCAATATTTTTTTTAAAATATAGATACTGATCTCTTTTTTACTCATTTTCTTTTTCTCCCGCTCTTTGCCGTTCCATGCGCGGATCCGGAATTGGGATGGACTCGATCAATGCCTTCGTATATGGGTGCTTCGGATGTCTGAAAATATCCTCCACATTTCCTACTTCCACTAATTTGCCGTCATGCATCACACCTACCCGGTCACACAAAAAACGTACCAAGGAAAGATCGTGTGCAATAAACAGAAACGAAAACCCGTGTTCCTTCTGCAAATGCCGGAACAGATTCACGATCTGTGCCTGAATGGATACATCTAAGGATGCGATCGGTTCATCTGCGACCAGCAGTTCCGGTTCCATCGCTACTGCGCGCGCAATTGCAACACGCTGCCTTTGTCCGCCTGAGAGCTCCGAAGGATATTTTTCCAGATAGGAATTATCCAATCCAACATACTTCAGCTGAAATGCTGCCTCCGCTGAAAGTGTTCCTCTTTTCGGTGTGAAGTGCTGTATTCGGAAGGGCTCTGACAAAATATCCTTCACTTTCATTCTCGGATTTAAACTGGAAGTGGAATCCTGAAAAATAATCTGCCGCTCACACTGAAGCATTTTTTTATTTTTCCGGAACTCCTTGCTGCGGCAGGTATCAATTTCCTTGTATAAAATCTCTCCGCTATCTGGTTTACATAAATTCATCACGCAATTTGCCACAGTTGATTTTCCGGAACCGGATTCACCTACCAGCCCAAAAACTTCTCCCTTATAAATCCGGAAACTCACATCATCTACAGCTTTATGCACAGTTCTTTTTCCAATGGAAAAACTTTTCGTGAGATGATTTACAGCAACTAAAGTCTCCCTGTTTTCTGCATCATTCTGGCATTCTTCCACCATAGAAGTCTTTTTGCGCTCCGCTGTTTCTTCACATCCTTCTCTCTGATCTCCTTCTGCCAAAAAGGAACTGCATACGAGCGAAGGCGGTTTTATTTCAGGTGCTCTCTCATCCAGCAGCCAGGTTGCCGCATGGTGTGTGTCCGATATCCTAAACATTGGCGGTTCTTTTTCATAATCAATTGCAAGTGCATATTCATTTCTGCATGCAAACGCATCCCCCCTGGGAGGATCGATCAATACCGGCGGCATTCCCGGGATCGCATGCAGCATCTCTTTCCCTTTTGCATACGCCGGAAGTGCCTGCATAAGCCCCCATGTATATGGATGCCTTGCATCATAAAAAATGTCCTCTGTTGTTCCAAGTTCCACGATTTTCCCTGCATACATGACAGCCACCCGGTCAGCAACTCTTGCGACAACGCCCAAATCATGCGTCACAAAAATAGTTGATGTATGCATTTTCTTCTGGATATCGCGGAACAGATCCAAAATCTGTGCCTGTATCGTCACATCTAAAGCTGTGGTCGGCTCATCTGCGATCAGGATAGACGGATTTCCTGCCAGTGCGATTGCTAACACACTGCGCTGTCTCATGCCGCCCGAAAAATGATACGGGTATAAATTCCTCCGCTCGTCTGCCTGATCGATACCGACTAATCCCATCAGCTCTATGACACGCTTTTCTAATGCATCACGCTTTATATGAGGATTGTGTATTTTAATTGCTTCTTCTATCTGTCTGCCAATTGTCATCGTCGGATTTAATGCTGTCATCGGATCCTGAAATACCATGGAAAAAAGCGTTCCACGCAATTTCGCCATGTCACGCTCTTTGTACCCGGTAATATCTATTCCATTTGCCAGAATTTTTCCTGATTTTATTCTGGCATTCCCCGGAAGCATTTTCATCAGACTTTTACACAGGACGCTTTTCCCACAGCCGGACTCTCCCACAATCGCAAGAACCTCTCCCTCTTTCAGGGAGAGGCTTACATCTCTGACTGCCTGTACTTCACCGGCGTCCGTTTCAAAACTGACAGATAAATCTGAAGCTTCCAATATATATGTTCTGCTCTGTTCTTCCATAGTGAATTCCTTCTGCTGCCTCCGGCAGTTATTTCCTAGTTCCCGATCGTCCAGTCTGCAACATTCCAGAAAATTCCGACACCGTGATGTCCCATAACAGTGTCTGCTGAGATTCCCTGAATAGAAGAATTTGCCACATAATTTGCATCAATATAGCAGATAAAGGTAAATGCCGGATCTTTTGCCAGTTCTTCCTGAAACTTGTCATATGCCTCTGCACGCACCGCAGGATCTGCAGACTCTCTCGCCTCAATCAGATACTGGTCTACCAGTGCATTGGAATAAGAACTGTAGTTAGCACCCTTGTCTGTACCGAATACTTTGTAAGTATGGTCATCTGCATCAAAAGGGCTTCCCCAGCCGATCAGATACGCCATCTGTCCGCCCCAGTCAACCTCTGTCGGAACTTCAACCGTACAGTCAATACCAACTTCTTTTAACTGTTGTGCTGCTGCCTGGGCGATATCGAGTCTTACCTGGTCACCTGCTCCGACACTTATAACGAAACCGATCTTTTCGCCGTCTCTGTAGTAGAATCCGTCTTCACCCATCGTACATCCGACAGACTCCATGATTTCTTTTGATTTTTCCGGATTGTAATCATAATGTTCTACATTCTCATTGTTATAAATATTACGCTGTAATGGTCCGTATGCAGTCATTCCCTGTCCAAGGAGAACCGCATCAATGATCGCCTGTCTGTCAATTGCATAATTGATGGCAGGGATAATGTCTTTATTGGCTGTCCAGTAATCATTATTAAAATTGTAAAGGATTCCACGATAATCCGATGTCTTCATATCATAGCATGTATAACCATCCTGATCTGCAAAGGTCTTCGCATCCTTCGGTGTCAGTAATGCAAGATCCAGCTCTCCGGACTGCATCTGGATCGCTTTTGCATTATCATCCGGTACGATCTTAAAAATGATCTTGTCGATATTTGGCACACCCTTGAAATAATCCTCGTTCTTTACCAATGTGATTGCCTGTCCTGCATCCCAGCTGTCTAATTTGTATGGACCGGTACCGATCGGATGGCGGAAGAAATCCGACTCCTGCATATCTTCGCCTTCCAGTAAATGCTTTGGCAGAATTGCCATTGTCATATAGTCAAGAAAAGCTACGTTCGGTGCTGAAAGCGTAAATGCGATCGTATGATCGTCGATCACGTCAATTGCTGTTACGTCTTCGTAGTTTGGTGCATTTTCTGAACCGTTATCAGGATCCATGATTGCTTCGATCGTGAATTTTACATCATCTGCTGTAAATGGTTCCCCATCATGCCACTTTACATTCTCCTCTAAATGGAATGTATAAGTTAAAGTATCTTCATCGTAGTCCCAGCTCTTTGCAAGCCCCGGAGCAACCTGATTCTCACCATCATGTGATGTCAGTCCGCTGAAAATCAGAATATTGATCTCACCATGCTCATCCATTGCCGGATTGATACGCGTGTAATCATTACTTCCATATACAAGTGCCGAAGCTCCGTCCGCTGCCTGTGCTTCGGTTCCAGCGGAATTTTCTGTTTTCTTTTCTTCTGCGCCGTTTCCACAGGCTGCCATGGAAAGCATCATTGCTGCTGCCATCAGCATCGCAAAAATTCTCTTTTTCATTCCTAATCTCCATTTTCTTTTTGTAAGATCTGCCACCTGTCAGGGTGCTATCATCTCCATGCCGACTATTTTACTTTAGGAATGTCCGGTCCTGCAAGCTCCCCGGGGGGATATATCTTGCAATTGCCGGGTGATTTTTACTCTAACGTTTGCGTACAGAATTGCCCTGATGCTATTTCATCTCTTTTATATATCTTAGTACATCCTCTGCCGTCTCAGCGTAGTATTCTGCTCCGTGCTCTGCTAAAAACTCTTTGTCACGGAATCCCCAGAGAACCGAGACACAAGGCATACCGGCATTTTTCGCTGTCTCAATATCAACGTCAGAATCACCGACGTAAACCGCTTCTTCTTTCGTTTTTCCTAATTCTTTCAATGCCTCAAAAACCGTATCCGGAGCCGGTTTTCTGCGGATGCCCTCTTTTTCACCGATTGCTACAGGAACGATTCCTTTAAAATAAAGGTCGTTTAATTCTTTGACCGCAAAATCAATCTTATTCGATACGATTGCGACCGCATATCCTTTCTTCTTCAAAGTCTCGATCAGCTCTACAACGCCTGCATACGGCTTTGTGTTATCATTGCAATGTTCGCCATAATATTCTTTAAAAAATGCAAAGGTTTCCTCAAATAATGGATTGCTCTCCCCATCCGGCACTGCCCGGATCATTAGCAGACGCACGCCATTTCCTACAAATTGACGCACTTCCTCTAATGTACGCTTTGGCATTC
>OHBM01002794.1_pt1 | contig 11270 bp, 8 predicted proteins | sample 1577251 | NCBI WGS metagenome assembly OHBM01 (sample SAMEA3541557, study PRJEB24748) | human gut metagenome | biome: human gut; feature: human-associated habitat; material: faeces | place: China | collected 2012
CAGTTCGCGCTCGGTCAGGCCGATGCGCTCGGCGGGGAAGGACTTTCCCCCGGCGCGCAGCAGCGCGAGATATACCAGGGCGCAGCGCCCGTCCTTTTCCTGCAGCAGCTTGTCCGCTTCCTCGATCGGCAGCGACAGGCAAACCGGCCGCGACAGCGTAAATTCGGCTTGATCCATGCAATTACCCCTCGGGTCGATAGAAATTCATGATAGATTCACATTATAGCATGAAAATTGACTTGTAGCAAGAGCAGCGCCTGTGTTATAATGCGATATGTATGACTATAACTAGGAGTGGGTCTATGCTGGAATTGCTGGCACCTGCGGGCAACCTCGATGCCGTCATCGCGGCGGTGCAAAATGGGGCGGACGCGGTGTATATGGGCTTTGGCGACGGGTTCAACGCGCGCCGGAGCGCGGATAATTTCACACGGGAGTCGTTTGCAAAAGCGGTGCGCTACTGCCATATCCGCGGCTGCAAGGTCTACGTCACGCTCAACACCCTCGTGGGCGACCGCGAGATGGAGGCCGCCGCCGCGCTCGCGCAGCAGGCGTCGGACGCCGGAGCGGACGCGATCCTCGTGCAGGATCTGGGGCTTGCGCGCGTGCTGCGCGATGCTCTGCCGGATATCCCGCTGCATGCGAGCACGCAGATGAGCATCCACAACCTCGCCGGAGTCGAGGCTGCGGCCGAGATGGGCATCACCCGCGCCGTGCTCTCGCGCGAGCTCTCGCTCGAGCAGATCCGCTTCATCTCGCAGCACGCGAGCATCGAGACCGAGGTCTTTGTGCACGGTGCGCTGTGCTTCTGCTATTCCGGTCAGTGCTATATGAGCGCGCTCATCGGCCGCCGCAGCGGCAACCGCGGCGCGTGTGCGCAGCCGTGCCGTATGCAGTACAGCATGGGCGGCCGCATGGACGAGTACCCGCTGAGCCTGCGCGACAACTGCCTGGCGGATTATCTGCAGCAGCTCGATGAGGCCGGCGTCGCCTGCGTGAAGATCGAGGGGCGCATGAAGCGGCCGGAGTATGTTGCCGTGGTCACGGATGTGTACGCCAAGTGCATCCATGAGCACCGCGTGCCCACGCCGGAGGAAAATGACCGTCTTGCACTGGCGTTTTCGCGTCAGGGCTTCACGCAGGGCTACCTGCTCGGCAAAAAGGGGCCGGATATGCTCGGCACCCGCGCGGCCGAGCCCGACCGCGAGGCCGAAAAGATGTTCACCGCCGCGCGCAAGGCATATGCCGACGGCGAGCGCCGCCGTGTGCCCGTGAAGTTTTATGCCAAGGTGCGCGCGGGCGAGCCGGTCATGGCTGCCGTCGCGGATGAGGACGGGCACCGCGCCGTGCTCACAGGGCCTGTGCCCGAGCCTGCGCAGCGTGCGCCGCTGACCGGGCAGAGCCTTGCCGATCAATTTGCCAAAACGGGCGGAACGCCCTATTATTCTACCGGCACGGAAAGCCGCATCGACCCCGGCCTGTATCTTCCGGCGGCCGCCGTCAACGACCTGCGCCGCCGGCTCATCACCGGCCTGAAGGACGAGCGAGCGGCGCTGCCCGAGCGGCGCAGCCTGCCGCTGCCGCTGCGTCCGGAGGGGAAGCACTATTATGCCGACCCCGTGCTCATCGTGCAGGTGCATCAGGCCGAGCAGCTCACGCCGGAGCTTGCGCAGCTGTGCCCGGCGTATGTGTATGTGCCGGTCGAAATTCTTGACACGGATTTTCCGCGCGTCGCCCCGTTTCTGGAGCAGGGGGCGCAGGTCGTGGCGGTGCTGCCGCGCGTCATCACGGACGATCAGGCGGAGGATATGCACGCGATGCTCTCCCGCGCCGCCGAAAACGGTGTGCGCGAGGCGCTCGTCGGCAATATGGGGCACATCTTCTTTGCCCGCCGCGCGGGCATGCGTGTGCGCGGCGACTTCGGGCTCAATGTCTTTAACTCCTACACCGAGGGGGTCTTGCAGCAGGCCGGGCTCGTGAGTGCAACGGCGTCGTTCGAGCTGCGCGTGGCGCAGATCCGCGACCTTGCCAAGGCGGTCGACACCGAGATGATCGTCTACGGCCGTCTGCCGTGCATGATCACCGAGCAGTGCATCATCCGCAACAGCGCGGGGCGCTGCAACTGCACCGTGCCGAACAATCTGGCCGACCGGCGCGGGGCACTGTTCCCGGTGCTGCCGGCGTTCGGCCACCGCAACCAGATCTTCAACGCGCACAAGCTCTATCTCGCCGACAAGCATGAGGATTATGAAACGGCGGGGCTCTGGGGCGTGCGCCTCATGTTCACGACCGAGACGCCGCATGAGTGCGTCGCGGTCACGCAGAGCTATCAGGGTCTGACGGATTACCGCCCCAACGGGCTGACCCGCGGACTGTATTATCGGGGCGTGGAATGACCCGCCCGGGAGGAACGACCATGAACTGGATTCTTGCCTCCGGCTCCCCGCGCCGGCGGGAGCTGCTGGAGATGCTCGGTGTGCCGAACCTGACGATCCGTCCGGCTAAGGGACCCGAGCGCGCGACGCCGGGCGCAGGACCGGAGCAGACCGTGCGCGAGCTTGCGCTGCACAAGGCACAGGAGGTCGCGCAGACCTGCGCACCGGAGGACATCGTTATCGCGGCGGACACGATCGTCTATCTCGACGGTGTGATCCTCGGCAAGCCGAAGGACACGGCCGATGCCGCGCGCATGCTCGCCGCCCTGTCGGGACGCGAGCACACCGTCTATACCGGCGTCGCCGTTTTGCGCGGCGGCGAGACGCGGCAGGCGGCCGAGCACACGGCCGTGCGCTTTCGCACGCTGACGCCGGCGGAGATCACGCGCTACATCGCCACCGGTGAGCCGATGGACAAGGCCGGCGCCTACGGCATTCAGGGGCGCGGTGCGCTGTTCGTCGCGCATCTGGACGGGGACTATTTCAACGTCATGGGCCTGCCGCTGTGCCGGCTCGGACAACTGCTGAACGAACTGGGAGTCGAGCTGCTTTGAACTGGAAAACATATCTGAAGAAAAAAGGTGCGCGCATCGGCGCGGTCGTGCTTGCGGTCGTGCTCGTGCTCGCGCTCATCGCCGGGGCGCTCGGCGGCAAGGCGGGATTTCTCACGAATCTCGACGGCATCGTGCGCGCGCCGCTGCAAAAGGCCGCGACCGTCACGGCGCAGTGGCTCGAGAGCATCTACGGCTACATTTATAAATATGACCAGCTCAAGGCCGAAAACGACCAGCTGCGCGTCCAGCTTGCCGAGGCGCAGGCGCAGGCGCGCGAGGGGCAGGAGGCGCTGGCGGAAAACGAGCGCTACCGCGAGCTGCTGGGCTTCACGCAGCGGCATACGGATTTTGAACTTGAGCCGGCGAACGTCGTGTCCTACGGCGCGTCGAACTGGTCGAGCACGCTCACGCTCAGCAAGGGCAGCGACTGCGGCATCGAGGTCGGCGACTGCGTCATGAACGAGGCCGGCGCGCTCGTCGGTCAGGTCATCGAGGTCGGCAGCACATGGGCGACCGTGCGCACGGTCATCGACGTGGATATGAGCGTCGGCGGCTACATCAGCAGCAGCGGCGCCACGGCCATGGTGCTCGGCGACTTCACGCTCATGCAGGACGGCTGCGTGCGCTTCGGCTACCTGGCCGAGGGCACGAGCATCTTCACCGGCGATACCGTGCTCACCTCCGGCAAGGGCGGCGCGTTCCCGGCAGGGCTCGTCGTCGGCACGATCACCGACGTGCGCACCGAGGCCGGCGGCCAGCAGACCTACGGCGTCATCACGCCCGCATGTGATCTCGGTGAGCTGCTGCAGGTGTTCGTCATCAAGGACTTTGACGTGGTGAGCTGACATGTGGGCGGATCTGATCAACAAGGAAAAGATACACCGCGTGCTCTGGTGCGCGCTGTACATGGCGGTGACCGTTGCGCTGCAGACCACGGTCTTTGCGCACATTGCGCTCTTCGGCGTGCACGCCATGTTCGTGCCGGCGGTCGTCGTGGCGGTCGGCATGTTCGAGGGTGGCACATGGGGCGCGGTCTTCGGTCTCGTTACGGGCTATTTCTGCGCCATGGGCTACCCCGAAACGGGGCTGCTGTTTGCCGTGCTCTTCGCGCTCATCGGCTTCGGCGCGGGGATGCTCGCGGCATATCTCATCAATAACGGGATCTTCCCGTTTCTCGTGACGTGTCTGGCTGCGTTTCTGCTCACGGCCTTCTGCCAGATGTTCCGCCTGTGGATCTTCCACGGCGCGTCGTTCTGGCGGCTGCTCGTCGTGGCGTTGGGGCAGAGCGTGTTCTCGCTCCCGTTCGCCGTGCCGTACTACTACATCAGCCGTGCGTTTCATCGCCGGCGTGCCCAGCGCTGAGGCATTCAGCGCGCCCGTACCCCCGAAAGGATTTTCGCTATGGAAAAACCCATCAAGCCCGGCCGCATCACCGCGCTCGCGTGTATGCTCATGCTGCTCGTGATCGTGTTCGTGGTCGCGCTCTACAAACTGCAGATCGTCGACGGTAAGGCGTACTATGAGGAAAACCGCAACAGCGTCGCCAGCTCCCAGACCGTGGCGGCCGCGCGCGGCAGCATCCTCGACCGCTACGGCCGTGTGCTTGTGTCGAACACGAGCTGCAATAACCTCGTCTTTAACCCCGACGATCTCTTCGAGCAGGACGACCCGAACGGCATCCTGCTGAAGCTGGCGCGCACCGTCGTCAGCTGCGGTGACACGTATGTCGACGAGCTGCCGGTCACGACCGCGCCGCCGTTCGAGTATACGGACATGACTGAGACGCAGCGCACACAGCTCAAGGGCTTTCTCAAATATGCCGGTCTTGACGAGGAGGCCACGGCCGTGGAGCTTTTGAGCTACTGCCGTGAAAAGTTTGAGATCAACAACAACTACTCCGCGGCCGATATGCGCACCATCGCCGGTCTGCGCTATTCGATCAAGACGCGCTATATCGACAAGCTCTACCTGCCGGACTATGTGTTCGTCAAGGACGCGAGCATGGACCTCATCACGTCCCTGAAGGAAAATAACGTCCCCGGCTTCGAGGTCACGGTGTCGTATACGCGCCAGTATCATACGAATCTGGCTGCACATCTGCTCGGCTACACGGGCCTGATGAACGCCGAGGAGTACACGACCTATAAGACGCAGGGCTATCCCATGAGCGCGACCGTCGGCAAGGACGGGGCGGAGCTCGCCTTTGAGAAATACCTCCACGGCACGGACGGCACGGCGATCGTGACGAAAAACGCCGCCGGCACCGTCACCGGAACGACCTATACCAAGGAGCCGGAGCCCGGCGATCAGGTCAGTCTCACCATTGACCTCGACCTGCAGTCGGCGGCGGAACAGTCGCTGACCAAGGGCATCGAGAACATGAAGTCAAAATCCACGGAAAACAGCGACGCCGTCGGCGGCGGCGCGCTCGTGGCGGTCGACGTCGCCACCGGTCAGCCGCTGGCCATCGCAAACTACCCGACCTTCGACCTGCAGACGCTCTTTCAGAGCCAGGAAAACTACAAGGCCGTCTCCGAAGCGGACAACCAGCCGCTGTTCAACCGCGCGCTGCTCGGCCAGTATTCTCCGGGCTCGACGTTCAAGCCCTGCACGGCTATCGCCGGTCTGACCGAGGGCATCATCACTACCGGAACGGAGATCAAGTGTACCGGCACGTTCCGCAAGTATGAGGACACCGGCTACGCCCCTAAGTGCTGGATCGCTTCCTCCGGCACGACGCACGGCAGCGACAATGTGACCGAGGCCATCCGCGACTCGTGCAACATCTTCTTCTACACCGTCGGCGACAGCCTGCCGATCGACACGCTCGCACGCTATGCCGCGGCCTTCGGTCTCGGCGAGCACACCGGCATCGAGCTGCCGGAGAGCACCGGCCAGATGGCCACGGAGGCCGTGAAGAAAAAGCTCGAGAACACGAACTGGTATGTCGGCGACTCGCTGCAGGCGGCCATCGGCCAGTCGTACAGCCTGTTCACGCCGCTGCAGCTTTCGGAATACTGCGCCACGATCGCAAACGGCGGCACGCGCCACAGCGCGTCCATCCTGAAATCCGTGCGCAGCTATGACGGCAGCGAGCTCATCTACGAAAACGAGGCCGAGGTGCTCAGCACCGTCGAGACCGGCGACTACAACTGGGCCGCCGTGCAAAAGGGCATGTACCTCGTCGCCAACGACCCCGCCGGCAGCGCTTACGAGACCTTCGGCAGCTACGGCGTGAAGGTCGCCGCCAAGACCGGTACCGCCCAGCTCGGCGATAACCAGGTCAACAACGCCATTTTTATCTGCTACGCACCGTATGACAATCCCAAGGTCGCCGTGGCGGTCGTTGTGGAGCACGGCAGCGCCGGCGCTTCCATCGCCTCCATCGCGCGCGATTTTCTCGACGCATATTTTACCGTCAAGACCGTTGACACCGCCCCCGAGAGCGAGCTCTCGCTGCTGCGATGACGGCCGCTGACCAGAAAGAGAGGAGTTATCCATATGAACATTGCACTGATCGCTGACGACGGAAAAAAGGAACTCATGGTCCAGTTCTGCATCGCTTACTGCGGCATTCTGGCCAAGCACGAATTGTGCTCCACGTTTACGACCGGCCGGCTCATCTCCGAGGCCACCGGACTGAAGATCCGCACGTACCTGCACTCGGCACAGGGCTGCCAGCAGCTCGACGCGCGCATCGCATACAATGAGATCGACCTCGTGCTGTTTTTCTGCGACGCCGAGAGCGGCAACTTTGACGAGGTCAACCGCATGGCGCGCCTGTGCGACCAGCGGCAGATCCCGTTTGCCAGCAATGTGGCCACGGCCGAAGTGCTCATTCTGGGCCTGAACCGCGGCGATCTTGACTGGCGCGACATCGTCAATCCCAAAAAGAAATCGTAAGCCCGAAAGGAAACCAAAACATCATGGACAAGATCAAACCCCGCACGCTGTCCGGCTTCATGGAGCTGCAGCCGGACAAGCAGGTGCAGATGGACAAAATGCGCGCCGTTCTGGCCGAGACCTACGCCCGCTACGGCTTCACACCGCTCGACACGCCCGCGATCGAGGCGGCCGAGGTGCTGCTGGCCAAGGGCGGCGGCGAGACGGAAAAGCAGATTTACCGCTTCACGAAGGGCGAGAGCGATCTGGCACTGCGCTTTGACCTCACTGTGCCGCTGGCAAAGTACGTCGCAGCCAATTACGGCCAGCTCACCTTCCCCTTCCGCCGCTATCAGATCGGCAAGGTCTGGCGCGGTGAGCGCGCGCAGCGCGGCCGCTTCCGCGAGTTTTATCAGGCGGACATCGACATCATCGGTGACGGTGCGCTCGATATCCTCAACGAGGCCGAGATTCCGGCCATCATCTACGACACGTTCACTCGCCTCGGTCTGCACCGCTTCCGCATCCGCGTGAATAACCGCAAGGTGCTCAACGGCTTTTTCACCATCCTCGGCCTGAGCGAGCAGGCGGGCGATGTGCTGCGCACCATTGACAAGCTCGACAAGATCGGCGCGGACAAGGTGCGCGCGCTGCTCACCGATACCTGCGGCGTCACGGCAGAGCAGGCGGATGAGATCCTGCGCTTTATCGCCTGCCCGGGCACGAGTGCGGACAAGCTCGCCTTCCTCGAGCAGTACCGCGGCCGGAACGAGACGTTTGACACCGGCCTCGACGAGCTGCGCACCGTCGTGGGCTACCTGCCCGCGTTCGGCGTCCCGGAGGAGAACTTCGAGCTCGACCTCACGATCGCGCGCGGCCTCGATTACTATACCGGCACGGTGTACGAGACCGTTCTGCTCGACCATCCCGAGGTCGGCAGCATCTGCTCCGGCGGCCGCTATGACGACCTCGCGGGGTATTATACGAACAAGTCCCTGCCCGGCGTCGGCATCTCCATCGGTCTGACGCGCCTGTTTTACATCCTGCAGGAGCAGAACATGATCTCCGACGCTGTGCTCACCGCCCCGGCGGACGTGCTCATCCTGCCGATGACGGACGATCTGTCCGCCGCCGTGTCGCTGGCGTCCATGCTGCGCGCCGGCGGTCTGCGCGTGCAGCTTTACAGCGAGAAAAAGAAATTCAAGGCCAAGATCGGCTATGCCGACAAGCTCGGCATCCCGTTCGTGATCTTCCTCGGCGAGGATGAGATCGCGCAGAACGTCTGCGCGCTCAAGAACATGGACACCGGCGTGCAGGAGGCCGTGACGCAGGCCGCCGCGCTCGAGACCATCCGCGCGGAGATCGCGCGGCGCACCGCCGGTGCGATCCTGCGCGAGTCTTGATCCGGTCAATCCGCCGCCGCACCGCCGGAGGCGATATTCGATAGAAAGAAAGGGAATCAGGAGTATGTTTCAGTCCCGCACACACACTTGCAACGAGCTGCGGCTCGAAAACGTCGGCGAGCAGGTCCGCATCGTCGGCTGGATGGAAAACGTCCGCGAGGTCGGACAGAATTTTGCCTTTGTCGTCGTCCGTGATTTTTACGGCACGACGCAGGTCGTCATTGAGACCGAGGACATGATGAAGGTCGTCAAGCCCCTCAACAAGGAGTCCACGATCGCCGTTGAGGGCGTCGTGCGCGAGCGCGCGAGCAAAAACCCCAAGCAGCCCACCGGCGACATCGAGCTCGTGCCCACGAAGATCGAGGTGCTCGGCCGCTGCCGCTATAACGAGCTGCCGTTCGAGATCAACCGCAGCCGCGACGCCGACGAGGCGCTGCGCCTGAAGTACCGCTATCTCGACCTGCGCAACCCCGCCGTGAAGAAAAACATCATCCTCCGCTGTCAGGTGGTGGCCGCGCTGCGCGCCGCCATGACCGAGCACGGCTTTCTCGAGATCACCACGCCCATCCTCACGGCGTCCAGCCCCGAGGGCGCGCGCGACTATCTTGTGCCGGCGCGCAAGCATCCCGGCAAGTTTTACGCCCTGCCGCAGGCGCCGCAGCAGTTCAAGCAGCTGCTCATGACGGCGGGCTTCGACCGCTATTTCCAGATCGCCCCGTGCTTCCGCGACGAGGACGCCCGCGGCGACCGCAGCCCCGGCGAATTCTATCAGCTCGACATGGAGATGGCCTTTGCCACGCAGGACGATGTGTTCTCCGTGCTCGAGGACGTGCTCCCGCCGATCTTCGCCAAGTACGGCAAGTACAACATCGCGTCCGAGGCGCCCTTCCGCCGCATTTCCTACCGCGACGCGATGGACACCTACGGCTCGGATAAGCCCGACCTGCGCATCGATCTGACCGTGCAGGATATGACGGCGCTCGTCGCGGGCAGCGATTTTGCGCCCTTCGCCGCGGGCAACACGGTCAAGGCCGTCGTCGTGCCCGACTGCGCGCTTGCGCGCAAGGCCGTCGACAAGCTCTGTGCCGACGTGGAGGTGCAGTCCGGCAGCAAGCCCTACTGGTTCAAGGTCGACGAGCAGGGCAACTTCGCCGGCGGCATCGCAAAGTTCCTCACGGACAAGACGGCGGAGATCACCGCGGCCCTCGGCCTGAAGCCCGGCTGCTTCGTCGGCGTGACGGCCGGCAAAAAGACCGCCGCGCAGAAGACGGCGGGCGTGCTGCGCGCGAAGCTCGGCGCGGCCGTGCCGGGCCACATGGACCTTGAGCGGTACGAATTTTGCTGGATCGTCGACTTCCCGATGTACGAGATCGGCGAGGAGTCCGGCGAGCTGGAATTCTGCCACAACCCGTTCTCGATGCCCAACGGCGGGCTCGAGATCCTCGAGCAGGCCGAGCGCGGCGAGGTCGATCCGCTCGACATCAATGCCTTCCAGTATGACCTCGTCTGCAACGGTGTCGAGCTCAGCTCCGGCGCGGTGCGAAATCACGATCCCGAGATCATGGTCAAGGCGTTCGAGCTCGTGCGCCTCGGTGAGGACGATGTGAAGGCCAAGTTCCCGGCCATGTACAACGCCTTCTGCTACGGCGCGCCCCCGCACGCCGGCATCGCCCCGGGTGTCGACCGTATGGTCATGCTCCTCGCGGGCGAGGACAGCATCCGGGAGATCATCCCGTTCCCGATGAACAAAAACGCGCAGGACGTCATGATGGGCGCGCCCGGCACCGTCGAGCCGCACCAGCTTGAGGAACTGCACATCGCCGTCGTCGGCGACACGGAGCCCGATACCGAAGCGTAAACCCAAAATCCGAGTGACGGCGCCCCGGCGTTCGGCCGGGGCCTCGTCCGTGAAAGAAGGCGAACGGCTTGCTGTCCAAGATCCAGTCCCTCGGCTGCCGCGGTGTGAGCGGCTACGCCGTGAGCGTGGAGTGCCACGTGTCCAACGGCCTGCCGGGGTTTGATATCGTCGGCCTGCCGGATACGGCCGTCAAGGAGGCGCGTGAGCGCGTGCGCAGCGCCATCAAGACCAACGGCATGAAGTTTCCGGTCAGCCGCCTGACGGTGAACCTCGCCCCGGCGGACACCCGCAAGGCCGGCACGCTCTATGACCTGCCGGTGCTGCTGGGAATCCTCTGCGCCACGGGGGAGATCCGCCAGCCGCCGGCGACGGCGGCCTTCTTCGGCGAGGTGAGCCTCGCGGGGGAGATCCGCCCCGTCACCGGCGCGCTCACGATGGCGCTCGCGGCCGAGCAGCTCGGGCTCAGGGAGCTTTTCGTCCCGGCGGGCAACGCGGCCGAGGCCGCCTTTGCCGAGGGCGTGACGGTGTACCCGGTCGAGAACATCTCGCAGCTCGTGCACCATCTGCGCGGGGACAAGCCCATCGCGCCCACGGAGGAGATCGAAGTGACCACCTTCGGGCAGTATACCGTGAAGAACGGCAAGCGGTTCATCGTATACCGCGAGTACGAGGGCATGCCCAACCCGAAGCAGGGAAGGACAACCATCCTCAAGGTGGAGGACGGCTGCGTCACCATGCTGCGCGGCGACGGCGACTCCACCCGCCTCATCCTCGAGCACGGCAAGCGTCACCTGTGCCGCTACGACACCGGCTTCGGCGCCATGACCGTGGGCGTGTACACCCACGAAATGAAGAACGAGCTCGGCGACAACGGCGGCCGCCTCGCGGTGCGCTACACCCTCGACGTCAACTCCGCTCTTGCGAGCGTCAATGAAATTCTCGTCACCGTCCGCGAGGCGGGAAGCGGGACAAAACAGCAGACAGAAGAAACTGAAAATAACGGAAAGGCGTGAACCAAAACCATGTCAAAGCTGGTACAACAGGCAACCAACGAACTGAGAGAGGCCATCGAGGCCGCGATAAAGGCCGCCATCGCGGACGGCTCGCTTCCCGAGGCGGGAATCCCCGCCTTCGCGCT
>OHBM01002797.1_pt1 | contig 11250 bp, 13 predicted proteins | sample 1577251 | NCBI WGS metagenome assembly OHBM01 (sample SAMEA3541557, study PRJEB24748) | human gut metagenome | biome: human gut; feature: human-associated habitat; material: faeces | place: China | collected 2012
ATTTATCCGACGGGATAGATTGCAGAAAGCTCCAGACAGTAAAGGAAAGGGATATTTAAAAATGTCAGTATTCAGAGTAGAACGAACCCACGATTATACGGTAATGTCTAATCATCATTTAAAGAACAGGGCGCTGTCCTTAAAAGCAAAGGGATTGCTATCCTTAATGCTATCTTTGCCGGACGATTGGGATTATACCCTGCAAGGTCTTGCGCATATAAGTCTTGAAAAGGTTGACGCCATACGCAAGGCTATAACCGAATTGGAAAACGAGGGATATATAACCCGCACCCGCGAGCGTGATGAGCAAGGCAGACTGCGCGGTACGGAATACATAATAAGGGAGCAGCCTATATCGGAAAAGCCTACGTTGGAAAATCCAATATTGGGAAAACCAACATTGGATAAACCTACGCAGGCAAAACCAACGTTGGAAAATCCAACGCAATTAAAAAAAAAAATATATAATAAAAATAAATCAAGTATGTATGAAGAAATCCCTCAATCAAATCAGTCAAAAGAGGGAACGGAGACAGAGTTGACTGAAATTTTACAAAAATGCGAATTAAAAAGCTTTGAAGAAAAAACAGCGCAAATGTTGGAGAGTGCTGTCAGAGTGCTTTACTACAAGCAGAGCATTAAGCTGTCCGGCGCTGTGCTTCCGCAATCGGAAATACGGAATCTGTTACGGCGCGTCAGCCGTGATACGCTTATAGACGCGGTGGAGGTGCTGAGGCATAACGAGAACGAGGTGCAGAACCCGCAGGGCTATCTTTACTCGGTTATTCTGAATGCTGTAAATGCTGAGCACACAAGCACCCTGCTTGAGCTGCCTGACAATATGATAAACAGGGAGATGCTCTATGCTTCTGACTAAAACACAAAAGAAAATACTTAAAATTGTGCGGGAATACGGCGGAATGAGGGCGGATATGCTAAACAGCCTTTGCCCCGACGCATATTCGTTTGAGGTGTCGCTCCATCAGCTTGAAGTAAACCGAAAAGTTGTACCTGTCGGGGAATATTACTGCGACGATACAGCTTTAATCTGTGACAGAAATACCGAAACCGCGTTTGAGGTAATGCTGGCAGTATGCGGACACCCGCCTGAAATATACTGCCGCGGTCAGCCGCCCTTTTCGCTTACATTCTTCAAAGAGCGCGAGCAAAAGCTCTGCCGTTATGATATTTGCGTTGTTGAGCCGGGCAGAGAAATGGTGGTAAGCGCTATGCTTGAAAGCGCGGACTCTAATTGCAGGGTGGTAATAGCGGTTTTGGAAAGCACCGAAAGGGGCGAATATCTGCGCATACCCTGCGATACATTTATTTGCATAAAAGAAAAAACGGGTTACCGTTTTTATAAGGGAGGAAAAACTATTGATTGATATTAAAGACTTTGAGCGCCATACCTCGTTCAAACCGAGTAGAAAAATAAGCATTGAGGAGAAAAAGGAATGGGAGAGGATATTTTCTTCTCTCCGTTCGGGCGCGGTTCTTACAGGCACGGTAATGGGTAACGATACCGTATTGATGCCGGACGGTGAAGAAAAGCTTGCGCTTACCATAATTCAGTACAGAATTAAGGTAATCATACCGTATGACGAGGTGTGGTATAACAGTGAAAAATGCCCGCCGCCGCATGTTATACGGTCTATGACGGGCGCGCATGTGGATTATGTTATAACGGGAATAAGATTGGACGGCGAGTGCTGCATAGCCTCACGCAAAAGAGCGCTTGCTATTCGCAGACGCAGCTTTTTAAAGCTGCCGTTTAAAAGCGGTAAGCGCGTCACCTGCAATGTAATAGCCGTGGGACGAGCCAAAGCCTTGTGCACCTGCGGCGGATTTGATGTGCTGCTCGGCACGCCGGATATATCCTACGGTATGATACCTGATTTAAAGGAGTGTATGCACACAGGAGAAGAACACGAGGTTATACTAAAAAGCTATGACGAAAAAACACATCAGCTTAAAATATCCATAAAGGAAGCAAAGCCGCACCCGTTTGACGGTGCAGAGCAGCGGCATCCCGTAAACTGCCGCAGAGCGTCCGTAATAACGGGAAAATACGACGGCGGTGTGTTCTGCAAACTTGAAAACGAGCTTGACTGCCTTTGCAGTTATCTGCCGGAACAGAATGCTTTGGATTTTCATATAGGCGACCGCGTGATAATTGTCATACGCAAATACAACTATGAAAGAAAGCTTGTTTTCGGCAGGATACTTGCGAGATGGTAGGTAAAAAGATGAGGAGCACCGCAAGACAACAACGGCGCTCTTCAAGAAGACAGAAGGTGTTTCTACAGAGGAAGATACAGAGAATACCGATACCGAGATTACTGCCAATGAGGACGCTCTGATAGCAGAAAACAGCATTGATGTTGAGTATTCTTATACCTTTTCGGACGGCCTGAAAAGACTTGTGAATCAAGCAAAAAAGTCCGTTTCAAATGAGTGGACTGGGGGCAGTTCAATTTTATACCCCCCTTGAACTTAACAGTTGAAATATATTATTTGATGAGAATAAAACATATTTTAATTGACAAATTTCTAGTTATTTCTTAAAATAAACTTATTAGGATGATAGGACTGATTATTAATGCAAATTGCTATATGTGATGATTCAATGCAATTCAGAAATGAAATCTTGAGTAACATAAATCAGTGTGCGACACTTTCGGGGGAAAACAAATATTCGCAGTTTTCGAGTGCCGAAGATTTGCTGAATGCATATAACGGCGGCAAACGCTATGATATCATATTTTTGGATGTTGAAATGAAAAATGTTAATGGTGTCGACGCAGGTATACAAATCAGAAAATACGATACCAAGGTTATTATTATTTTTATTTCAAGTTATCCTAAGTATGCCATACCCGCTTATGATTGTGAAGCTTTTTACTTTATTGTAAAACCTATTGAACAAAACAAATTTGTAAAAGTTGTAAATAAGGCTATTAAAAAATATCAATTACTTCACCAATACTATATCATCAAAAATAAGGGCGAAGTTTTAAAAATACCTGTTAACGAAATTTTGTATGTGGAAATTTATCGTAAACATTTAATTTTTCATACAGTTGCCGGCAACTATGAAACGATAGGAAAAATCAGTGAAGCATTAGCAAAATTGTCTCCTTACGGATTTTGCCAAGTGCATCAAGGCTATCTTGTTAATATGAATGATATTAAGAAATTTGAAAACTATGACATTATCTTGACAAACAATGAGCGGGTAATGATGAGTGTCAGAAAAAAATCTGATGTTCTAAAAGAATATGCAAATTATTTGGAGAGAAATTTTTAATGGATATAATTTACCACTTAGTAAACGGAATTTTACAAATTTATTTATTATGTTTTTTCTTTGAAACTTTTTCAGAGAAAAAAACTTTCAAAGGGAAATATATTTATATATTTTCCATCACAACAATCTTCATTCTCTCTTTATTATTTTTAGATGCTGGATTAATTAAATTTTTAATTTTAATATTGGTCTCATTTTTAATTTCGATTTTGTATGAATTGAAATGGCATACAAAAATCTTTTTAACAGCAATTATTGTTACATTATCATCATTATCGGAAACGGCAGTTGCACTTTTCAGCAGTTATATATTAAATAAAGAAATAGCAGTTTTAAAGACTGGTATTTATTTATTTGCTGGTATGATGGTTTCAAAACTAATAATATTTGCAATAATTGCTATAATTAAATTTGGAAAACATTCGTTACCAAAATTTAAGATAAGTATGTTGTGGTCTTATATTGGATTTATGCTAATAACATCAATTATGATTATATTTGTTATTTTAGATTATATGTATTATATAATGGATAATCCTTCAAAGAAAGTTATTGCTATATCTGTAATAATCACACTTATACTTACAAATATTGCGCTTTTTTATATCATTGACAAAATATGTGATTATTTCATAGTGAAACAAAATTTGCTTATTGCAAATACATTAGTTGAGAATCAAAAATCAACTTATAAGGAGTTATATGATAATCAAGTACAAATAAGAAAAATTAAGCATGACCTAAAAAACACAATGATCGGCATATTGCACGAATTGGATAATGATAATATTTCTAACGCAAAAGAGCATATAAAAACAAGCTGTGAACTATTGGAATCTCAAAATAGTTTTATTTGCGGCTATAGTATTATTGATACCATATTATCAATTAAAAATGAAAGAGCAACCTCTCTAGGAATAAAACTTGATGTTGAAATAGAGCTACAACAGCGAATCGGTGTAGATACGATAGATCTTTCTGTTATTATGGGAAATGCAATAGACAACGCAATTGAGGCTACTGAAAAGTTAAGTTCTAATCATAAGGCTGTTGATATTTCAATAATATCAAAAAATTATAGTCTCATAATAATTATCAAAAACCCCGTGCCACATAAAATCGATATTAGCAATTTAATATCAACAAAAGCAGATAGTGAATCTCATGGATATGGCATATTGCAAATGAGAAGTTTGGCAAAAAAATATAACGGCGATATATTTTTCGATTGTAATGATGAACAATTTAAAACTACCATAATATTAAATTACAACGAATAGGCATTTAAAAGCAACACATAAGCATTTTTGATTGACAATTATTTTAGATAGTATTAAAAGAAGATATACCATGTGGCTATATCTTCTTTTTTGCTGGTGATACTATGTATAAAAAAATTGCAAAAATAATAACCGATTCTTTTATACTCAAAGGCATAATAAAAAAAGAAGACAAAGAGATTTATGAATATAGCTATGAAGTATTAATTTCTCAAGCGGTATATATATTTATTATGCTTTTTATTTCAATATTGTTTAAAGCTTTTTTTGAAACATTAGTATTCTTTATTGGTTTTTATATATGCAGAAGTTTAACGGGTGGCTATCACGCAAGTAATTATATTAAATGTCATTTATTGTTTGCGCTTAATCAAATTGCATTTTTGCTATTACTTCAACTAATGTCAAACAGATATTTTTGTATTGCAACATTTTTTACATTGTTACTTTCCGTAACAATCATTTTAATTGTTGGCCCTATTGATAATCCAAATAAACCATTTGAAGAAAAAGAATATTTAAAATTCAGAAATAAAAGTCGCATTTTTGCTGTTGCCATAGCTGTAATTGCATCATTTCTATTTTTATTCGGTAAAAACAATGTTTATTGTTTTTCTTTTAGTATAGGAATATTATCTGTTAGTATTTCTCTACTGTATGCATTTATTGAAAGGAGGTTTTTAAATGAAAAGAATTAAGGGTTTCGCCTTAAAATACGCTACTACTCTTTCTGCATTAGCATTAGTTGTAGGAGCCGCTTCCGTCAACTCGGCCTGCTATGTTTTCTATCATCAACCCAAAGTTCCGGCAGCAATGAATCGTTTTAAGAAATAATCATAAGGAGGTGCCTATTTACGGCACCTCTTTATAACTAATACTGCTTATTATTTTGTTTTTGAGTTGATTGATTTCATGGTACGATATATTACTATGTGAACTCCCAGTTAAATTTTTAATTAATTGCTTTTCTCTTTCCGCTTCGCTAATATTAGATAAAAAACTAAGCTTATTGGTTGTTGCATTGGATATATCCTCTTCTCTGCAAAACAAGTCTGATGTGGGAATATTATAAACTTTAGCAAACATAATTAAAATTTCGTTTGGGATAAGCAATCTACCCGTTTCATACCCGATGTAAGTATAAACACTAACATTTAACAATTTAGCTATTAGTTTTTTTGTACTATTGGATCTTTGGCGTATATATAACAAGTTTGAGTTCATTTTTTTATCCCCCATTTTCAATCATTATATATAAATCAATACATATTGTCAAGTTTAATACAGATGTGTCTGTTATTTCTTTTGTATAAGTTTATACTATTTGTATGAGCTAACAAGGAGCGTAACAGATGATTACAAGATTAGGAAGAATAATTAAACAATATCGTAAAGAGAAAGGTTATACTCAATTTGAAATGGCGGAAAAAATTGGTGTTAGTGAATTTTACATTTCGGCTTTAGAAACAGGAAGCAGAAAACCCGGTAGAGAAACATTGATTAAATTATCTAATGAAATGAATATGCCTATTGAAAAGTTATTAGAACTAAAGACTGAACAAAGTATAAAATTGGCTTCGGATGAGTTATATGCTAGAATCGAATCTTTGCCAAAGGATAAGCAAAAGCAAATCATGAATATAATGGATTTTATTATAGAAGAACTTAAGGATTGTTAAATTTAATTAGATATTATATCGGGAGCTGTCGAAAGGCAGCTCTTTTTGCGTTTAGGTGGTTTGACAATACGAATAGGTCAAATACATTGCGATAAAATTAAATAGAATATATAATAAAAATACATAACCGATATGATTTTAAGATCAATTTAATAATCAAAGAGGTGTTCATAATTGAATGTTGTGCTGAAAAAAATTATATAAATATTTTTATATGACACTTATAAGAAATATGGGAGGTGTAAATATTGTGAAAAAACTGCGATGTTTAGGTTATACAATTTTACTAGCAGTAGCTTCGATTCTGTTATGTATTCTTTTAATATGTTTTACGGCAGTGCTTGTGAAGTGTATCACTAATTTGCTTTTAGCTAGTTTTACTTCATACAGGATTTCATATTATAATTCTATTTTTATTGTGATAAGTATAACTCTAATTGTTGAAATCGCAAGAAAAGTATTGAAAAAATTCCATACTATAAATAATGACTAAGTTATTATTTATAGTAATAACTATTAATATTTTGTCACCTACTTTACCATTTGAATTGTTGTATATATGTAGTTTCTAAAAAGAGGGTGGTTTTATATGTTTTAATTATACGGAAAATATCTTGAGAAATCCTTTAGTCTTAAAAGTGCTGCAAAGGCTAGAGAGTATGCTACTTATTCTTAGGTTACCACACCAAACGGCAGCCGTGTAACCGCACCTGCCGGAAACTTCCTTCTGTGTCATCGGCATTGCTTTGCTGTGCATGAACCTGGCAAAGAGCCTACGGTCTCTTTTGCACCCATTTCTGCAAATCTGGTTTCTTTCCGCTCCCAGCCCCGTTTTCGCATTTTAGACGGCTTACGGAGTGAATTCTATTTTATGAAATAACTTTCCCCGTAGTTTTAAATACATTATAGATATAGTTAATTGCAAGGAATGTCGAGAAACAGAAAAATGACAATATATAAAGGAGCGGAAATATGAGAAAGTTATTAGAATTTAGTGACATGCCACTAGTTACTTCGGAATGTTGGACATATTATAAAGTGTCCATTATACAAACACTAAGAGGCTTTGAAAACTGGCTAATCACACACATGAAATTATTTCTTGATAACAATGGCAATGCACTATTTGGAGAAGATGGTGAATTATATCCGCTCTCATATTATTGTGACATACTCAATATAGAAGATGGTAATATATTGAAAATCAAAAAAAATGACATTACTGATTTTATAATTCGATGCATTAATGATAATAAATATGTTTTAATCGATATCAACTTTAGACGATTTTTTGACCAAGCAGATAATGCATTTAGGTTGCACGAAACATTGATATATGGGTATGATTCAGACAAACAGGAGTTTATAACATCGGTATTGACTAATAATACATTTAAGAGAGTGAATTTGGGCTTCTCAGAAGTTGAGCAGGCGTATGATGATGTTTATAGGTATTATAAAACAGAACGCAAAACATTGTTTGACCGAAAATATTGGTTTTTGGGTTTGACACTGTTCTCATTTAATAGAGATTATAAGAATGTCAATGAAGAATATGATCTATTACGACGGTTAATGTGGGAAGTTTCTGGAAATGTATATAAAAAATGCTCAAATAATGGCACTAATGAATACATGTATTTTACTGGAGCAGCAATACTAAAAAAATTATGTGGCATGTTTGCTGTCATTATCAGCGAAGAAAAACATTCTTCTGATTGGATCCAGCAGTGCGGAAAAGTTTGCTTAAAAGCTTTTGAAAGAGAAAAGATTCTTCGAGTAATTATCAAGTATTATTTTGATAAAAATAATTGCGAAAAAAATAGTATTAATGATAAGGAAAATGTAATCACGGACTTAAATCATTGTTGTGATTTATTAGAGAAATGTGTCTTATTGTTATACAAATATGGATATACTTCAAACGACAAAATACTACAAAGGGTGAAGAATTTTTTAACTGAATTACAAGATGTTGAAAAACGGGCTCTTGAAAATTGCATATCTATTATTCAAGAAAATTGGATAGCATAACATTTCTATCCACTATACGATAAACATTTGTATGATGGCTACTGAAAACAGAAGTATTATCTACACATGATAAATTTTTATCCACGATTATGAAATATTGTGATAGCTATTGTGATAAATAATTATTGGGGTTTGTAATGCTTGTAGAATGTGTAAGTAGCAAACAAACAATCTTAGATTATAAAAGAATTTTTGGCTTTTGGGGAGAAGAATTCTTGATGCCGAGTTAAGCGGATACATTTCTACCCGAAGCCGAAGCGACTCATTCCTTTGGCAATCGATCATTCGCCGAAAAATAAAAACCTAAATCATAGATTTGGAGGATTATATATTGGATGCAATAAATTATGATGGTTTTTTAACCGACATTTACGATTTTTGCCCATATTTTAAAGGGCGAGGAAATATGGTTGAATATTATTTAGATGGGTTAAAAGGTAAGCATTTAAACATTTTGGAATTGGGTACAGCTACGGGATCTATTACAATCCCACTAGTGGCTTCCGGTTGTTCGGTAGACACGGTAGATTATTCTAGAGATATGCAAAACTTCGCTCGAAAAAAAGCAGAAAATTACGGACACCATGTTTTGAATAAGATCAATTTTATTTTGAATGATGTTTGTTGTTTCATTCCAGCAAAAACATATGATGCGGTTATCATTCCGGATAGTTTATTGACCGTTCTTCCAAAAGATAAAGACCGTGAAAAGGTTTTAACTATGTGTTATAATGCATTAAAAGATGGCGGCTTATTAATGTTTGATGTATTTAAACCGGCGGAAAAAATAATTCAAAAACAAATGTACCAAGAAGCCTCTCGTTTTCGAGATGCAAATCGTAATGTCTATATTGTTACTGTAAGTCACAGAATTAGTCAATGCAATCATCTGCACACTTGTTTATATGATTACCGAAAGTGGCCTAATATAAAAGATGAAGGTATAAGTATTAAAATTACATATAAATACCTATATATGGTTGAAGTTGAGCAGTTGCTAACTCAAATTGGATTTTGTAATATTGGTGTTAAGGAAATATTTGATGGGCATATCAATCTTGTTACGGCATATAAACTGCCTAAAAATATTAATGATTGATGTGTTGTTTTTCGTTCTAAAACTGATAAAATTTGATAAAGTTAAAAAAAGAGGGATAGCAAAATGGATTATAAATCGTCATGTTTTAACTATGCATACAAATGCGATGATGGATGTCTTCGCATGTATAATTCTATGGTAGGAACAAGAAGCTTACTAAAAGTTGAAGCGAAACACAGCGAGTCTGTGTGTGCTGTATTATCGGGTCAATTATCTTATAATTATTTGCCGGAAAACATCAAAACAGCCTTAATTGAACATGGATATTTAGTGCCAACTGATAGGGATGAGAACGTTGCACTTGCGATTAAAGCAACTGAAACAGTACTAAATGAAAAATACTTAAGTCTAATTATTATGCCTACAGAACAATGTAATTTCAGATGTAGATACTGCTATGAAACATTTAAAAAAGGTAAAATGTCACGCGAAACACAAAATTCTATTATAGAATTTGTGCGAAAAAACATTGCAAACTATACTGGAGTGTCAGTCGTGTGGTTTGGTGGAGAGCCTTTGGAAGCGTTAGATGTCGTTGAATATATTTCCGAAAAAGTAATTAAAATTTGTCAAAGAGCCAAAAAAACATATGTTTCTGGAATGACAACGAATGGATATAATCTGACACCAGAAGTGTATGAAAAACTTTATAATCTAAAAGTACTTAGTTACCAGATAACATTAGACGGATTTAAAACTCAGCATGACAATCAACGAATGCTCATCAACGGTGGCGGTACTTTTGATACAATTGTCGATAATCTAACTCAAATTAAGAAAATGAGAAAAATAGGCGTATTATTTATGATACGCACCAATTTTACTAAAGCAATTCTGGAAAATATAGATGAATACTTGACCTTTTACAAAAAAACTTTTGGCAACGATAGACAATTTAGTTTTTACATACAAAAAGCTTCTGATTGGGGCGGTACTCGAGTCAAAAGTTTTTCAAGCGAATTGGCTGATGATGTATATGCTTTCGTATTAAAAAAACTTAAAGAATATAATATATATCTTGGAAGATCAAGCCATTTTAGTGAACTGGAATGTGAGTTAAACACTTGCTATGCAGCAAAAAAAGGACATTTTGTGATAGGTTCGGACGGAACAATATATATGTGCACTACTCAATTAGATTTTCCTGAAAATAATGTAGGAAAGCTTAGCGAAAAAGGCCACATGAAATTGAATGAAAATTATAACAAATGGCTTCATATTTACGAAACAAAAAAAGAATGCGCTGATTGTTTCAATCGTGCGAGTTGTTTGCCGATGAAGTGTCCCTATCATAATTTTAAATCAGACTGTGTGCAGTGCCCACCTATGGGAGGGAAGAATTTGGGAATGTTTATTGAGCGATTTCGCGATGATTTGTTTTTTACTATAGAAGAAGATAATGGACAAAATTAAAGTATTGCTTTTTTGAAAAAAATAAGGATTACAAGGTAAGGAGAGACATTTATGATGAATCAAATTAAAAAAACAATCTTTGACATTATGGAGGAGAACGGAGTCTATATAGACCCTGATGAACGAGAAAAGGACATTGATTTGCGTGAATACTTGGTAGATTCACTTCAGTTTATTTTTTTTGTTGTTGCATTAGAGGAAAAAATGGGTATAGAGTTACCTGATGAAGTGTTAGCATATGATAATTTATCTTCTATTAACGGATTTGCAAATTTGATATTGGATATGCAACAGGAAAAGCTACATACGGCTGAAGATTGTGAAAGTAACCTCGATATAGAGGATACTAAAAACTGTTGCATTATCAATATGAGCAACTGTTAAAAGAAACCTGCCAATAAAAGTCAAGAGTAAATTTCGAGCAAAAAATTTTTTTGT
>OHBM01002799.1_pt1 | contig 11249 bp, 10 predicted proteins | sample 1577251 | NCBI WGS metagenome assembly OHBM01 (sample SAMEA3541557, study PRJEB24748) | human gut metagenome | biome: human gut; feature: human-associated habitat; material: faeces | place: China | collected 2012
TACACCGGAAGGAACAGGATACAGAGCAAAGACAAGGTTCGCAAAATTCTATAACTTGCCGGAACTAATGGCGATGTTCAAGGAGATTGCGGACATTAAAACAGCAGATATGTTGAACCTGCCAGTACCGGACTTCCGCGATGCGGAAGGCGCTTTCCTTTTTATTTTCAAATCTCGAATTGCTGACCGTCGCGCGTGATGCGCGCGATGATGCCCTTTTCGTCCGGGTGCGCGGCGATGTAGCGGTCGATGACCTCATACTTTTTCCACATGTGCATCGGGAAAACGTGCTGCACTGTCACGTTTTTCAGCAGATACTCGATGCCGAGGCCCTCGCTGCCTTCACCAAGGCGCGGGTCAAGCGGCGCCATCGCCGCCGTGATCTCGGGCGCGATGTTGTTGTCCGTCGCCTCGTTGCGCACGGCGGAGGCGAGCTTTTCAATGGCCGCATGGTAGTGGACGGTCATGTTGTTGCAGTAAGCCTTGCCCTCGCTCTCCCAGTTCCACCAGTTGAGGTCGCCCCCGTGGTAGACCATCTTCCCCTCAGCGCGCAGAAGATAGGCATTGCCGATGTCCGTCGACTTGATGGCGCGGATGCTCAAATCCTCGCCCGCAACGTCGGTGAGCAGGATGCTGTCGGGCCGCAGGACGGTCGTGCGGGCAAAGGCCTCGTCGGAGATGTTCAGCCATTGCCGCTTGCGCTCGGTGAGGCGCGTATCGCGCGAGACGAAAAAGCGCGCGTCGGGGTACTTTTCCAAAAGTGTGAACACCTTGGCGTCGAAGTGGTCCTCGTGGCTGTGGCTCGCGAAGACGAGCAGCGGCTTGTCTGGGTTCAGCTCCGGCAGCTCGCCCGTGTAGTCGGGCTCGTAGGTGTAGTCAAAGAGCGTGTAAAACTTGTCCCACTCGACAAGATACGCGCTGTGGGCGATAAACGTGACGGTCATGCGGTTTCTCCTTTCGCTCTGGAGGATGGAAGTTTGCTTGTAGTATCATAGCAGACGCCGCGGCGCGGCGCAAGGGAAAAGGCTTTGCAAAATCGCGCGGATATGGTAAAATATTTAAATCTATCCCCCGACCTCACGAAAGGAGCCGCGCGATGCTGAAAAAAGCCTATGTCGAGATCACAAACCGCTGCAACCTCGCCTGCTCCTTCTGCCCCAAGACGAAGCGCGAGCCGCGCACGATGAGCGCACAGGAATTCGGCCTCGTCCTCTCGCGGCTCGAGGGGTATGTGCAGTACGTCTATCTGCACGTGATGGGCGAGCCGCTGCTGCACCCTGAGCTTACGACGCTCTTCGCCCTCGCCAAAGCGCGGGACATGAAGATCTGCATCACGACGAACGGCACGCTGCTCCAAAAGCGTTCCGACGAGCTGCTTGCCGCCGAGAGCCTGCACAAGATCAGCGTCTCGCTCCACAGTTTTGAGGGCAACGACGGCGCGGACGAGCAGGAGCTTTCTTACCTGACACAGGTCTGGAACTTTGCTGAAAAGGCCGCGAAAAAAGGCGTCATCGTCGCGCTGCGCCTCTGGAACGATGGCGGCGCGGACGCGCGCAACGGCGAAATTCTCGACTTTCTGCGCTCCCGCACAGGCGATCACTGGCCCGAGATGCGAAACGGCAGCTTTCTTCTGCGCGACCACCTGTATTTGGAGCGCGCGGGCAAGTTCGACTGGCCCGACCTGAGCGCCAACGAATCCGGCGCACAGTTCTGCTACGGTCTGCGCGACCAGCTCGGCGTGCTCGCCGACGGCACGGCGGTGCCGTGCTGTCTCGATCACGAGGGCGACATCGCGCTGGGGAATCTGTTCACGCAGCCGCTTGCGGAAATTCTGCAAAGCGAACGTGCGTGCGCGCTGCGCGAGGGCTTTTCGCGCCGCTGTCCGAGCGAGGAGCTCTGCCGCCGCTGCGGCTTCGCCGCGCGCTTTTGACCGATAGGAGAAGCATGAACGAACAGGAACGACTCAACGCCCTCACCGCGCCGCTGCTGACGTGGTACGATATCTACAAGCGCGTCCTGCCGTGGCGCGGCATCCGCGATCCTTACCGCATCTGGGTGTCGGAGATCATGCTGCAGCAGACGCGCGTGCAGGCGGTGCTGGAATACTATGCCCGCTTTATGGCAGAGCTGCCCGACGTGTACGCGCTCGCGGCAGTGGGCGAGGAGCGGCTTTTCAAGCTCTGGGAGGGTCTGGGCTACTACTCCCGCGCACGGAACCTGCACTGTGCGGCGCAGGTTCTCGTAAACGACTGCGGCGGGGAATTTCCCCGCACGCGCGAGGAGCTTCTGCGCCTCCCCGGCGTCGGCGCGTTTTCCGATGCCATGACCCGCATCCGTGCGCTCCATCTCGACCGCGCCATTCTCTCCGCCGCCGATGCAGGCGTACCTATCCTCGGCATTTGTCTGGGAATGCAGATGCTCTTCCAGCACAGCGAGGAAAATGGCTTCTACGATGGTCTGGGGCTGTTCCCCGGCACCATCACGAAATTCCATGACGCGGGGCTGAAAATCCCCCATATGGGGTGGAATACGCTCGACACACGCCCGTGCGTCCTCTTTGACGGCGGACAGTCGCCGTTTGTCTATTTCGTCCACAGCTACTGCATGGCGGATGTGTCGCCGGAATGGACGACTGCCACCTGTACTTACGTGCAGACTTTCACCGCCGCCATACAGCGCGGAAACGTGATGGCAACGCAGTTTCACCCGGAAAAATCAGGTGAAGTCGGGCTGAATATGCTCCGGCGCTTTGCGCAGTGGAAGGGGGACAAATCATGCTGACCAAGCGAATCATCCCCTGTCTGGACATCCGCGACGGTCGGGTGGTCAAGGGCGTGAACTTCGTGGATATCCGCGACGCGGGCGACCCGGTGGAAGCCGCGGTGCGCTACAATGAGGCAGGCGCGGACGAACTGGTACTGCTGGACATCAACGCATCCTACGAGAAGCGCGGCACGATGCTGGACGTGGTGTCGCGTGTGGCGGAGCAGGTGTTCATCCCATTCACGGTCGGCGGCGGCATCAGCGACATCGATCAGATTCGCGCGCTGCTGCGGCTGGGCGCGGACAAGGTGAGCATCAACTCGCCTGCCGTGCGCAACCCGGATTTCATCACCGAGAGTGCGCTGCGGTTCGGCAGTCAGTGCATCGTGCTGGCAATGGATGTGAAATCGCGCGCTGGCGGCGGCTGGGACGTGTACGTTCGCGGCGGGCGCGAGAACACAGGGCTGGACGCACTGGAATGGGCGGCAGAAGGCGTGAAACGCGGCGCGGGTGAAATTCTGCTGACGAGCATGGACTGCGACGGCGTGGGCAACGGTTTCGCGCTGGATGTGACGCGCGCTATTGCGGATGAAGTCGGCGTGCCGGTGATTGCCAGCGGCGGCGCGGGCAAGATGGAGCACTTCCGCGACGCGCTGACCGTCGGGCACGCTGATGCCGCCCTCGCCGCGACGCTGTTCCACTTCGGCATCCTAAAAATCAGCGACTTGAAGGAATATCTGGCGCGCGAGGGCGTGCCGGTCAGGAGGACATGAGTATGTATGAGAGCGAATTAGCGCTGCGCCTGACTCCCTACGTTGCAGGTGAGCAGCCGAAAAACCGCAAGTTTATCAAGCTCAACACGAACGAGAATCCGTATCCGCCGTCGCCGCGCGTGGCTGAGGTGCTGCGCTCGTTCGATGCCGCGTCCCTGCGCCTGTACCCGGACATGGATGCGACTGCCCTGCGCGAAGCCATCAGTGCCGTCGAGGGGGTTCCGGCGGACTGGGTGTTCTGCGGCAACGGCTCCGACGAAGTGCTGGCGTTTGCGTTTGCGGCGTTTTTCGCGGGCAAAACCGTCGCTATTCCGGCGGTGACGTACTCTTTTTACCCGGTTTATGCGAATTTGTACGGCGCAAAAGTCGCTTCTGTGCCGATGAAGCCCGATTTTTCGGTGGATGTGGATGGTCTGCGCCTTTCCTGCCCCATTGCCTTGGCGAACCCGAACGCCCCGACCGGCATGGCGCTCCCACTGGATGTGCTGCGGGATTTGGCGGCGTACACGCGCGACTGCGGCGAAGTGCTGCTGATTGACGAGGCGTACGCGGCATTCGCGGAGGAAGTTGCCGTACCGCTCCTGCGCGAATTTGACAACGTAATAATTACCCGCACGTTCAGCAAGAGTCACGCTCTGGCGGGAATGCGCGTCGGCTATGCGCTGGGTCATCCGCGCCTGATGGCTGCCATGAGGCGCATCCGCGACAGCTTCAACAGCTACCCGGTTGACCGTTTGGCACAAGCCGCCGCGCGCGAAGCCGAGCTGGATACGGCATACACTGCGCGCATCGTCGCCACCATCTGCCATGACCGCGATATCTGCCGCCAAGCATTAGCGGACGCGGGCATTCCCGTCCTCAAGAGCCGTACAAACTTCCTCTTCGTTAAGGCATCGGAAAATGACGCCGCGCCGATTCAGCAGCTTCTACGCGACGACGGCATCCTTGTCCGCCACTTTAGCACGCCGCACCTGCAGTCGTATCTGCGCGTAACGATTGGCACGACGGAGGACATGCGGATCGTCACGGAGCGTCTCATCAGCAGAATAAAGGGTTGATGCAATTGCCCTGCGCCGAAGGACTTTTCTCCGGCGCATTTTTCATTTATCATTTATAATGTGCGTTTTTCCGAAAATCCGCTCGCTTAGACGTGCAAAGCCTTGCATTTCCTGCGAAAACGCGCTATACTGATTCCCGTCGGAATTCGCCGGCGAGAGGAGTTTTTCACATGATGAAAAAGAATTTGAAATACCTGTTAGCTTTGCTCTGCATCATCGTCCTGCTGCTCTGCACGGGATGTTCATCGAATAACGCTGCACCGCAGCCCATCAGCATTACGGTCTGGACATACTACAACGGTACGTTGCTGGATAGTTTCAACGCGCTCGTCAAAACCTTCAACGAAACAGTTGGCAAGGAAAAGGGCATCATTGTTGAGACGTACAGCCAAGGCAGCGTGACCGAGCTGGAAGCCAGCGTCATGCAGTCCGCCGAGGGAAAAGTCGGCGCGGCAGCAATGCCGAACATCTTCTCCGCCTACGCCGACACCGCCTACGCACTGGACAAGCTGGGGCTGGTCGTTGATGTCAGCAGGTATCTAACAGCGGACGAACGCGCCGCATATGTCGATAATTATCTCACCGAAGGCGACTTCGGACAGACTGGGAGCATCAAAATCTTCCCGGTTGCCAAGTCTACCGAACTGCTTTTCCTGAATGAAACGGACTGGCAGCCTTTTGCCGAGGCAACCGGCACGCAGGAAAGCGAGATGCTCACCATCGAGGGTCTGCTTGCCGTCGCCGAGCGCTACTACAACTGGACAGACGCGCAGACCGCCACGCCTGATGACGGCAAGGCCCTCTTCGGGCGCGACGCAATGGCGAATTATCTGCTCATCGGCGCGCAGGAACTGGGCTGCACCATCTTCGAGGTGGATGGCGATGGGCGTCTTACGCTGCATTTCGACCGCGATATCATCCGCAAGCTCTGGGACAGCTACTACGTTCCGTTCATCAAGGGCTATTTCAGCGCTGCCGGGCGCTTCCGCAGCGACGATATCAAGACGGGCAACCTGCTGTGCTACGTCGGCTCGTCCTCCAGCGGCACGTTCTTCCCCTCCCGTGTCATAACCAGCGACACCGAGAGCCATGACATCACGCTGAAAGTGCTCCCCTGCCCGAAGTTTGCGGATGGCGAATCGTTTGCTGTCCAGCAGGGCGCCGGCATGGTCGTCACGGCGGGCGATGAAGCGAAAGTGCGCGCAAGCGTGGAGTTCCTCAAGTGGTTCACCCTGCCGGAAAACAACATCAGCTTCTCCGTCGGTTCGGGCTACATGCCGGTGACAAAGGCGGCAAACAACATAGATACCATCAAGGCCGCCGGGCTGACGCTCTCCCCCGTCGTCGAGCAGGTGCTGACGGGCGCGGTCGCGACGATCAATGAGAATCGCCTGTACACACCGCTGGCGTTTGAGGGCGGTCAGGCGGCGCGCAAAGTGCTGGAATACGCATTGAGCGACAAAGCCGCGGCAGACCGTGCCATCGTCGTCGAGCGAATCGCCGCGGGGATGAGCGCTGAGGAAGCTGAAGCGGAGTTTCTCACGGACGAATGCTTCGACAGCTGGTATCAGGAGACGCTGACGAAGCTGCAGGCCTACGAATAATCAAATCGCCCTGATTGCCGATAGCGTGTGTTTCTAAAATGAGACCGGTGCAGTTTCGAGCAGATTTTCTTGCAATTCAAGGATGAAAACCGAAGGTTTACTGGCGGTAAATCGAGGTTTGAAGACGCAGAAGTGCAAGAAAAGATGCCGAAAATGCTGCCGGGCGAATTTAGAAACACACGCTAAAAAGGAGGTGAAAGTGTCATGGTTCCCGCGCCGCAGAGCCGCAAAATGCATTCTGTCTTTTTCACCATCTTCTTTTCGCTGCTGCTCGCGCTGGTGATTGAATTGACCCTGCTCATCGGCACAATTATCGTCGGGCAAGTGCCGTCGCAGCTGGATGACAATGCGGAGGAAGTTCTGCGCGAACAGGTGGAAAATCGCAGTGGATATTTGCAGAATTTTCTGATTTCTTCGCAGGAGCTGACCGCGCTGTCTACCTACATCAACAGTCAGACCGAAGTGCTCTTGGCGGACGGTACGATTTCGCTGGATACGCTTGATTCCGGCAGTGCCGCATCCGCGCCGCTTCTGCGTGCCATTTCGTCGGAACTGGTGTTCGAAATGCGCGCAAAAAAACTCAGCGGCATCTATGTTATTTTCTGCAGCCGCGATTTGGATGACTGCGCGGACGGGACGCGCTTCCCCGGTATTTATGTGCGCGACCTCGACCCGGATGGTCCATATTCCGACCGCAATGATGACCTTTCGCTGGAGTTTGCCCCGGCAACGCTTGTGCAATCCACAGGGCTTTACACCGCCAGCGCTTGGCAGCCCGCCTTTGAATATCAGCGCGAAGCATCAGACTTTCTCTATCTTCCCTATCAAACCGCGCGGAACGCCGACACCCTGCTTTCGGCGGATGATTATGGTCACTGGACGCGCTTTCCATTCTGCCTCCCTGATGACCCGCGCAGCGTGTTTTCCTACTCCCAGCCGCTGATACTTCCCGACGGCACGGTGTATGGCGTGGTCGGCATCGGGCTTTTGTCGGACACCTACCTGCGCGGCAAGCTGCCCACCTCTGAATTGCAGAACGATGGAAGCGGCAGCTACCTGCTCTGCTCGACGACGGACGACCTGTCCGCGGATACGCTGACGCTGCAAATCGCCGTCTGCTCTTCGCCCGACGCGGCGATTCAGGCGGGAAACACGCTGGTACTGCAAAAGGATGCATCCGGTAAGGGCTTTCTGACAATTGACGGCACACGCTACTTTGCCAGCGAACAGCCGCTGGCGCTGTACAGCCGAAACGCGCCGTTCTCCGGTGAGCACTGGCTGCTGATTGGGCTTGTGCCCGTCAAGCAGCTGTACAGCTTTTCCAGCAGCGTTCGGCAAATGCTGGTGATTATCGTCGTACTGACACTGCTGGCAGGTGTTTTTGCTTCCTTCATCGTCAGTCGGCGTTTGGCACAACCGATTACGCGCCTGTCCAAGCAGATCAGCGCGTCACAGAATCAGCGGTATCAAGTGCCGACGCTCTCCCCGACGGGCATCTGTGAGCTTGACCAATTCTCCGCCGCCTTCACCCAGCGTTCACAGGAGATTTTGGACACGTCAGTCAAGTTCCAGCGCATTATGGAATTGGCGAGCGTGGAAATCGGCGGCTTTGAGAAGCGTCCTGATGTGGATACCGTGTATGTGACGGACAATTTCTTCTCCCTCTTGGCGCTGCCGGACGTACCGCTGGATTCGCTGGACAAGGATTGGTTCGATGCCATCCTGAACGGCTGGAAGCAGACGCACGAGTACGTAACCCGCGCATACGGCGGCGAAGTGTACGCCCTGCCCGCTGCGGGCGGCACGGTGCGCTACATCCTCCTGCGTTCCGGCGAAGAACGCGGGACGCAGGTCGGTCTGGTGGAGGATGTAACGACCTCCATGCAGGAACGCCGCCGCATTGAGCACGAGCGCGACTACGACGTACTGACCGGGCTGTACAACCGCTTCTCGTTCATGCGGAAGGTACAGGAGATGTTCGCGCACCCGGACAAGATGCGCCATGCTGCGCTGCTGATGACCGATTTGGACGACCTGAAGCGCATCAACGACACCTACGGACACGACTGTGGCGACCGCTACATCCGCCTGACCGGGCAATGCCTTGCAGAGAATATCCCGGCGAACGCGGTCTGTTCGCGGCTTTCGGGCGACGAATTTGTTGTCCTGCTGCACGGCTATGAATCCCGCGATGCGCTCCGGGCGGATTTGACGCACCTGCAGGAAGCCATGTCCACCTACACCGCCGTGCTGCCTTCCGGCGACACGATGCACATTGCCATTTCCGGCGGCGTGGCGTGGTATCCCGATGACAGCCGCGATTTCGCGACCCTCAAACGCTATGCCGACTTTGCGCTCTATCAGGTGAAGCGGCAGCGCAAGGGCGAAATCCGCGAATTTGATATTGGTGCATACAACCGCGAAGCCTACTACGCGCAGTTGCGGCAGGAGTTCACCGCACTGCTGGAGAACGACAGCGCGTTCTATCACTTCCAGCCGCTGTTCTCCGCGCGTGACGGGCATGTGGTGGCTTACGAGGCACTGATGCGCGTCAACATGCCGCTGCTGCGTTCCCCCGAAACCATCATGAAGCTGGCGCACGAGGAGAATCGGCTGTACGATATTGAGCATTTGACCCTCTTCAAGGGCACGCAGACGTTCGAGCACCTTGTCTCGTGCGGCAAGCTCTCCCCCGACGCGAAGCTGTTCATCAACTCCATTGCAAACGTTTCGCTGACAGATGCTGATTTTGCGGATTTTCGCCGTCAGTTTGCCCCCATGCTGAAGAAAATGGTCATCGAGATTACCGAGGAAGAGGAAACGATGCCGGAGGTGCTTGCCATCAAGCGCCGTCAGCTGGGCGGAACCGCGGTCTTTGCGCTGGATGATTACGGCAGCGGGTACAGCAACAGCAACAACCTGCTTCTGCTCGCCCCGCACTACATCAAGGTGGATATTGCCATCATCCGCGGCATTGACTCCAACATCGACAAGCAGCAGGTCGTCACGGACGTTGTCACCTACGCCCATGCGCGCCAGATGCAGGTCGTCGCGGAGGGCATTGAAAACGAAGCCGAACTGCGCACTGTCCTGCGCTTAGGCGTTGATTTGCTGCAAGGTTACTTCCTCGCCCGCCCTGCCGCGATTCCCGACCCGATTGTCCCCGCGGCGCTCAAGGTACTCAAGGATGTGCATTTTGCATGATGAACTGAATCCAATCGACTACTCGGAGGGTCAAGCCATGATTGTATCCCCTTCCATCCTCGCTGCCGATGTTCTCAACCTCGAATCCGCCGCTGCCCGCATGATTGCCGCGGGCGCAGACTGGATTCATGTAGACGTCATGGACGGGCATTTCGTGCCGAACCTCAGCTTCAGCCCCAGCGTTGTGAGAGCACTCCATGAGCGCTTCACCATCCCGCTGGATGTGCACCTCATGCTCGATCAGCCCGAAAAATACGTCGAAGCCTTCTGCCGGGCAGGCGCGTCCTCCATCACGATTCATGAGGAAATCGCCGCCGACCGCGCCGAAATTCTCCGCTGCATCCGCGCGCAGGGCGTCAAGACGGCGGTATCCATCAAGCCCAACACGCCGGTGGACGCCATCATCCCCCTGCTGCCCCTGTGCGACATGGTTCTGCTGATGTCGGTCGAACCCGGCTTCGGCGGGCAGAAATTCAACCCCATCGTGCTGGACAAACTCCGCCAGCTCCGCGCCATCGGCTACACCGGGCTGACCGAGGTGGACGGCGGCGTGTCGCTTAGCAATCTGCCCCTGCTGCACGAGTGCGGGCTGGACGCTGCGGTCATGGGCACGGCGCTGTTTAAGAGCGCAAATCCCGCCGAGGACATCGCAAAAATCCACCAGATGCGCTGAATGACGGCTGCAAAATGCGGATAAGCTATCCGCAGGAGGTGCATCCGCATGAAAAAAAGCAAAGCGAAGAAGCACGGCAAAAAGCCGCTGTTCGCGCCCATCAAAGTCAAGCGCCGCATGAGCCGGGAACGTCCGGTGTCCTGACGGCGGAGGAGGAACACATGATACCCGAAGTACCGCCGCTGCTGCATGAGCGGCTGGAAGCACAATACGGCGCGGAGCTTGCGCGGGAGATTGAAGCGGGCTATGTCCGCAAGCGCACGACGTTCCGCGTCAATCCGCTCAAAGGCGACCGGGACGCGGTTCTGCGCGAAATCGCGGATGCTGGCATTGCCACCGAGCCGATTGCGTGGTATGACGATGCGTTCCTGCTGCCGGACGGCAATGAAGAGCAGCTGCGCGCCCTGCCCTGCTACGACGCGGGCGCGATTTACCTGCAATCGCTTTCCTCGATGCTGCCTGCGCTGGTGCTTGCGCCGAAAGCAGGCGAAACCGTGCTGGACATGGCAGCTGCCCCCGGCGGCAAAACGACGCAGATGGCGGCGCTGTCCGGCGGCAAGGCGCTCATCACCGCCTGCGAGAAAAACGCGATTCGCGCCGACCGCCTGCAATTCAACCTGACGCGGCAGGGTGCGCGCGCCGTGAACATCATGCGGCAGGACGCGCGCCTGCTGGACAGCCTGTTCAAGTTCGACAAGATTCTGCTGGACGCACCCTGTTCCGGAAGCGGCACGCTGCTGCTTGAAGACGGCGAACCGCAGCGGCGGATGACGGCGGATTGGCTGGCAAAGACCGCAAAAACGCAGAAAGTGCTGCTGCAAAAGGCGCTGTCCCTGCTGCCGAAGAAGCACGAAATGGTCTACTCGACGTGCTCGGTGCTGCAAATGGAAAATGAGGACATCGTGCAGAGCGCAGTGAGCATGGGCATCTGTGAGGTTGTGCCGATTGAACACCCGTTCTTGACTGACGTGCCGCTGCTGCCGACGAAGGTAGATGGGGTCGTGTGCGTCAAACCGGATGAAAGGTTTGAGGGGTTCTTTGTGGCGAAACTGAGGAGAAAGTAAACAGAAAATCACCCCGGTATGCAGCCAGCATTGGCTCACACGCCGGGGTGATTTTTTAGGGTAACACCGCACAAATGAGGTGGTCGGCTGGCGAATGGATTTTTCGTCAG
>OHBM01002801.1_pt1 | contig 11243 bp, 12 predicted proteins | sample 1577251 | NCBI WGS metagenome assembly OHBM01 (sample SAMEA3541557, study PRJEB24748) | human gut metagenome | biome: human gut; feature: human-associated habitat; material: faeces | place: China | collected 2012
CCAGGATCAAACTCTCAATAAAAAAGTTGTCCTTAGCCTAAGTTAAACTTGGCTTATCTTTCCTGCCTTGTTTGGTGGTCCTTGGGTTCCTATCAATGAAGCTGCCTGCAAGGCGGTGTTCGTGGATACAATCGTTGACGTGAAACAGAAATTGATGGAGATTGAATTCAACGTTCCTCAGAAAGAGCGTGACTTTGCCAAGCTGAAACTCATCAAGGCATATCCAGTTGAGGGACAGAACAGGAAAAAGCGTGTCATCGCTCTCTACGAAAGCCGCACCCGACAGAAGGTGAAACGTGCTGCACCGGGCGGAGAAGGATACGTCATCGACCACTTTGACTCCACTGCCGTGGCTAATTATCTGGCACATATCGATAGTGCCTTCGTTGCCAACAAGACTCCTTATCCACATACCTTCTTCAATGATAGTTATGAGGTATATGGAGCCAACTGGACTCCTAACCTGCTGACAGAATTTGAGAAGATGCACGGATATAAACTGCAGGACAAGTTCCCTGAATTCCTTGATGGTGATGCCGTGGTGGTAAGGCTCTGTTTGTTTATGCCTATACTCAGTTTTCCTGCACGGGATCTTCCGGCTTCTGCTCCACCGTCACGCGGATCTCGCCGGTGCGGTGGTTGTCCACCCTCGTCACCTGCACCCGCAGTCCCTGACAGGTGAAGTGGTCGCCTACCTCCGGTACACGGTCGCATTGCTCCATGACCCAGCCGCTGACGGAGGTCATGTCCGTCTCGCCGGTCAGGTGGAAGAATTCGGCAAAGTCATCAAAGTCCATGGAGGCGTCCACCAGATAGGTGTCCTCGCCGATCTTGCGGATGAAGACTTCCTCCTCGTCATGCTCGTCCCAGATCTCGCCCACCAGTTCCTCCAGAATGTCCTCCATGGTGACGATGCCGCAGGTGCCGCCGTATTCGTCCACCACCACGGCCACCTGCGTTTTGGCCGATTGCAGCTTTTTCAGCAGCAGGCTGATGGGCTCGTTTTCCAGCACGAACAGGGCGGGGGAGAGAATCTCCTCCAGCGGCTTGTCCGTCACGCCGCAGCCCACATAGAAGTCCTTCTGGTGAACGGTGCCGATGATGTGGTCGATGTCCTCCCGGTAGATCAGCAGCCGGGAGTACTTGGTCTGGGTGAACAGGTCGGCCACCTCCTCCTTGGAGGCGGTGACGGGCAGCGCCGCCAGATCCACACGGTGGATGAGGATGTCCTGTGCCTCCTGCTCGGAAAAGCCGATGGCGTTCTTCAGCAGGTCGCCCTCGTCCTTGTCGATGCTGCCGTCCTGCTGCACCTCGTTCACCAGCATCAGCAGCTCCTCCGGGGACATTTTGCTGTCCGCGTCCAGATGGAACACCTTTGCCAGCAGCTTCTTCCACAGGGAGAACAGGGCGTTCAGCGGCATCAGCAGCCAGATCAGGCACCGCAGGAACGGCGCCGCGGTCATGGCCCACTCCTCCGCGCAGTCCTTGGCGATGCTCTTGGGGGAGATCTCGCCGAAGATCAGTACCACCACCGTCACCACCACGGTGGACAGCGTGGCGCCCATGTCGCCGAAGCTCCTGACGAACAGCACCGTGCCCAGAGAGGCCATGGCGATGTTCACAATATTGTTGCCGATGAGAATGGTGGACAGCAGCTTGTCGTAGCGCTCCAGCAGCTTGCAGGCCAGCGCCGCACGGCTGTTGCCCTTCTCCGCCCGCGTTTTCAGCCGCGTGATGTTGGCGGAGGAAAATGCCGTCTCCGTAGCGGAGAAATAGGCGGACAGCAGCAGGCAGACCGCCATGATAATGATATATGTAGTCGTTGACACGATCAGATACTCCTTATTCTGTCATCTTTTGGTGTATTTCCCGGTGCGAACGGGACGCCTAAAGGCGCAAAAAAGCACGTCTGCCCCGGCGCGTGCCGTGCAGATATGCTGGTATCAGATGGCAGGTAAGGTCAGTACAGGGATGATCGCCGCCGTCGGTATCCATAAGGTCGTATGCCCTCCTTCAAAGTAAATCTTACTTATTATACATAAGAAGGCGGTATCTGTCAAGTGCGGCAGAAAAGTGAGGAAAAGGTGGCGGAAAAGTGGATGTAAGGTTGCAATGTGGGGCAAAATGTGGTAAATTTATAGTGTAATACGATGACGCGGAGTATTTCTATCTGAAGAATGCGCAGGGCGATGTGACCGGGCTGGTGGCCAGCAGCGGCGCGCAGGTGGTGGCGTACACCTATGACGCGTGGGGCAATCCGCTGACCACCACCGGCACCATGGCGGACACGCTGGGCAATCTCAACCCATTCCGCTATAAGTATTGATGGGTGGTCAGCACTTGTCATTCTCGCTTTCGGGGTAAAGGGTGTTGAACTTCCCTCTCAAGTGGTAGGTCAATTTGTTCCCATAGGATAAGAGGTGAAATATGTCACTATATCAGATTTTCAGAATACTTGTCAGTATCTGCATCGCAGGTGCCTTTTTCCTCCTTTTCAGGAAAAAACTCCGCCGGAAAACGCTGTATATTATCGCGGCCGCCCTGCTTGTCTTGGCTGATATTGCCCTGTGTGAGATACCTGTGGAGAATGCGTTTGTGACCTTCGCGTCTCCCGAATTAGCTGCGCAGTATGTAGGCATCGACCACAGTTCGTTTATCATTGACGGAGCAGATACCGGACTGCTGATTTCCGGCGAAACAGGGGAGTATCAGGAGCGGATCTTTCCCAAAGCGCAGGACGGATGGAAGCTGAGCGGCGAGAGTGCCACCCATATTCGCGGATTTTATTCCGGCACGGATGCTGCCATACAGCTGCTCCAGTACAAGGACACCGCTGAATACTATCTGCTGGTTATCTATATGGGTACGCCGCCAGTGCTGTCCGATTCAAATGGTAGCGCGTTTCAACTGCTGCAAGCCGGCGATGGATATACAACAGACAGCATATTTGCGGCGTATGTACCACAATACGGCGCCAACTATGCCGTGACGATCAATGGGGAGACTGTGTACATTTCATGATGCACAGGGCGATGTGACCGGGCTTGTGGCCAGCAGCGGCGCGCAGGTGGTGGCGTACACCTAATGATAATGCCAGAATTAGCTGCAGCCGGTGTATAAGGGAAAGGTGGGCTCATGCTAATGAGGAAGTATATTCTTTTCTTTGCTTTGGTGCTTTTGTTCTTTGGCATGCTAGGGCAAAATGTTTCAACTTTTTTGATGGACAAGCTGAGTGAGCAAAGTACGGTTGAAATGTCTGCAGTCGTTTCCAATGTTGGCTGTAATGTCACTGATGAGAATGTATACTGGTCTATCGGTGTCAAGGAGCCAAGCGGAGAATTGCTGATAAATTCCTCGGTTGGAAGATTATTAGATGCAGCGACTATGGAAACATTAGAAGCAGGTCAGACAATAACCTTCCGCATGGATATTTCTACCGCTCAACAGTATCGTGAGACAGGCAGTGGATATATTGTGGCCTTAAAGACAGATCATGTCATTTTTTCAATCGAAGAATATAACGAAATCATGCGCCAAGTTACCCTTCCTGCGAAAATCGTTGGAATAATCTTTCAAGTATGTCTTTTGCTCCTGTTGATTTATTTGGCTCGGAAATATAAAATAGGGCAGTTTTCCCGAAGAAAAAAAGAGCTGTAGTCCAGTCATACGGGAATGGCATGGTTAATCTGTGCCATTCCCGCCTATACCACCAGTTACAGTTACGACGGTCAAACCCTGACCAACGACGGCGCATGGAGTTACAGTTGGCAGCACGGCGGTGTATAGCACAAACCGGCTGCCGCTGTGTGCCGGATTTTTGTGCATAAGCGAAAAGTGCGGCTGTCCCCTTGACGGGAACGAAAAAAAGGCATACAATCAGTGCATATCTTAGCAGGAGGTGTGCTGCCATGACCCGTCGCGCTGCGTGTTCCGACCGTGCCGTGGTGAAGTGCGCCCATTCTGCCTCCACCAGCGCTATTTTTGACTTTGCGTGCAGCGTGCTGTTTGGCATGCTGCACTTTTTCGGCTTTTTTGCCTTTACCGGTAAGGAGATGCCTCTGGAAGTCTGTCATTGACGCGCGGTGAAAACCGATAAATTTGCGTGTACAACGGCCTTCCATGCAGGAAGGCCGATTTTTTATGTTTGGAAAGGTTTTACGACTATGAGCGAGCTGGACAAGATCAGGGAAAATATCAACAGCATTGACGAGCAGATGGCGCAGCTGTTTCAGGAGCGTATGGAGATGAGCCGGCAGGTGGCGGCCTTCAAGAAGGACAGAGGGCTGTCCATCCGGGACGCGGAGCGGGAGCGGGAGCTGATCGACCGCGACCGCCGGTTCATTAAGGACCCGGCGGTGGACGGGTACTATGTGCAGTTCCTGCGGAGCATTCTCGACCTGTCCTGCGCCTACCAGAGCCGGCTTCTCAACGGCATGAAGGTGGCGTACAGCGGGGTGGAGGGCGCCTACGGCTATATTGCGGCGCGGCGCATGTTCCCGGAGGCGCAGCTGATTGCCTACCCCGATTTCGCCGCCGCCCACAGAGCCGTGGAGCAGGGCGAGGCGGACAGCGCCGTGCTGCCGCTGGAGAACAGCTACGCCGGCGAGGTGGGCGCGGTGATGGATCTGCTGTTCTCCGGCGAGCTGTACATCAACCAGGTGATGGATCTGGAGATCGACCACAGCCTGCTGGGTGTGGAGGGCGCTGCCGTTGACACGGTCAGAACCGTGGTCAGCCACCCGCAGGCGCTGCGCCAGTGCGACGACTACATCAAGCGCCACGGCTACGCCACGGAGACGTACTCCAACACGGCGCTGGCGGCGGCGCATGTGCGCGACGTCAACGACCCCGCGCTGGCCGCCATCGCATCGGAGGCGGCGGCGGAGGTATTCGGCCTGCGGGTGCTGGAGCGGGGCATCAACACGGTGCGGACGAATACCACCCGCTTCGCCGCCCTGTCCCGCACCCGCAGCCAGCCGGAGACGACGAAAAAGCGGGAGGACGAGAACTTCGTGCTGGTGTTCACCGTGCAGAACGACGCCGGTTCGCTGGCGCAGACGCTGAACATCATCGGCGCCCACGGCTACAACATGCGTACCCTGCGCAGCCGCCCCATGAAGGGGCTTTCGTGGAAGTATTACTTCTACGTAGAGGCCGAGGGCTGCGTCAACAACACCAACGGCCGGGAGATGCTGCAGGAGCTGTCCGCCACCTGCGCCAAGCTCCGGCTGGTTGGCTCCTACTACGCCAATACCATCTGAGGGAGAGCAGACCATGGTCATTTCCGTTTCACTGGGAGCGCAGAGCTACCCCATCCTGCTGGAGCCCGGCGCGCTGACCCGCGCCGGGGCGCACCTGTCCCTTGACCGCCGCGTGCTGGTGGTGACGGACAGCGGCGTGCCGCAGGAATACGCACAGGCCATAGCGAGCCGGTGCCGCCAGTCCCGCATCTGCACCCTGCCAGCAGGGGAGGGCAGCAAGAGCATGGACAGCTATCACCTGCTTCTGCGGGAGATGCTGCGCCTACACATGGATCGCGGCGACTGCGTGGCCGCCGTGGGCGGCGGCATGGTGGGGGATCTGGCGGGCTTTGCCGCCGCCACCTATATGCGCGGCGTGGACTTCTACAACATCCCCACCACGCTGCTGGCGCAGGTGGATTCCTCTGTGGGCGGCAAGACCGCCATCGACCTGGACGGCGTGAAGAACGCGGTGGGCGCGTTCCACCAGCCCCGCGCCGTGCTCATCGACACGGACGTCCTCCGGACGCTTTCCCCGCGGCAGACAGCCGAGGGGCTGGCCGAGAGCGTGAAAATGGCCATGACCTGCGACGCATCGCTCCTGAGCCTGATCGAGACGGCTTCCGACCTGACCGCCGCCCTGCCGGAGATCATCGCACGCTCTCTGCGCATCAAGGCGCAGGTGGTGGAGCAGGATCCCACCGAGCAGGGGCTGCGCCGGGTGCTGAATTTCGGCCACACCCTCGGCCACGCCATCGAGAGCTGCGCCGGGGGAGAGCTGCTCCACGGCGAGTGCGTGGCGCTGGGCATGGTGCCCATGTGCGCGCCGCCGCTGCGCCCCCGGCTGACCGCCATATTGCAGAGGTGCGGCCTGCCCACGGAGTGCGGCTGCACCGCCGGACAGCTGCTGCCCTATCTGCTGCACGACAAAAAAGCGGCCTCCGGCTCCATCGCCGCCGTGCTGGTGGACGAGCCGGGCACCTTCCGCATGGAAACAATGACGCCGGAGGAGATACTCCGCCGCTGGGAGGAGAGGAACGCATGAAAAACACCTTTGGACAAGCGGTCACGCTGACGCTGTTCGGCGAGAGCCACGGCGCTGCCGTGGGCGCGGTGCTGGACGGCCTGGCACCCGGTCTGCCGGTGGACGGGGATTTCCTCCGCCGCCAGCTGTCCCGCCGTCGTCCCACCACGGCGCTGGATACCGCCCGGCAGGAGCCGGACAACTATCAGATACTCAGCGGCGTCTTTCAGGGGCGCACAACCGGCACGCCGCTGACCATCGTCATCCCCAACGAGAACACCCGCAGCGGGGATTATACCTACGGCCTTGCCCGCCCCTCCCACGCGGACTACGCCGCCTACTGCAAATACCACGGCTATGAGGACTGGCGGGGCGGCGGACACTTCTCCGGCCGCGTCACCGCGCCGCTGGTGGCGGCGGGCGCCATCCTGCTGTCCGCCCTTGCCGGTGTGGGCGTCACCGTGGGCACACACATCCTTCGCTGCGGCGGCGCGTGGGATCGCCCCTTTGCCGACCGTGCGGCGGCGGACGTGGCCGCCCTGCAGGGGGCGGATTTCCCTGCCCTGACGGACGAGGCCGCCCAAGCCATCAGCGCCGCCATTCTGGCAGCCAGAGAGCGTCAGGACAGCGTGGGCGGCATCACCCAGACCGCCGTGTGCGGCCTGCCCGCCGGTGTGGGCGAGCCGTGGTTCGACAGCGTGGAGAGCCTGCTGAGCCACGCGGTGTTCTCCATCGGCGGCGTGAAGGGCATTGAATTCGGCGGCGGCTTCTCCGCCGTCTGCGGATACGGCTCCGATTTCAACGACAGCCTCCGCATGGAGAACGGGCGGGTGGTGACGGAGAGCAACCGCAACGGCGGCATCAACGGCGGCATCACCAACGGCATGGACGTGGTGTTCCAGTGCGCCGTGAAGCCCACGCCCTCCATCGGCCAGCCCCAGCAGACCGTGGACTTCCTCCGGGGCGAGGACGCGGAGCTGACCATTCATGGCCGCCACGACCCGGCCATTATCCGCCGCATCTGCCCGGTGCTGGACAGCGTCACGGCGCTGGTGCTGTGCGACCTGCTGACCCAGCGCTTCGGCACGGACTATCTGGCGAAGGGGGCGGGGCTGTGAACTGCGGATTGATCGGCTACCCGCTGGGGCACAGCTACTCCCCCCAGATACACCGCGCGCTGGCGGACTACGACTACCGCCTCTGGCCGCTGAAGCCGGAGGAGCTGGAAGCGTTTCTCGTGAAGCGCGATTTCGCGGGCATCAACGTGACGATCCCTTACAAGGAGCGGGTCATTCCCTATCTGGATCAGCTGTCCGATACGGCGCGTGCCATCGGCGCGGTGAACACCGTGGTGAACCGGGACGGCAAGCTGTACGGCGACAACACGGATCTTGCCGGCATGCTGGCGCTGATACGCCGCATGGGCCTGCTGCTGTCCGGCAAAAAGGTGCTGGTGCTGGGCACCGGCGGCACATCCAAAACGGCGCGGGCGGCGGCATCGCAGCTGGGCGCGGCGGAGGTGTACCGCGTCTCCCGCAGCGGCAGAGACGGCGCTGTTACCTACCGACAGGCGGCGGAGGAGCACAGGGACGCCGCCTGCATCATCAACACGACGCCCTGCGGCATGCACCCCGATCTGGGCGGCTGCCCGGTGGAGCTGGACGGCTTCCCCCGGCTGGAGGGCGTGGTGGACGTGATCTATAACCCTCTGCGCAGCGAGCTGGTGCTCGGCGCCCGGCAGCGGGGCATCCCTGCGGAGGGCGGGCTGTATATGCTGGCGGCGCAGGCCGCCTATGCCAGCGCCCTGTTCCGGGGCTGTGAAGCCACGGCGGGGGACATTGAGCTGGCCTATCGCACGGTGCTGCACCGGATGGAGAACATTGTGCTCATCGGTATGCCCTCCTCCGGCAAAACCACCGTGGGGCGGCTGCTGGCGCAGCGCACCGGAAAGGAATTCGTGGACACGGACGCGCTGGTGGAGCAGGCCGTGGGCATGCCCGTCCCGGACTATTTCGCCGCAAAGGGCGAGGCGGCCTTCCGGGAGCGGGAGAAGGAGGCGGTGGCATCAGCGGCGGCAAGCGGCGGCAAGGTCATCGCCACCGGCGGCGGCGCCATTCTGCGGCCGGAGAACCTGCGGGCGCTGCGGCGCACCGGGCGGCTGGTGTTTCTGGATCGCTCGCCGGACAAGCTGACCGCCACGGCGGACAGGCCGCTTTCCGCCGACCCGGAAGCGCTGCGCCGCCGGTACGAGGAGCGCTACGACATCTACTGCGCTGCCGCTGACCTGCGGGTGAACGGCGACGGCTCACCGGAGGACACGGCGGAGCGGATCGAAAAGGAGTGGACGACATGAAACTGCTGGTCATCAACGGCCCCAATCTCAATATGCTGGGCATCCGGGAGCCGGCCATTTACGGCAGCGGCACCTATGCCCAGCTGCTGGATATGATCCGCGCCTACGCAGAAAGGCGCGGCGCGGAGGTGTCCTTCTTCCAGTCCAACCACGAGGGCGCGCTGGTGGACGCCATCCAGCAGGCGTATTTCGACGGGGTGGAGGGCATTATCCTTAACCCGGCGGCCTATACCCACACCAGCGTGGCGCTGTTGGACGCGCTGAAGGCCGTGGCCATTCCCGCGGTGGAGGTACACATCTCCGATGTTGCCGCCCGGGAGGACTTCCGGCAGATCAGCTACGTCCGTCCGGCGTGCGTCGCCACTGTGACAGGCCGGGGCTTTGCGGGCTATCTGGACGCCATGGACATCCTGCTGAAGGGAGCGGCGGAATCATGACCGTGACCATCTATCCCGGACGGGCGGCGGGCACGGCGGCAGCGCCGCCGTCCAAGAGCTGCGCCCACCGGATGCTCTTGTGCGGCGCACTGGCAGAGGGCGAGAGCGTCATTGAGGGCATCGCCCCCAGTCAGGACATGCTGGCCACCGTGGACTGCATCCGCGCCATGGGCGGCGCGTGCCGTCTGGAGGGCGATACGGCGTACATCACCGGCACCGGCGGACATATCCGCCCCGGCGGGACGTATCCCTGCCACGAAAGCGGCAGCACCCTGCGCTTCTGCATCCCTCCGGCACTGCTGTCCGGCGGCAGCGCCGTGTTTACCGGCACGCCCCGGCTCATGGAGCGGGGCGTGGGCATCTATGAGGAACTGCTCACCCAGAAGGGCATATCGGTGTCCGCAGCGCCGGACGCCGTCACGTTTTCCGGGCAGCTGACGCCGGGGGACTACACCCTCCGGGGCGATGTGAGCAGCCAGTTCGTCACCGGACTGCTGCTGGCGCTCCCCCTGCTGCCGGGCAGCAGCACCCTGCGCGTCCTGCCGCCGGTGGAGAGCCGCCCCTATATCGACATCACGCTGGACATCATGGCCGCCTTCGGCGTCCGGGTGGAGGAGCGGGAGCCGAACCTGTTTTCGATCCCCGGCGGCCAGCGGTACGAGAGCCGCCGCGCGGCGGTGGAGGGCGACTGGTCCAACGCGGCGTTTCTGCTGGCGCTGGGAGACGGCGTCACCGTCACCGGCCTGCGCCTGGACAGCTTGCAGGGCGACCGGGTGTGCCGCGATATGCTGCACCGGCTGGAAAGTTCCGGCGCGGTGCTGGACATCTCCGCCTGCCCCGATCTGGGGCCCGTGCTGTTCGCTGCGGCGGCGCGGAGCTGCGGCGGCGTGTTCACAGGAACCCACCGCCTGCGCATCAAGGAGAGTGACCGCATAGCGGCCATGGCGCAGGAACTGTCGAAATTCGGCGCGCAGATCAGGGAGGAGGAAGATCGGGTGACGGTGCTGCACCGTCCACTTCACCCTCCGCGGGAGGTGCTGGACGGACACAACGACCACCGCATCGTCATGTCTCTGGCGGTGCTGTGCGCCTCGCTGGGCGGCACCATACGCGGCGCGGAGGCCGTCAGCAAGAGCTGGCCGGACTTCTTCCCCGCACTGGAAGCGCTGGGGCTGCGCATGGACATCCAGCCCTGAAACCCTTGCACGGAAAGGAACATTCATCCATGAACATGGAATTCAAACGTAAGCTGCCCACCCCGCAGACCGTCAAGGACATGTACCCCGTCACGGAGGAGCTGGCGCGGCAGAAGCGGGAAAACGACCGGCAGATCAAGGCCGTCATCACCGGGGAGGATCAGCGGCTGATGCTGCTCATCGGCCCCTGCTCCGCCGATCGGGAGGACGCCGTGCTGGAGTACGCGGCGCGGCTCCGGACACTGCAGGAGCGGGTGAAGGACACGATCCTCATCGTCCCCCGCATTTACAGCAACAAGCCCCGCACCACCGGCGACGGGTACAAGGGCATGCTGCACCAGCCCGATCCCAACGGTCAGCCGGACATGCTCAAGGGGCTGATCGCCATCCGCAAGATGCACATGAAGGTGCTGGAGCAGACGGGCTTTTCCAGCGCCGACGAGCTGCTGTATCCGGAGAACTATTACTACCTGTCCGATATCCTCTCCTACGCGGCCATCGGCGCCCGGTCGGTGGAGGATCAGCAGCACCGGCTGATCGCCAGCGGGCTGGACGTGCCCGTGGGTATGAAGAATCCCACCAGCGGCGACCTGTCGGTGATGATGAACTCCATCCTGGCCGCCCAGCACCCCCACACGTTCCTGTTCGCCCAGTGGGAGGTACACAGCAAGGGCAACCCGCTGGCGCACGCCATCCTCCGCGGCTCGGTGAACAAATACGGGCGCTCCCTGCCCAACTATCACTACGAGGATCTCAGCCAGCTCTATGAGCTGTACGCCAAAAGCGGACTGGCCAATCCCGCCGTTATCATCGACACCAACCACTCCAACTCCGGCAAGCAGTGGGATCAGCAGGCGCGCATCGCCAAGGAAGTGCTCCACAGCGCCCGCCACAACGGGGATATCGGCCGCATGGTCAAGGGGTTGATGATCGAGTCGTACCTGCTGGACGGCTGCCAGAAGCCGGATGGCGGCGTGTACGGCCTGTCCATCA
>OHBM01002802.1_pt1 | contig 11243 bp, 8 predicted proteins | sample 1577251 | NCBI WGS metagenome assembly OHBM01 (sample SAMEA3541557, study PRJEB24748) | human gut metagenome | biome: human gut; feature: human-associated habitat; material: faeces | place: China | collected 2012
TGGCGCTCAGGATGTTCAGGACGCCGACTTTGAGGAGGTGAAGTAATGCCGAAAGGTAAATACATAATAAATAATAAGCAAAAGCGTGCAGCTCAATGAGTTGCACGCTTTTTGCGTTTATGGGGTCCTTGTTTCTTATGCCTTTGTTATGCGCTTGTTAATCGCTTATTTATTATTTTAAACTTTACAAATGAATAATTATGATTTACGGTTACATTAGAGTCAGCAGCGACAGACAGACAGTAGAGAACCAACGTTTTGAAATCAACAAATTCTGCGAACGCAACAAACTTGTGATTGATGGTTGGATTGAGGAAACCATCAGTGGAACGAAAGCATACAACAAACGAGAGCTGGGAAAACTTCTGAAGCGAGTACAAAAAGACGATCTCATCATTTGTGCTGAGCTTTCCCGCCTTGGTCGCAACTTGTTCATGATAATGGAGATTCTGAATATTTGCATGACAAAGGAATGTCGTGTGTGGACTATCAAGGACAACTATCGCCTTGGTGACGACATCCAAAGCAAAGTGCTCGCCTTTGCTTTTGGTTTGTCTGCCGAGATAGAGCGCAACCTTATCAGTCAGCGAACCAAGGAAGCTTTGGCGCGTAAAAAAGCAGAGGGCGTTATACTTGGCAGACCAAAAGGGCGAAAGAGTGCTCCCGAGAAATACAAGTTACACGGAAAAGAAACACTTATTCGAGAACTGCTTAAAGCGAATGTTTCGAAGCGCAAAATTGCAAAGCTGTGTAAGGTTGATAGAAATACTCTTGATCGTTATATCAAGCATTTTTTGTCTGAACAGAACTGAGCGTTTTCGTGCAGCAAAGTGGTGCAGTTTGTGAATTTACCAATAGCGATAGTTGGGTAATATTGTCACCAATCGAACAGAGCATAAAAAGAAAGATAGAGTCAGTTGGCACTCCGCTTAAAGATTGGGATATAAAAATCTATCGTGGTGTGCTTACTGGTTATAATGAGGCATTTATTATCTCAACGGAAAAGCGTGAAGAGATTCTTGCCAACTGCCAATCCGAGGATGAACGTGAACGGACGGCTGAACTTATACGACCGATTCTGCGTGGCAGGGACATCAAGAGGTATGGATATAACTGGGCTGGTCTATATCTGATTGCCACTTTCCCTTCACGCCATTACGACATAGAACAGTACCCAGCCGTGAAGAAATATCTTCTTTCGTTTGGCATTGAAAGATTGGAGCAAACAGGCAAGGTGCACAACGTGAATGGTGAAAAGATTAAGGCTCGTAAGAAAACCAACAACAAGTGGTTTGAAACACAGGATAGCATCAGTTATTGGGAGGATTTCTCAAAGCCAAAAATTGTCTGGGGAAATTTGAATCTAAGACCAAGTTATGCAATTGTGGAAGACAATAGCTTCATAAATGCTCCATCACCAATGATTGTACCGGCAAGCAGATATTTATTGGCCATCTTAAATTCAAAACTGGCAGATTACTTTATTAGACAACTTGGTGTAACTCGTAATGGTGGCTATTTTGAATACAAGCCAATGTTCATAGAACAGCTTCCTGTCCCTCAATGCTTAGATGATTCCATTCTTAAAGAAATAAATACCAATGCGACTATTAAAAACGAGAAAATAATAGATACTATTGTGTATTCTTTGTATGGATTAAATTATGAAGAAATACAATATATAGAAAAGGGAACACAAGAAAACTATTAATAACAACCAAGTTATACGTCTATGGATTATGGAGGATTTTTCTAAGCCAAAAATCGTTTACATGGAAATACAAACGGATAATCCAAAGGAAGGTTATCCGTTCCCATGTTTTTCTTTCGATGAAAGAAATTCTATTGCTTTGAATACTGCGTATATAATGTGTAGTGATACTGTTGATGTTAGGTATATTTTAGGCATTCTCAATTCATCGGTAGGGCGTATGATTGCAAGGCTTTATGTTACACAACTTCAAGAGCGTCAGTTTAGAATGCTTGCACAGTACTTAGTGAAATTTCCAATTGTAAAAGGACCAGTTGATGTTCAGAACGAAATAATTGAATGTGTTCAAGAAAACTTGGTACAAAAAAACAAAGAACAAGAGGATAGAATAAACCATATGGTTTATCAACTATATGGTTTTGATAATATGGAAGCAGATTATATCAAAAACATATTATAGCTAATTTATTAGTGGCGGTTTTTTGAGCCGCCACTAATAAAGCAAACTATAAATTCATTTTAGAAAGATAGTCAGATTCTTCATTAGTTAATCCGAATACGTCATAAATTAGATTTTGTAAGCGATTTGCATTTTCTTCAGAATATTCATTCAACAAACTATTCACTACGGACGTTATTTCTCCATCTTTTTGAGTTTGTTTTGGAATAGGAAACAAAATAATATTTTGTGCTCCTACTTGGGCATCTCCAACACCCGTTTTATTCATATTTGTTATTTCGCTATACCAAATAAGTGGTGAAGAATTCAAAAAAGCCAAAACGTGAAGAAGGTATTCTCCTGTCATCAGATAGCAAGCGTTGTTCACAATATAGCCTTCTTTGTCCATCGTAAAGGCAAGCCGGCTCCCTATAATTTTCCATATTATTTTTGGCTTAGAAAAATCCTCCAAATAAGCGCAGTTTCTAAGGTTATATGGTGTATCTCCTTTGTCTGCACGCTTTGATATTCTGTCCCAATAATGATCAAGATGAGCTTTGACAGCAGGGTAATCCTCAATATGAATACGCTCCAACTTACCACGGATTCCATTGTGGGTATTTATTAACCACAAGTTTGCCCAGTTATATCCATACCGTTTTATATCCCTGCCTCTGAGAATCGGTCGTATAAGTTCAGCCGTCCGTTCACGTTCATCCTCGGATTGGCAGTTGGCAAGGATCTCATCACGTTTAGCGGTGTCTATGATGAAAGCGTCATTGTAGCCTGTTTTGATGCCGTAGTTGATTTGGATATCCCAGTCCTTCAACGGAGTTCCCACGGCTTCAATTTTTCGCTTGATACTCTGCTCGATAGGCGACAGAATCACCCATGAATCAGAGCTGCAAAACTCGCACTTCGTCCCACTTTGCTGCACGAAAACGCTCAAATTCTTTACGCTATCCTTGTTCTGCTTATTGGTGACAGCACACCATGTCTTATGCTCATTAGCTGCTTTGGCAAAGAGCAATATATTAGTGTCAACGGTTGCACTCTCAAAGATTTTTACACCAGCAAAATCAATCAAGAGCATCGGATTTGTATTCTTGGCAAAGAAGTCACGTGTCTTTTCACCATACCCAGCACGCATCCACTTGTTGGAAGTGATGTAGCATAGATGTCCATTAGACTTCAGTAGCTGATGGCCACGTTCGTAGAACAGACAATAGATATCGCCTGTACGTGCAAATGTCTTATAATTGCAATCGGCATACAATTTTGCCAATTTGCCACCATCATTCTGAAGCTGAATGTACGGTGGATTGCCTATGACAATATCGAAGCCATCGCTGACCCCGAACATCCATTCTGGATCAAAGAAATCGGCAACAGCATTTTGGTCGTATGGATTCCATTCTGCAAGCTGCTTAGCGTCGGCAGGAGCAAAGTTGTTGTCATCAGCCAGCAAATGAGCAAGCTTCTCACGAAGTTCTTTGTCTTTCTGACGTAATGTGCTTTTGCGATTTGCAGTCTTGGCAGCAAAATGCTCATGGCGAATTTCCGTTAAAGCCTGTTTTGTCAGCTCTATCTCTGGGTTTTCAAACAGACTATGACATGCCTGCCTTTTCTTGGCTATCAAAGAGTTCGCAGCTACAAACTTCGTTTCAAGGTTTGGTAATGTAGGAATGCCATAGTTTGGCTTGTTTGCGTCCTTTTCGCAATTGCAGATAAGAGAGATGAAGAATCGTAACTTCGTTATTTGGGCTGCAATACTCTGAATGTCACTACCATATATGCAGTTTTCAATGATAGATAATTTCAAGTCATAAGTATTCTCTTCAGGAGAAATATGACCAAGAATGTCTATCATGCGATTGAGCAATCCCATAGGGAATGCTCCCGAACCACAAGCTGGGTCGAGTATCTTGATAGCCTTCAGCTTATCAGAAATGGTTTTGTAATCATCTGCCTTTGTCTTGTCGTAGCTAAACTCAGGCGAGAAAAGTGAACGTACAAACGAAGTGTTACCCAAATAAGAGATAAGACTCTCATCCACCATATAGTTTACAATCTCTCGTGGAGTGTAAAACGAGCCACTTTGATTGCGTGCTGTTTCTCTTGTTTCTGGGTTATAGGCTCCCAATAGGTTCTCAAATACCTTACCAAGCAACTCTGGGTCAAGTGCAACTTGCTGCTCTTCAGGCGAGTTCTCTTCAATGGTAAAATTATAGCGGCTGAGTATGGATATCAATCCTCTCTCCTCATCGAAGAAAAGGATGTTCGGCACCACAGCACGATTACGGTAGCGTTCGTCAGCAAATTTCTTGTCATTACGACTGAAACCGTCATAGTTGTAAGCTTGTTCTACTCCGTCTATAGTCTTTGTCTTGTCAAGACACTCAAACAGACCACCATTAAGGAAAGGTACCTCTGAGAACATCTTTATCACCTCATCCTCATTGATTTTGAACATTTCAGGATAGCGGTAAAGAGTCTTGATGTCTTTCTTCACATTGGTTGCAAAACGACGCTTGTTACCCTGCTCGTCCTCTATGGCACGGTTGAGCGTGGCAAAGAACAAGTTCTGAAGAATGGCATTATAATAATTGCCTACATTCTTACTTTCGGGATCAAAGTCTTTCAGAATTGTGTCAAGAAAATCTATATCAAAGATTTTGTTTGGCACAAGTTCTTTTTGCTTGATGAACCATACGAACATAATTCGGGTTATCATGCGGATAATTTTAGTCTCAATATCCTCACGATCATCATCTTCTGTTGATGTGTTGTTGGGGAAATATACACCTGATGCTGGATCTACCGCCCATTGATACCAGTCAAACAAATCCTTATAGAATTGCTTGGTAAGAGCTTCAACCGAGAAAGCAGCTGTAACATCACTGAGAGACTGCTTGCTGTCTTTAAGTGCACTAAACTGCTCAATGGCAGTACGGCATCCGCGACCTTCTCCAAGGAGATAGGTGTATCGCTTAGTATTGGTAGACAACTTTTCATAATCGCCTTTTTTGTTGAATCCCCATGTTTCGCTGACATAAGAGAAACGCAACACGCTCTCGTTCTTGCGATAGCAAAACATGAAGGCACCAGCATAGCCCATACGACGCCAATCTGCAGTAAGCATATCTCTAATACCACGTTTGTTACGTTCTATATCTACCTTATCAGACAATTCAACTTCATATATAGCTAGTTGCTGCTCATCAGACAATGTAATCGTGCCCAGTTTGAGAGCTTTTTTGGCAAAATGGCTATTTACTTTCACTTCATAAGGAGCCCTGAAGACCACTTTGCTAAGGAATATATCATGAAGCAATTGCTGCCATGCATCTCTATTGTATCTTGATTCTATTATTTCTTTGTAATTCATTGTATATGTTTTAATTAAATGATTCTGAGAGAATTATTTCTGCATTCGTTTCTTGTTCATTCATCTGAGACTCTTGTGCAACGAAATAAGGGGAGTATTTCTTTGCCATATCAATTATTTCATCTAAGGCATCAGTTGGAGATAGTTTATTTTTACCACTGCGAGTAAGATCCTTCTGTATACGTTGCAAACGTTTAGGAATGTATGTGATGACACCTCGTTCTGCCAGAGCCTTTAATTGACTCACTTTTATACGAATGTCAGGATCGTCTATTTCGCGAATAAAAAGATTAAGCAAACTGACAGCTGTTGTCACTTGTGCGCCTAAAGATTTCTGCGCATCTTGTGCATTTTCTTGATTGCGCAGTTCTTCATCCTGCATGGCACGGAACTTCTGCAATGCCATATTGATGTGCTTGTGATGTTGCTCTATTCGCTCCACAGGTTGTTCCTCTTTTTTAGCTTTGAAATATTTGAGTGCATCAAGCACAGACAATTCCTTAGCTGTTTCCGACACGAGAAAGAACACCTTGCGGAAGTTCGTCTTTAGGAATACGAGCGTGTCTCCAGATAATGTCACACCATCAACCTCTCTTGCGTCACGTCCTGTTCTACTACGCAATGACAGCTTCTCTATGCGATTGTACTCCCTACGATTTGTCTTGTAAAGAGTTCGCAGTTCCTCATAGAATGGCAATTCTTGATTGTTTTCTTCCTTCTGTCGTTTCATGCCTTCGTCAAACAATTTAGTAAGGTCACGATCAAGAATTTCCTCCTGTGAGTAAATCTGGTTGTCCTCGCCAAATGTAGAATGGAATGTTTGTATCTTACTCAAAGCTATTTGATTCAGATTGATTTCCCTATTACCTTCACGCGAAGGATAGAACACATAGTTGTATATGTGCTTTGATGAAGAACCTATACGGTTTACACGGCCTATGCGCTGCATAAGACGTGTACTGTTCCAAGGTGTATCGTAGTTGACTATCACGTTGGCTCGATGCAAGTTTACTCCTTCTGCTAAAACGTCAGTTGTGAGGATTATATTGTATTTATTGAGCTTTGTTTTATAATTTGCATCAAAATTCTCACGAATTGTCTTGAACAGTTTACTTCTGTTGTCAGCAGAGATGACCAACACGTCCTTGCGGTTAATGCGCCGTTCGAGATACTTAACCGTATCAACAGATTCTGAAAATACTACTAACTTTTGTTCCGGATTACGTTCGACCTTAAACAACTCATGCTTTAAAAGCTCGTTAAATTTTGCAAACTTGGAATCATCTTCATCTGTTATGCCCTCCCAATCCTTGTACAGTTTTTCGAGTATCTCTTGGTCTTGCTGCAACAATTCGATATACTCAGGGTCGAAATCTTCAGCCTTAAATACAGAATTCTTTGGATTCTCCTCCGCCTTAGCATTCAATTTTTCTTCTATTTCCTCATCTGAAAGCCCTGCTTCCAACAAGTTGTTTATGTCAAGGTCTGGAGCGATGAATACCTTATCACGATTGAACATGTCAATCATATTTTGGTTCGCCTGACGGAAATTGTTCAACGATATTTGGAAAGCATAAAAACTGCTTTCAAGTCGTTTTACCAATCCATTCTTGCGGATTCCTGCCAGGCTGCGGCTTATCAATTCGGCATTGTCATACAAACCATTTGCAGCTTCAGGTTTCAAATAGGCAATAGCCTGATAACGGGCATAGCTTAACTTCTTATCAAGAGTTTCCATTGCACTTTCAAACAGATTGGCTAAACGTTCATTCAGCTCATACCTGTTTTCAATAGGACGTTCAACCTTTGGGAATCCATTTACATCTTTGTTATAACGAGCCACATTTTCAATGTCTGTTCTTGTGCGGCGGACGGTCAAAGGCTTTATAACACGGTCACGCACATGCTCGGCCAACTTCTTAAACTGTGTCACATCGAAGTTGGGGTCATTCCTTAATTGTTGGAACTCCTTGATAAGAGGAGAGAAGAATGCTGTCAAGTTTGCCACTCCGTCTATTGTACAACGTCGAGGGTCTTGGAACAACTGTATCTCATTGTAAATGTCTGCTGGTGTATTGTTCATCGGTGTTGCCGAGATGAGCATCACTTTTTTCTTATATCCAGGAATATTTCCATTTTCGATGCGAGGCATCTTGCAGATTTCCTGCAGTTGTTCAAATGCAGCTGTGGTGTGTGAACGAAACTTGTGTGCCTCGTCCACCAATATCAAATCGTACTCATCAGCATTCCAATAGTTATAGTTCTCTTCATCAAGGACCTTTGCCAAACTTCCATTGGAAATAAATTTGGCATATTTATCTATGCCAAAGTCTTTGAATGTTGCTTTCCAGTTCTGTTCTACTGCAGGAGGATATACAACAAGAATTTTTGTCTTATCGTGTCCATTCTCTATCAAGAACTTCTTTGCAATCATGGTTGCAATAACAGTCTTACCAAGACCAACGACATCTGCAAGGAAAAATCCATCATACCTAATGAGCTTCTGATATCCCTCCACAACTGCATCCATTTGGTAATCATACTTGGTATATCCCTCAGGCATATCAAACGGATTGTTATCATCTGTGGCCAACACACGATCAGAGAAGTATTCCATAAGCATTTTGATGTACAAATCGTATGGAGCGACATCACCTTTTAGGTAGGTTTTGTCTATGGATATTTTCACATCTTCTGCGGTAATCTCACAACCTTCAGCTTCTTTCCACAACAATTCAAATTCGTCTTTGGCAAATTTCACATCATCAAATCGGTCAAGCTTGACATTGAACTCATATTGCTTATCTTGCGAAATGCCAAGCCCATTGCCGGACAAATTGCTTGAACCTGTTATGGCGATGCCTTGGGAATACTGATTGAAATCATCTGGATAGAGTACATACAACTTTGCATGTATTCTCTTTGACGGATGAGCACGTAGTTCAAGTTTACCAACTATAAGGTCTTGAACCATCTGAAGCATACCACTCTCTACCTCCTTTGAGTAGTTAGAACGCTCTATATCCTTACGGATTTTACGCAAACAATCTTCTTTTACTTCCTCTTCTGCACCAAAGAAAATTTTTCCTTGGTTAGCGGCTTGTGCTATATACTTGTCTACATCTATACCGATAAGCACCCGCACCTTATTGATATGGTCTAAGAATGGACGCAAGGAAAAATATCCAGACGCACGCAGAAAACCAACTATAGCATCAAGATTTTTTATATGATTGTTATGTTGTAACACGCCCTCAAACTCTTTCATAAGAGTGTTTCCATTCCTATTCGTAAAGAAATTGGAATTATTTATAGTTTCGTTCATATTGTCGTTCTAATTAGGTTTATTATTGTTTCGCTCATGGCATCGCTGTTGCGTGTTTCCTCGCACAGAAGTCCTCCACAATGGGAGCATACTCTATGGCTGCTCTCTCACGAATCTGCATAAGTCCCTTTGCCAATTCTTTTATTCCTGCAAAGAATTCTTGATAATCCTTGTCCTTACTTATATCATTCATGCCATGTCTTTTTTAATCTTTCAAACAAGCAAGCGGTATGACTTTGACTCCGTCTGGGCGTGTGTAAGCCATGCTGCCACCTGTCATGACAATCATCAAGTCGGGTTCGCGCAACGGCACCTGCTTTTCTGTCTCATTATGCACTTGAATAAGTCGTTTAATTTCCAAAAGATGTTTGGCTCCTTCTTCTATTTCACGGCTGCCAAGCTTGCACTCTATCAGAGCATAGTGTCCATCGTCAAGATGAAGCACAAGGTCTGCTTCCAGTCCGTAGCGGTCGCGATAATATGACAGATGATTGCCAAAACCTGGAGTATAAGCCCGAAGGTCTCTCGCACACATCTGCTCAAAGATGAAACCAAAGGTTTTGAGCTGCGTCATCAATGCTTCTGGGGAAAGTCCTAATGATGCAATTGCAATGGATGGGTCTACGAAAGCTCGTTTTATACCACTTCGAATTGCAGTCTTGCTTCGGACTGCAGGACACCATGCTTCGATGTTGTCAATAACGAACAATTTGTTGAGGGAGGTTACATAATCCTCAAACGCACTCATAGAAAGTGAAACTTCCCCAGAGGTTGTTACATCAGCTAACAGAGCGGTATTCTTTGCCAATGTTGAGATGTTACGGGCATACGAACGCAATATTGCACGAGTTGTCCGTTCATCCCTTTGTACGCCATCCACTCTTGAGATATCGTCACGACAAATGGCATCAACATAGTTGCGTGCAATAAGTAGCTTTGCCTTATCACTCTTCATATTTAGAAATGCAGGCCATCCACCACGACAAGCAGCATAAATCAAGTCTTCAATCTTCATATCTGAAGTGATGCCGTCTATGTCTAAGTCTTTATTATCAAACAATTCTTTAAGTGAAATTTTTCCGTTAGACTCTCCTGACTCCCATAGACTCATTGGCAACATCTTCATTCGTGAAATCCTACCCGTACCAGAATGATGTATTTTACTTCTGTCTACAACAGTAGACCCTGTAAGAATGAATTGGCCTGGAACCTGACGCCTGTCCACCATAGTACGCACGGCATCCCAAAGCACAGGAGCATCCTGCCATTCATCTATAAGACGAGGAGTTTCACCCATCAACAACAATGATGGTTTTGAGGCAGCAGTTGCAGCGTATTCTTCCTGCATCTCCGTGTCCTGCATCTTAATGACACTTTTGCTCATTTGTTCCGCAGTTGTTGTCTTTCCGCACCACTTAGGCCCCTCTATTAGTACAGCCCCGAAAGCCTCAAGACGCTCTGCCAGTTGAAGGTCTGCAATTCTATGTGAATAACTCATATTGTAACCGTGATTTGATTATGTATGCAAAGTTAGTGATATTCAGTCATGTATGCAAGCAAAAACAGATATTTGTGGATATTTAACACTATGAATTGTGCTGTTTTATTGCTAACTTTTGTGGTAGTTTAGAACTAACTTTTGTGGCAATTCATTTGTATTTTTTGCTGTATTTCGTTTGTAGTTTTTGAGGTACTACATTTAGTGTTTACAAGTAAAAACACTACCTTTTAATAAGGTAGGCTGCACTCGGGAATACAAAACAAAACTTCGTATTTGTTTTGATATTCCGCTCATTTGCACTACCTTTGCAGCAGTTGAGTGCGTGTTTGCTTATCGTTGCTTATTTCCATAATTGCAGCACATTTGCAGCACGTTCACGCAGATGGCTTGTTTAATAACGGTTTGCATTTCAAGGAGGTCAAGTAAGTTCTTGTAAGTAAGAATAGTGTTAATAAAATAAAGATGAGGGTGCGTCACAGACTTATGACACACCCTCTTTTTGTTTTTGGGGTAGTTACATCTCTACTTGGACTTCGTGCTTGCCTGGGGAGCAGGGAACAATGGTTCCGCTGATGAGCTTGCCGTCTACGGTGATGCGGCTTACGCCCTTCTCCTTGCCATCGGGATTTTTTATCACGATGTGGTACTCGCCACCACGGAACTTGCGCACTACCTCATACTCCTTAGCGGTGCTTGGAAGGCAGGGATCGATGAGAAGGCCCTCGTAGTCGGGCTTGATGCCGAGAATGAATTCGCTGATGGTGTACCACATCCATGCTGCGGTGCCTGTGAGCCATGAGTTCTTTCCCTCGCCCGGACGGGCATAACTTCCTCAGCCTTTGTTTCCTCTATCCCCAAGTATCGGTTCAAATTGAAGTT
>OHBM01002803.1_pt1 | contig 11243 bp, 13 predicted proteins | sample 1577251 | NCBI WGS metagenome assembly OHBM01 (sample SAMEA3541557, study PRJEB24748) | human gut metagenome | biome: human gut; feature: human-associated habitat; material: faeces | place: China | collected 2012
CGCCATCATCAACAGCAAGGGCGCCAATCATCTTTGAGAAACGTTGCGCTGTAACCTCGTTGTTTTGAGATAAAATAATCTTGCAGGCCGTTGTAGAGATAACCGTTTCCAAATCGTCTTTACCATATTTTCCTGAGATTTGTCCCAAATCTTGCCCGATAAGCAGATACGACACTTTTTGTCCGCGGCCGACCGCCGGTCCGTCAATAATGGCTTTAAGCTTAGGCATTTGCGGAAACTCGTCGAGAACAAACAGGCAGGGGAACGGCCCCACCACGATCATTTCCATGAAGGAGACCATCGAGCGTTCCCGTGAATTTCTGGAAGCACTCAAAAAATCGAAAGAGAAGGACCCCTGCTGCTATGTTAAGCCCAAGGTGGAGATGAAGACCAAGGGCAACGCCGCCTACAAGGGCAGATTCGGCACCTTGGAGGAGGCGCGGGAATCGGATAAGGTCATCTGCCTGATCCCCTCCCGCGACGGCAGGATCTACGAGCTTCGCAAAATGGAGCAGGGCGAGTTCATCGCCCCCAAAAACAATGTAGTGGATTTTTCGGAGATCAGGGCTGGGTTTATCCCAGCTCTGCCGAAGATCCCCGCGCAGCTCATGGGCGAGATCATTGCATTTTTCCGCTCCTTTATGACGGAGAGCGAGGAAAATGAAGCGATGGCGCAGATCTATTGGGATAAGGCAGAAAAACGTTTTTTTGCCTATGTTCCCAAGCAGAGCGTATGTAAAGAAGAGGTTGAGGCCAATCTTCACGACTGCCCGTACGATGATGAGGCGCGATATATCTGCTATGCAGATATTCACTCCCATAACAGCATGGACGCCTTTTTCTCCGGAAAGGATGATAGGGACGAGTGCTCCACGGGGCTCTACCTTGTCCTCGGAAGGCTCGATCATTTCTACCCGGAGATCAAGGCCCGCATCTTCTGCGGCGACAGCTTCGTTCCCATCGACCCCGATACGGTCGTCGAAGGGTTGGAGCGCCAGTTTCCGAGAGAGTGGCTGGAGCAGGTCAGCATCCGCAGAAAAGAGAGTATAAGATTGGAAAAGAAGCGCGGCTTCATGGACCGTCTCGTGGAGGTGAAGTGGTGAAATTCCCGATGGATCGCCCGGTCAAGATCGTGATGCTGGGCGCGGGAGGGACCGGTGGCTATGTCGCGCCCTATCTCTTTCGCCTGCTGCACATGCTTGATAGGCCGGCACGTTTCGTCATCTGCGATGGGGACATTGTGGAGCTGAAGAACCTTGACCGGCAAAATTTTGTCCCGGCGGATCTCGGAGAAAACAAAGCCCGTATTCTGGCAGAACGCTATTCCACAGTCCTTGGTATGGAAACAGAATACGTTCCCAATTTCATCGAGACGCTCCCGGAGCTGATGGCGCTGATTGCGCCGAACTTGTGGGAGACCGACGGATTTCGGAATCGGTACGCTGCGGAAATGGTGATCCTGCTCGGCTGCGTGGACAACAATCGGACGCGCCAGCTCTGCCATGAGGCGTTCCGCCAAAGCGAGGAGCTCGTCTACATCGACAGCGGCAACGGCAGCTACACCGGTCAAGTGGTCTGCGGCGTACGGCGGAACGGCCATACCATGCGAAAGCCCATCGGCAGCGTCCATCCGGAAATGCTGAGGATCACGGATAAGTTTCCGTCGGAGCTAAGCTGCGCCGAAGCGGCGCAGGCGGACCCGCAGAGCATCGTCGCCAACGTCACGGCGGCCACGGCCGTTTTGACAATGGTATATAACATCCTGACGCACGGAGAGAATATCGCACTTCAGACGGACTTTTCGACAAGGACGATTCGGATGCAGACGGTGCTCGAAAAGCAGCCAAGGAGGAAGGCAGCATGAAGAAGATCACAGTGGACGCGAAAGCGTTTGCGGAGGCAATGAACAAGGTCAGCAGGGTGCTGAAAAAGAGCGCGCTCCCCATGCTGGAGGAGATCGCCGTCAGCGTCAAGGCCGGATGCTGCACGCTGGCCGCAACAGACATGGACACATGGCTCGCAGCAGAGCTTCCGGCTCAAGGCGATGATCTATCCTTCGTTTTTCAGAGGACAAAGGATGTAATGAAAGCCTGCGCCCATTTTGAAGGGGAATTGGCACTTACCCTTGATACGGAGGACAAAAAGAATTGGAAACTGGAGCTGCACTGTGAGCAAAGGGCTGCGACATTCACCGTTGCCTCCCGTGAAGATTATCCGGAGTGCAGGACCGTAGAGAATGATGCATCCCTGTGTGTGAACGCCGCAGAGCTTTTCCGCAGCGTCGAGCGTGTGCGCTATGCTGTGCAGAGATCCGATCCGAGCACAAATCCGAAGGCCACCTGTATTCAGTTCCGCGGTAACCGGATCTTTTCGCTGGATGGGCGCCGCATGGCCTGTGACACGCAGCCGGATACTGTCTTTCCCCTTCCGTGTCTGCTTTCGGGCGATGCGCTTGTGCACCTGAAGGCATTTGGGGATTGTGAGGTCACGATGCAGGTCGATGAACGTGCCGTCTGCTTTTCGAGCGGCACGCTGAAATTGTATGCCCGCAGGTATGGCGCGGACACCTATGATCCCGATACCGCGATCCCCCAAAAGTATCAGGAAGTGATCACGGTGCGAACGGATGAGCTGATCCGTGAGCTTACCTATCTCAAAGAGTGCGCCGGCGTCTTTGCATATCCGTATGTGCGCTTTGCGGGGGAAGAGCTTTCCATGAACGCGCCCTCCGGCCATTTGGCGACCCATGTCTCCATGTCCGGACGGGGCGATATGGTCGTAGGCTTTGATCTTCGCTATATGCTCGACGCGCTGAAGCAATTCCGAAAGGAGCCGGAGGTGCGCCTCAAGCTCAGCGGCATCTACACCCCCATCGTGATCGAGGCGGAGGAACGCAGCGATTTTGCGCTTGTACTGCCCGTCCGTCTGCGTGAGGAGAGGGCTGCCTGAGTACCAAAAGAAAAACGGGAGGCACACGCCGCCCATATAAGAAAAAGGAGAAATGCAATATGAAAACCGTCTACATTCCCAAGGGAGAAACCGTCCGCTATGAGTCGCTCATGACGGAGCATCTGGTCGTTCACGGCTGCCTTCAGGTGTCCAACGGCATCAAAGCCAGAACAATCGCGGGCCAGGGGACGATCAACGCCGGAAGCATTGACGCAGATGTGATCCGCGTCGATGATGTGGAGGCCGGCAGCGTTGTCTGCAAGCGCCTGCTCGCCAAGCGCGTGCAGTCCCCGGAGGTTTTCGCCTCAGAGAGCGCTGCCGTGTCCTGTTTCCTCTCCGCAGCTTATGTAGAGACCGGAAGGCTGACGGTGACACTCAGCGAGATCGACGAGGTGAAGGCCGAGGAGGTCGTCAACCTGACGCCGAAAAAGCGCACGCTTTTCGGTACGCTCCTCGCTTCCCTGCTCCGCTCGTTTTGGACAGCCTTGACCGTCTACGGTCAAAAGGAGCCGACGGTCATGACCGATGCCTGCGAAGCGGTGCCGGAGGGTGTTACCGAATCGACGCGGGAGGAAACACAGGAGCCCGAAGCGGAACAGGCCGTGCCGTGCGAGGAAGAGAACGCCGTCGAGCCGGAAGCCGTGGATGAAGAGCTCAACCGCATCGTCGCCATCTTCAAGCTGGCGCGCGAGCAGGGCTACACCCTCAAGCTCATTCCCGGCACACCGGAGGAGAACGCGCCCGTGTTCGACTTTGAAAACGAGCGCATCCTCCGTCCCGCAGCGTAAGCGACTATGAGTGAGATCATCTTTGAGAGCAGAACACAGATCAGCGAAAACGGCAATGTCATTCTCTATGAAAAGCGCTATCACGGCGTTCTGACCGAGAATGGCAGCGTCCGGCTGAAGGCATACTGCGCCAAGCGTATCCCACTTGGCACGGTAACCGAAGCCAAAGCATCTGCGCAGACCACAAGAAATTGGAAGGGTGCGGCATGAGCCGCGCGAGCAGAAGGCAAGGAGCAAAGCGTTCCTTGCCTTTCTTCTATACTTTAAGAATGGAGGAATCGCTATGTCAGTGAAATCGCAGGAGAGCAATATGCGGCGCTTGTCCATGCTGCTCAGTCATGACCTCAGCTGCATTGGCGGCGAAAGGGAATGCGGCCCCAACGGCAGCAAGAAGGCTTTTCTCAATACAGGGAAGGCTTTTCTGCGAGCCCTCGCAAGGGATCTCGGGCTTCATGATGTGACCGTCAGCGCGAATAGCGGCGGCATCGCCGTATCGGGAGAGTGTACCCTGATCGGGATGTGGGAGACAGGCGGCATTTATGTCTGCCTTTACCAGAGCGCCGGTGGCGGCAATGATGTGCTTCTCTACCGCACCGTCCGCCACTGTCGGGACTATAAGGGCGGCTATAACCGCTTCCTCTCCCGCAGAGACCTTGAAGGAGGCTCCTATGTGCATTTGCTGGAGACTCTGAGCAGGCTGAGAAAGGATCGGGTGGATGATAATGAGCGAGCCGCTTGAATTGCAGGCGCAAAGGCCCTACGCCCTCGATCAGCTCACCATGCTTCAGTCGCAGATCATGCAGACGATACAGGGCATGGTCGTGCTGCGGGCAAGGATCGAAAAGCAGCGCCGTAGCAATATAGAAGCGGCGCGGGACACCTATACGGAGCTTGACCGCGCCCGCGAGCGTTTGATCGAGCAGCTCTCCAAGTCTGAGCTGTTCCTGCTGGAGATGGAGGAGTATCCTCTCGCAGCGGCAGCCGATCAGCTTCGGCGTGGGCTTGCGGGCTTTAACCTAATGAGCATGGGCTATAAGCCGATCTATGAAGCGCTCGCCAGGTTTACCGCGTCGTTTCCTACGGGGCAGAAAACCAACGCCGCGATCGTCGGTCGGCTCATGAACAATATTAAGCTCGGGTACTATCCCACCGATCCCGACCACATCTCGCTGCTCCTGCGGGGCATTCATTTCCCCGAAGGCGTCACGACAAATCTTTTTGATCCCTGCTGCGGCTGCGGCAAGGCCCTGCGTCAGTTGGCGCAGGGGAATAACTGCTACGCCTACGGCGTGGAGCTGGACGAGAGCCGCGCAGAGGAAGCGCAGACAAGGCTGCACCGCGTCGGCTTCGGCAGCTTCTTTCACAGCCGCATCAGTCACGAGGCGTTTCACCTGCTTTTCCTGAACCCGCCGTATCTGTCGGTCATCAACGAAAACGGTGGACGCTCCCGGCACGAGAAAAGGTTTCTGATCGAAAGCATTCCCACGCTGATGTACGGAGGGCTGCTGATCTATGTTATCCCCTACTACCGGCTGACCTCGGATATCTGCCGCATTCTTGTGGACAATTTTGGCAAGCTCTCCGTCTGGCGCTTTGCCGACGCTGAGTTTAAGAAATTTAAGCAGGTGGCGGTACTGGGGATTCGGAAAAAGCGAGGCACGGAATTGCAGGATACGCTATGGCTGGAGCAGTATGCTTACGCCCCCGCCTCGATACCGCTCCTATCACAGCTTCCGGAGAGCCGCTATGCGCTCCCCGCGCAGCCCTTGGAGGTCGGTACCTTCAAGGGGGAACGGTTCAATCAAAAGGAATTGGAGCAGCAGCTTAGAAGATCTGACAGCTTCGCCCAGATGATGGCACGCAGCGAATTGGATAGCGGCGTCAAGCGCCCGCTGCTCCCGCTGTCCATCAGTCAAATCGGACTGATCGGCGGCTCCGGCATGATCAACGGCCTGATCGAATGCGAAACCCCGCACATCATCAAGGGCCGCATCATCAAGGTCGTGCGCACGGAGAGCGAAGAGAAATTCAACTATCGCGGCGACCACATGGGCAGCGAGATCAAGGAGACCATCTCGAATAAAATGATATTCAATGTCCTGACGCCAAACGGCTTCAAGGCATTGACATGAAGAAAGGAGACAAATACGCCATGGATAACAGTCCTGCCCGTTTTTTGCCTGGGGCCGTATGCGCCACGCCGTCCGCTTTGGAGGTGCTCTCACGAGCGCATCTGCTTCAGCTTTTGGAGCGGCACCTGCGCGGAGATTGGGGCGATACCTGCAAAAATGACCGGATAGCCAATGAACGTGCAATTTGCAACGGAAATCGGATCGTGTCGTGGTATCAGCTCAGCGGTAAGACCCGCGTTCTGATCATCACGGAGGCTGACCGCTCAGCCACTACGATCATGTTGTCCGAAGAATATTGATAAAGGAGGAAGGAAAAATGAGATCCTGCGATATGGTGATCATTGTCCCCGTGGACAAACACACCGGAAATGACGAGGTCTTGCGCCTGCAAGCATGGGGAGAGGTCTCTGAGCTGCTGCGTCCCGGCCTCGGAAAGCTGTACCGCCAATTTAACCCATCGGGCAGCGCTTGGGAGCGCAAATACCCGCGCCCTTTCGGCGTTGTGTTGGGCTGGCAGGAGCCGGAGGTGTTCCGTGAGCTTCTCAAAGCAGGAGAGGAAGCGCAGCATGAGGCAGTCGCCTTTCATCTGGAGGCGATGCTCCGCAAGGCAGACCTTGGCAGCGCGCAGAAAATCGGCGATACGCAGGTCTATTCCGCGGTTGTGGACGGCAGCGATCCCGAGCTGCTGGCACATGGCGTCTGGCATATTCTCATGCAAAAAGGCACTCCTGTTCCGGACTGCGGCATTTACTATGCCGCGCTGCACCGTGCATCCGCAACCGAGGAGGAAAAGTGCGAGGTCTTGGATCATGTCGGCAAATACGCGGCGTGCATGGTCGTGCTGAGTCAGGGGGTGAAGGAGAGTGCTTGAGCTTGATAAAGATCGCTTTGCACAGCTCTTGCGGGAGGTCCCGGAAAAGGATGTGCTGTTTCCCGCGCCGCAGTACAGCCCCTACATTCAATCGCTGATAGATCGGTTAAAGGAGGAAGAGAGCCTTGACCTCGCCGCGATCGATTGGTCAGCCTTTGAGATGGCGGATGTTACCATCCCCTTCTTTCAGGACAACGCTGATGACACCTCAAGGAGCTGGATCAAGGGGCTTGTCGGAAGGACACGAACGGCTCCGATCTTTCAGTCCCGACGACGCGTCTTCTTTTGAGGTGGCAGGATGTACGATTACGAATATGAAAACGATGTCCTGCTGTTTCTGCGGCTTCTGAAGTTCCTGCACACGGAACATCCGTTTGTATTGGAGCAGATCATCAAAGATTACCCGACAGCGGATGAGGAAGATATTTGGATGATCCTTGATGAATTGTTGATGGCCGTTTTCGATGAAGGTGCGCCGGACGAGGGTGACGATATGATGACCGTGCGTTTTTCCGATGAGCGGATCGACCGCCTCTACACGCAGGGCTATAAGCATAGTGAAATACTGCCCTATCAGATCAACGCATGGCAGGAAAAGATCAAGGATGTCTTTCTCTTCTATGTGGCGGGGACTTCTTATTCCGTCTTTGATATTCGTTATCATTTCTCCGGTGACGGTGTGAAGTTTGACATTACGCTCTCGCCCGATTGCTACGAGCCGAGGATCTTTCTGAATTCTATCATCAACATGATCCTTTACTGCAAGAGAGAGCTTGCGCGTATAGAGTCTGCTGAAGCAAAGGCGCAGGCAGCTCATGCCAGCATTAGAAAGGAGGCCGCATAATGGCGGAGTATAAGAGAAAGGACATGCCGGAGGATATGATCGTCCGCATTTCGCCCGGCCGGAATACGATCACCGTGCAGGAATGCAGCGCAAACGGCGTGGTGAGCTATCGAGAGATCGACCCGATCGAGTTCTACTTTGCACTCAACGGGAGCTGCATCAGCAATGTGTATCAGCGCAGCGGGTTCCTGCCGGAGCACTGTCTCCACATTTCCATGAACGCGGAGGAGCGCCACTATGTCATCTGGAATCCAGAGCTGCGGGCGGATGTTATTTACCGCGACACCGAATACCGGAGCTTCCCGCTCCCGCGGCTGATATTTGGTCTCCGGGTCCTCGGCAACGGGAAAGTTGCAGACTGCTCTATGGGCGTCGTCGCTGATGAAACGCCCACCGAGGATACGCCGATGTTTTTTTATCCCTTCTCCAATGTCTATGAGGACGACCGTGTGTGTACGGGAAACAATGTGCTGCCCCGTTATAAAAAGCTTTCAGCGCTGAAAAACTTCCCCCGCTATCTGCTCGGCCTGCCGGATAACGATGATATGTTTGACCGCAGGCACAACCGCAAGGAGCTGGAGCACAAGGAGCTTATGGAGCTTTTGAGGGACAAGGACCCCGCGTATTACTATACGGATATTCTTGTTCCAAACGGACGCACACTAAGCGACTTTATCAACAGGAGGTAAGGATGGAAGCAAAAACGACAAGGGAAATGCAGGCGGCTCTCGCAAAGCCCTTTGCACCGGAGGATCTGGAATGGAGACTTCAAAACACTAACGAGGAAAAGATGCGCGGTATGGCAGTCCCCTATGTGACCAACCGCGCCATTCAGAACCGTCTCGACGAGGTCTGCGGTCCGGAAAACTGGTACAACGAGTTCAAGCCGTGGCACTCCAACGGGAAAAAGGATTCGCAGCTCTGCGGCATCGCCATCCACTTTGAGGGCAAAGGCTTTATCACCAAATGGGACGGCGCCGAGGACTCGGACATCGAGCCCATCAAAGGCGGGCTTTCAGACAGTATGAAGCGCGCGGCATATCAGTGGGGCATCGGGCGCGTCCTCTACAGCCTCGATACCGTTTGGGTGGACATCGAACGGCGCGGCAAAAGCTATGTCATTAAAGACAGCGAGCGCCGGAAGCTGGACAACGCCTACCTGAGCACACTCGAAAGTCTCGGGCTGGAGCCTGCCAAAGCGTGCGGCATCCAATCCCTGCTGACGCCCAAGACCGCATTGGAACAGAACACCGCCAACAATAATGTCCCGCCGATTACGCACGGGCAAGAGCCGCAGCAGGCAAAAAGCGGCAGCGCACAGCCGGCGCCAAGGGCACAGGAGCACCCTGCGCAGAGTCCGGCAGCACCGGCGCAAACGCAGCGGACGCAGCCCCCGGCACAGGATAGGAGCGATGGACAGGGTGGCAAGACCGTCTCCTTTGGAGGCGCAACGCAGATAGCACCCGCAATCGAGCTCTACACGGTGCTGGGCGCTAAGGTGCAGGGCGGCATGAGCGGCAGCAATACATTAGTCAATCTGGAAACGCCGGAGAAAAAGCAGCTTTATGCCTATGTGCGCGGAGCGCGGCCCGAGCTGGTGTCAGGGGTGCAGCTTTCCCATGTGAAGCTCACGACCCGCAAGCAGGACACCGTGACTTTCTATGTGCTGGAGACCTATGAGGTCTTCCGGTCCGAGCAGCAGGCGGCATAAAGAGATTCATTTGGAACAACAGAAAGGAGCAGACAGTTGAACAAGATCGAACAATTCCGCATCACCGGCATGACGATTTCCGGCTTCAAATCCTACGAGGGCCCCACGGAGCTGACCTTTGGCGATCCCACCGTCATCACCGGCGGAAATGGGCGCGGCAAGACCAGCATCGCAGACGCCATCGCCTTTGCCGTGACCGGGCTTCCCTTCTTCGGGGAGCGTGGGATCGACCGGCTCCACAACGAGAGCAACCCTGATGTTTCCATTCAGATGCGCTTTGTGGATGAGAGAGGCGCGGCCCATGAGCTGACGCGCACGAGAAGAAAAAACCGCATGACCATCTCCTACGACGGCTATGAGATCCGCCAGCTCGATCTCACCGACCTTTTTGGTGAGCGGGATGTGTTTCTCTCCATTCTCAACCCCCTGTACTTCATCGAGGAGTTGGGTGAGGACGGCAAGAACCTGCTGGAGCGGTATCTGCCGCTCATTCCGCAGGAGATGATCCTCGCGCAGCTCGCCGAGCCGGTGCGCGCATCCTTGAAAGACGAATTTCTTTTATCGCCGGACGGCTATCTCAAGCGCCGGCGTGAAGAGATTCGCGGCCTTGAGGAGCGCATCACCTACCTAAACGGTCAGAAGGACATGGCGGTATCGCAGTCGGAAAAGCGCGACAAGGCATGGCAGGAGTTGACCGATCAGCAAAAGGCTCTCAAGGAAGAAGCCGCGGCACTGGAGGCAAAGCAGTTTGCCGGTCTTGATGTCGAGCGTATGCAGGAGCGGCTCGTAGAGCTGAGCAGGCGCTACGACGAGACGGCGCAGGACGCGCGGGGAGAAGCTGCCGAGCAGCAGAAGGAGCTTCACGCACTGCGTGAGAAGCTCGTCCGCAGACAGGCGGAGCAATACCAGTCGAAATACACGAAGCCCTTGGCGGAGCTTTCCGCCAAGGTTCGGGAGCTGGGCGCACACTATCAGCGGGAGAGCGCGATCTACAAGGCATTTCACGCCGGCATGGAGTGTCCCACCTGTCACCGCAGCGTGACGGAGCAGACCTTGCCGGAGGTGCAGGCCGCGATCAAAAAGACGCTCTCTGAGATGTACGCCGCGGGAACGGAGCAGAGAAATCAGCTCACCGAGCTTCAGGAACTGGACAGGAAGGCCATGGAGACCTTTGAACAATTCAAGGGCGAAGACCTTCGCAGGCGGGAGGCCGAGATCTCTGTGCTGGAGCAAAGCTGCGCGGAGCGATCCCGCAGCGGCGCCGCAGAGAGCAGTTTGATCCGCAACGAGATCCAAAGCCTCACGACGGAGCTGGAATATGGCAAGCTCACGCAGGCGGAGTATGACCGCCTCAGCGCGTGCCGCGAGGAGTGCCGCGAGGTCGAAGCAAAGCTGTCTGCTCTTGAGAGCATGACGGCAGAGGAGCCGTCCGATCTCGACGGCGAAATCCGTCAGGCGCAGGATCGCATCGGTGAGATCAAGCGGATCATGACCAATGTGATTGCCTATATCAGCAAGCGCGCGGAGCTGACCTTCTCGCAGCTGAGGATGAATAAGGTCGAAATATCCCTTTATGATGTGGTGAAGTCTACCGGTGAGGTAAAGGATACCTTCAAATTCACCTACGGCGGGCGCCGGTATGACCGGCTCTCCCTTTCCGAGAAGATTCGGGCGGGCATGGAGGTGTCGGAGCTGATGAAGCGGCTCACTGGGCGCAACTATCCGACCTTCGTGGACAATATGGAGTCGGTAGACGACCTTGCCAACGTCCGTCCCACGGGACAGGTCATCATGGCAAAGTGCGTGAGCAATGCACCCTTGCAGGTGCGGCCGATAAAGCCTGTCGTCTGCGTGGGACAGCAAGCCGCCTGACGGGAGGGTGATCCCGTTTGGCCCTCTTGACCTTCATGCCCTCGATCACCTTGACGGAATTGAGATGAGCATAAAT
>OHBM01002806.1_pt1 | contig 11235 bp, 10 predicted proteins | sample 1577251 | NCBI WGS metagenome assembly OHBM01 (sample SAMEA3541557, study PRJEB24748) | human gut metagenome | biome: human gut; feature: human-associated habitat; material: faeces | place: China | collected 2012
ATTGCGTGCTTGGAAACAAAGTAGCTGAGCTTGGTCAGCTTGGGCACGATGGTGCGGTGCTTGTACTTTTCGACCTGCTGATCAAAGGTCAGGATCAAAGCAGGCAGAATGACGATGGTGCAGATGACACCCAGCGCCACACCCTTTGCCATAACAACACCGATATCGCGGCCCAGCGTCAGGCGCATGGCGCACAGTGCCAGGAAGCCCGCAATGGTGGTCAGGGAGGAAGCTGTGATGGAGGTCATGGTCTTGCAGATGGCGGTCACCATGGCTTCCTCATTGGAGGAGCGGAGTTCCTTTTCCTCCTGATAACGGTGGAGCAGGAAGATGGAGAAGTCCATCGTCACGCCCAACTGCAGCACCGTGGAAAGCGCCTGGGTGATGTAGCTGATCTGACCCAGGAAGATGTTGGTGCCAAAGTTGTACGCAATGGGGAACAGCAGGCCCAGCATGAACAGCACGGGCGTGATGGTGCTCTCCAGCGAGAGGAACAGCACCAGCATACTGGCACCCACAGCGCACAGGATGTACAGCGGCATCTCTTCATTGATCAGCGCCTTGGTATCCTGCAGAATGACGCTCATGCCGCCAAAGTAGCAGTCGTGCCGCAGCACCTGTTTGATCTGCTTGACGGCGTTCATCGTCTCGTCGCTGGCGCTGGGCGCATCAAACCGGACGATAAGCATGGTGGAATCGTTTTTGCCGAACATGAACTGCTGGACATCCGCAGGCAGCATCTCAGTGGGGATGCTGGGGTCGATGACATCGCTGAGCCAGAAGGTCTGTGTGACACCGGGCACCGCATCAATGTCTTTCTTCATGGCGATCAGTTCATTGGTAGGCAGGCCTTCCACCGTGATCATGCCGGTGGAGGCCAGATGGAAGTCGTCCTCAAGCGCTACCTCGCCGATCATGGAGTCAAGCTCCTGCGGCAGATAGGTCAGGACATCATAGTTGATGCGGGTAGCAACCGCGCCGATTGCGGAAGGGATCAACAGCAGGACCGCTACTGTTAAGATCAGCTTGCGCAGACGCACGATGCTCTGTGCGATCTTTTTCATGGGAACCCTCCATACGAAAGTTGATTGGATCTGCCCTAAAAATGACCCGTGGTCATTTCTGAGCAAGCACTATTATAACCAATCGACGCAAGGTGTCAAGATAGAAAATGACCAAAAGTCAGTTTTCTTATCACAAAGCAAAAATTGTATAGCTTGTCCGGGGGCTTTTGCTCTTGCGCTCTTCCCTTCTCCCTGCTAAAATATTGTTTACACGACAAAACAACGTCAGAAAAGAGGATGCAGCAAGCTATGAGCACCGTGGAAGGAAAGAAACAGGAAAAGCGCCGTGCGCTTCTGGACGCAGCTTACGAGCTGTTTCTGGAGCGGGGCACCTCCAAGACCAGCGTGGAGGATATCACCTCCCGCGCCAAGGTGGGCAAGGGCACGTTCTACCTCTATTTTGCCGATAAGGGTTCGGTCACGCAGGCCCTGCTGGCCCGGGTGAGCTACCAGCTGCTGGACAACGCCTGTGCCGCCGCCGAGCAGCACGCCGCCGAGCTTACCAGCTTCCCCGACCAGATGATCTTTGTCATTGACCATATCATCGAAGCCCTGCGCACGGACACCCTGATGCTCCGCTTCCTGGAGCGCAGCTTTGTCTGGCCCGGGCTGGATCAGATCGAAGCCAGCGGCGAGGCCGAGCCGCTGATGCGCAAGGTTCTCCAGATCGTGATGTGCAGCCCCGAGATGGCGGGCCGCACTGAGCGGGAGATCTACCAGCGCATCACCGCCCTGGGCAGTATGTGCATATCGGTGTGCTACACCTCTGTATTGGAGGGCAAACCCGACAACATCGACAACATGAAGCCCATCCTCTACGACATCATCCGCCGGGCGCTCTGAGCGCACCTCTCCCCTGCCAGCCCCCGCAAAGGGGCCTTTGCGCCAATCCTCCGGGGCAAAAAACGGAAAAGGCAGACTTTTTTCAAAAAAGCCCTTGCAATTGCGCGAAAAATGTGGTATCATACTCAAGTCGATACGACATCTGGACGGTTAGCTCAGCTGGTAGAGCATCTGCTTGACGTGCAGGAGGTCACAGGTTCGAGTCCTGTACCGTCCACCATACAGTTCGTACCCGAACCCGATTCTTTGTGAAAAAGGGTTCGGGTACTTTTGTTTTGTGCAGCAATTTGCAGGAAGAGGAAATTCTCCATGATACAAAAACATGATCTTCCCATTCTTGAATACGATTTTGATTCGATTGAGGTCATCAGGCCCAATCATGGCGCAGAGCAGCTCGTCCTTCCGGAAAAATGTGTGTTTGGTTTTCTGGGCGATGTGATTGATGATTACGCATTTGAAATGGATGCAGTCACTGCCGAACACTTTGAAACCATTACAAAAAGCTATCCTGTTTATATCGTCCAGCAAAATGGGCTGGAATTTTGCCTGTGTCAGGCACCGCTGGGAGCTGCCGCGGCTGCACAGCTTCTGGATTTTTTGATCTCCTGCGGATGCAAAAAAATTATTTCAGCCGGTTCCTGCGGAGTGCTGACCGATTTGGACGAAAACGAATTCTTGATTCCAATCAGGGCGATGCGCGATGAAGGCACTTCGTATCATTATCTTCCAGCCGCTCGGTTTGTTGATTTGGAGCCTTCCGCAATAAAAGCCATTGAGCAGACTTTTTGTGCGTTGAATATTCCGTTTCAAAAATGTATCACATGGACAACCGATGGTTTTTTCCGAGAAACACGAGATATGGTAGAATATCGCAAATCCGAGGGCTGTGCCACAGTTGAAATGGAGTGTGCTGCACTGGCCGCCTGTGCCCAGAAGCGTGGTGCAGTCTTTGGCCAGATTCTCTACACTGCCGATTCCCTTGCGAATGTTTATGCTCATGATGAGAGAGATTGGGGAAAGGGCTCTTTGCGGAAAGCGCTGGAGCTTTGCATCAATGTTCTTATAACCATGTGACGATTCACCACCATACAGTTTGTACCCGAACCCGATTCTTTACGAAAAAGGGTTCGGGGACTTTTTGTTTATTGAAGTTTACCGCAGCAACCGAACGGCAAATGAGCAAAGGCAGGGTATCATCGTGGCGATGGTATCCTGCCTTTTGTTTTGATATGTTTTATCAGTAGATCACAGCATCCGTTGCAGTATAGCCTTCGAGAGAATTCTCCTTGACCTGAATACAAATATAAGTGATCTCAGAATTGCTTGCAGCAAAGAACTGACGTTTTGCCACGGGAGAAATCTTCAGCCAGTCACCTGCTGCAAGGCTGATTTCTTCGCCATCGATAACGACCTTGCCTTTGCCGGAAAGAACACCGTAGATTTCCTCATTTGCCTTGTGGGAGTGGACAAACGGAACATTTGCTCCCGCAGGAAGCGTATTCAGGCTGATCTCCGCACCAGTCAGGGCGAGCTTTTCATGAAGCTCCGTCCGATTTTCTTTTCCAACTGTCATTTTTGTGTAGCTTGCCATTGTAAGCACCTCCATTTTGATTCGCAATCTTTCATTGCCTGAGCTAAGTATAGAAGCTCACACATTCAAAAACAAGTACGCACTTTTTTGTAACTGTACACTCAAAAATGAATGTGATATACTATATACAGAGGTGACTGATATGCGTACAAAAGAAGAACTGCCGGAATGTCCGGTTGCAACAGCAGTATCCCTGATTGGCGGAAAATGGAAACTCTTGCTTCTGCGCAATCTGAAAGAGCGTCCATGGAGATTCAATGAGCTGCAAAGAAGCATCGACGGGATCTCGCAGAAAGTTTTGACCGAGAGCTTAAGACAGATGATTGATGATGGGCTTGCCTACCGCCGTGATTATCACGAGAATCCTCCCAAAGTAGAATATGGGTTGACCGATCTCGGAACGGAAATGTTACCAATCGTCAATGCACTTGCAGACTTTGGCAATTACTATAAATCAGTCGTTGATCGGTCATGATCGATATTATGAAGCAAGGTTTGAGGCTCCGCACGCCTCAACAAGAGCATCCGCCTTGCACATGTAGTCATTTTGTGATACAATGACCTTGACAGGAGGTGTCCCGTATGATGCAGACATTCGTTCGCCCTTCCCGGGATCTGCGCAACCATTACGCTGAGCTTTCGGAGATGCTCAAAGACCATGACCATGTGATCATCACGAATCATGGCCGTGGAGAATCCGTACTCATCAACATTGAGGACTACGCCAAGTACGAAGAGTTTTTGCACCAGCGATATGTTGCCGAGGCACTTGCCAAGGCAACACAGCAGGCGGCTGACCCCGACACGCAGTGGGAAGACCACGAAAGCGTATGGGAGACGCTGAGCAAGCAGTATGACGTATAAAATTAAATATCTGCCCCTTGCTGTGCAGGATTTGAATGAGATTGCCCGGTATCTGTCTGGCTTTTACCCTAAAACAGCCGGCCGTGTACTGAAAGAACTTCGGGAGAAGATCACAAAATTAGGCGATACCCCGAAAATGTGCGAGGTCTACCGCCCTGACCCTGCTTACCGTAGAATGGTCGTAGACCAGTATCTGGTGTTCTATCGCGTCAACGATGAAAACAAGATTGTGGAGATTCACCGTGTGCTGCGAGGTGCTTGGAATCTGCCGCAGTATCTGGAATAAATTCAACTTCGACTGCTGTGAACGGTACAGAAAACCCCCGGTAGGCAATCACCATTACGGTGGCAGCCTGCCGGGGGTATTATAATGTTATGCTGTCAGCGATTTTCCTGCCTTACACCTCGTGCTCGGCCCAGTCCTGACTGCGGCCCACGGCCTTGTGCCAGCCCCTGACCAGCTTTTCCCGCTGGGCAGCGTCCATTTTTGGCTCAAACAGCTGGTTGCAGCTCCATAGATGGCTGATCTCCTCCCGGCTCTTCCACACGCCGGTGGCAAGGCCGGCCAGATACGCCGCGCCAAGGGCGGTGGTCTCCCGGATGGCCGGGCGCAGCACCTCCTTGTTCAGGATGTCGGACTGGAACTGCATCAGGAAGTGGTCGCGGCTGGCGCCGCCGTCCACCTTCAGGGTGCTGATGGTGATGTCGGTGTCCTTCTCCATGGCCCACATCAGGTCGGCGCTCTGGTAGGCGATGGATTCCTCTGCTGCGCGGATGATGTGGTTCTGGGTGGTGCCGCGGGTGATGCCCAGAATGGCACCCCGGGCGTACATATCCCAATAAGGTGCGCCCAGACCGGTAAAGGCGGGCACGATGTACACACCGCCGTTGTCCGGCACCTTCTGGGCATAGTACTCGGAATCGCAGCTGTCCTGAATCAGGTGCATCCCGTCCCGGATCCACTGGATGACCGCGCCGCCCACAAAGACGGAGCCTTCCAGCGCATACTCCACCTCGCCGTCAAGGCTGATGGCGATGGTGGTGACCAGACCGTTCTTGCTCTGGTAGATCTTGTTGCCGGTGTTCATCAACAGGAAACAGCCGGTACCGTAGGTGTTTTTTACGTCGCCGGGCTTAAAGCAGCCCTGCCCGAACAGCGCGGCCTGCTGGTCGCCCGCAATACCGGCCACCGGCACATCCACGCCCTGAATGTTGGTATAACCGTACACCTCGCTGGAGTCCTTCACGCTGGGCAGAATGCAGCGGGGGATATCCAGCGCCTTGAGCAGGGTGTCGTCCCAGTCCAGCGTGCGGATGTTGTACAGCATGGTGCGGCTGGCGTTGGTGCGGTCGGTAACGTGCACCTTGCCGCCGGTCAGCTTCCAGACCAGCCAAGTGTCCACCGTGCCGAACAAAAGCTCCCCGGCCTCGGCCTTTTCCCGCGCACCGGGGACGTTTTCCAGGATCCACTTGATCTTGGTGGCAGAGAAATAGGCGTCCGGCACAAGGCCGGTGTTTTCCCGGATATAGTCTGCCATGCCGGGGGTCTTGAGCAGCTCGTCCACAAGGGGCGCGGTGCGGCGGCACTGCCAGACGATGGCGTTATACACTGGGCGTCCGGTGTTCTTGTCCCACAGGATGGTGGTCTCGCGCTGGTTGGTGATGCCAATGCCCGCAATGTCTCTGGGGTCCACGCCGCTCTGGGCGATCACCTCGTTCATCACGCCGTACTGGCTGGACCAGATCTCCATAGGGTTGTGCTCCACCCAGCCCTGATGGGGGTAGATCTGCTCAAATTCCCGCTGCTGCACGCAGACAATGTTCTGCTCGTTGTCAAACAGGATCGCCCGGCTGCTGGTAGTGCCCTGATCCAGTGAGAGGATATATTTGGTCTGGCTCATGATCTTCTCTCCTTGCTCTGAAGCTTGAGCGCAAAACAAAAAAGAGCGCACCAAACAAAGCTATCTGCTCTGTCTGTCGCTCTCCTGCTCTGCGCAAACATATTCTGAGCTTATTGTACACGCTCCGCAGGCAAAATACAAGCTTCTGCGCGATTTTTGGAGGTTCTGCACAAGGGGGCCGCCCCGCCGTTGAACACTCTGCCGAAAGGGTGCGCGGTGCAGCCGCCGGGGATGTAAAAAGCTTGCAAATTTGCGAAAAAGACGTGACGAAACGGCACGGATGTGGTATCGTTAAGGGGTAGATTTTTTGTTCGGAAAGGATTTCTTTGCCATGACCCGGATCGCTTTCTGTGATGACGATGCCGCGCTGCTGCATCAGATGCAGGATTTTCTGGAGCAGTACCGCACCCTGCGGGGGGTGCAGCTGGAGCTGGCCCCCTATACAAAGCCCATGGAGCTTCTGGCGGATATCGAGGCCGGGGTGCGCTTTGATGTGCTGTTTTTGGATGTGCTCATGCCCGGCATCAACGGCATCAACGCCGCCCGGGAGATCCGCCGGTACGACACGGCGGTGCAGATCATCTTTGTGACCTCTTCTTCGGAATTTGCCGTACAGTCCTATGTGGTAGGCGCATACTACTACCAGCTCAAGCCCATCTGGAAGGACAGCTTTTTCCGCCTTACCGATGCTGTGCTGGCCGAGTGCCGCAAGCGCACCCAGCACAGCCTGATTCTGCGCTGCAAAAGCGGCGTGACTCGCATTACGCTGGACAGTCTGGAATACTGCGAGGTGCAGGGGCGCACGCTGGTGTTCCATCTGCTGGACGGCACTGTCATCGAGAGCAGCGGCAGCATGGACGAGCTGGCCCGGCAGCTGGCAGATTACCCGGGCTTCCTGCGCCCGCACCGCTCCTATCTGGTAAACATGGAGTATATCCATAACATCACCGCCAAGAGCATCACCATGGAAAGCCTTGCCGAGGTGCCGCTGCCCCACGGGCGCTTTACCGCCGTGCGGGACCAGTATCTGGAGTACGCCTTTGCGGGAAAGAAGGTCGTCCTGTGACCGCCCCCGGGGCGCTGCCGGAAGTGCTGGACGGCGCAGCGGTAGGCATTTTCGGCATCCTGCTCAGTGCGGCGTTCTGCCCCATTCGCTGGACGGACAAAAAGCGCTGGGCGCTGGCGGGCTGCACCGCCGGGATGCTGGCACTGCAGGGGATGTTCTACTTTGGTGCCAGCCCCACGGCTGCCCAGTACCTTTACCCCCTCATCACCCACCTGCCGCTGTATGTCGTGCTGGTGCTGTTCAGCGGGCAGAAGGTCTGGCCGCTGGTGGCAGTGCTCACGGCCTACCTGTGTTGTCAGGTGCGGCGCTGGGCGGCGCTGGCGGTAGCGCTGTTCCTCCCGCAGCATCCGCTGGTGCAGCCGGTGGCAGAGCTGCTGTTCACCCTGCCGCTGCTGCTGCTGTTCATCCGGTTCCTTGCGCCCTCCATGCGGCAGCTTTCCCACTACCCGGCCTCGGTGCAGTGCCAGTTCGGTATCGTGCCGCTGGTGGGCTACCTTTTTGACTACATCACCCATGTCTACACCAGCCTTTTATCCGAGGCGAACCCGGCGGCGGTGGAGTTCATGTTTTTTGTGTGCTGCGCAGCCTTTCTGTGCTCCATTTTGCGCGCCTCCCGGGTGGAGCGGCAACGCATCCAGATGGAACAGCTGCAGACCAGCCTGAACCTGCAAGTCACGCAGGCCATGCGCGAGATCGAAGCACTGCGCCTTTCCCAGCAGCGCGCCAGTACCTACCGCCACGACCTGCGCCACCACATGCAGTTTCTGGCGGGCTGCATCGAGAATGGCCGCACCGAGCAGGCGTTGGGCTATATCCGCAGCGTGTGCAGCGAGATCGAGGCCGACAAGGTGACCGTCTACTGCGAGAACGAAGCGGCGAATCTGATCTTTTCCGCCTTTGCCGACCGCGCCGCCAAGGCCGGGGTGCAGTTCACAGTGCAGGCGGGCATCTCGCAGGCGCTGCCGGTCTCGGAGAGCGACCTTTGCGTGCTGCTCTCTAACGCGCTGGAAAATGCCCTGCACGCCGCTGTGCGCTGCCGCGAAGCAGGGCAGGGGGCTTTTATCGAGACCACCGGGCACGAAAAGGGGCACAAGTTGTTTTTGCAGATCACCAACAGCTGTCTGCCGGACGTGCAGTTCCGGGAGGGCGTCCCGGTCACCGACCGCACCGGCCACGGACTTGGGGTGCGCAGCATCTGCGCCATCTCAGAGCGGTACGGCGGCCTGACCAGCTTTGCCGCTAAGGACGGGCAGTTTACCCTGCGGGTAATGTTATAATGAAAAAGGGACTCGAAAACGCCTGCGGCGTTTCCAAGTCCCTTTTTTATAGAAAGATGTTATAATTGCTGTTTTGCCAGCACGTCAGAGGTAGGGGTCTGGAATACCGGGATGTCGGCATAGGGGTCGGCAGCGGTGTCGGCGGGCAGACTCTTCATATATTCGTCCATGGCGACAGCCACCTTCTTGGCAACAGCCACGGCTTCCACCACGGTGCGTGCGCCCATGACGGCGTCGCCGCCGGCAAACACGCCCTCGCGGGTGGCCTGCGGTGTCGCATATGCCCAAAGTGGGGAATACGGCGGTGTTTCGAATTCATCTGGCTGCGGGAAGATATCGGTCAGCATCTCTACATTCCATGCTTCACAAGCTGCCTTCTGCTCCTCGTTATACTCTGCAATTACAGATTCTCTCGTAACAGGTGTGTAAGGATTACCATTTTCATCCACTGCACCGTCTCCATAAATCGGAAATCCCGTATAATTGCCAATACCAGTATTTTTTCCGTAATCCGGATCAGAACTTGCTTTTGCAATCTCTTCTTCCGTACGATATCTCATTCCATTCTCATCTACAAAATAGTTTTCTCCTTCAACACCCCATTTGTAAAGTACTGCACCCTCATCGGAGCAGAGATAATCAAGGAATTTAATTGCACGAACCGGATCCTCACAGTCCTTTGTGATTGCCAGTCCGTATCCAACCTGAAGACCCTGATACATCAGTGTGGGTGCCTTCGTCTCAGCATCAATTGTCACAGGAAGCGGACAATATGTTTTATCCAGTTTTCCTTCTGCTTTCAATGTTGCTTCCGCCTGTCCATAATGCCAAAGTGCATCAGTAATAGCTACAACACGTCCGCTGGCAAGCTTTGCAATGTAATCGTCATCTGTCTGTGTTGCAAAGTTTGGATCCAGAATTCCCTCATCATACATACGACTCAGCCATCTGAAATATTCTTTTTCTTTATCACTCACATGCTTGTAAATGCAGTTATAGTTATCATCAACAAGCCAGGAACCGTTATCCGGTGCACCATCAGCAATAAATCCAGCGGGATTACTGAGTGTAATGAGCCAGTGCCAGTCAGCAGCACTCATGGAAATACCAATGGTATCCAGACCATCATCGGTTTTAGGATGTGCTGCCAGGTACTGCTTGATCAGGGCTTCATACTCCTCCAGAGTCTTAGGATATTCATAATTATTTTCCTTAAGAGCTGCGTACTGTATCTGGCAGTTTCCTTCGGTTGCCAAAATCTGGTATCCTACACCAGCATAAGAAAGCTGATATATTCCTTCATCTCCAGAACCCCATTTCAGCTTTTCAAACTCATCGCCGTACATTTTTTTAATATTTGGACCATATTCCTCGATCAGATCTGTCATATCAATAAGTGCACCTGCCTCATACAGACTGTTTACACTTTGCTTAGCATAAATCATATCTGGATATTTGTCCTCAGCAATCATCAAAGATATATCCTCGTCAGGATCGCCTGTACTGGATACCGGATAGGAAATATCCAAAGTCACACCTGTGGCTTCAGTAATCGCCTGAGCAACAGGATTTTCCCAGTTACCATTTTTTCCGTCTGCATTGTAGTACTTGAAAGTTATAGGTGACAAATCATCCTCACTGTCCCCAGTACTGCTCTCGCTGTTTTCATTCTTGCCGCTTTCGCTCTTACTGCTTTCCGTATCCTTGGAGCCACATCCTGCCACTGTTCCAACGCAGAGTGCTGCTACCATAAGCAGAGCTAAAATTTTCTTCCTTTTCATGTTATTCCTCCCTATATTCTTAGAAAGTCCTACTATAAGGCCAAACATTTGAGATTTTACAATACCTCTATTATTTGTCTCTCATTGCAATAACTCTCCAAGATTATTTTAGATTTTCACGCGCGTTTTTACTTATCTAAAAGATATCATGGATAGTATATTGGAAGATACAGGAGAATTAACCTTTAAATTTAGAAATATTGACTAATCATTTTTGTAAAAAAAGGTACACCCGTGCGAACCTTGAAAATTTCATATAAAACAATAAATTTATGTCAGGAAATGGTATAATGATCTCAGATTATTTGTGAGGTGATCCTATGTCTTTTGCTAAGAATGAATAATTTCTTATTCACAGAAGAAGGGACCAGGGTTATCAGCTGTCCTGCCGGAAATGCCCCGAAAAGCTGCAGCTATATCAAGCAGACAGGGCAATGCCGGTCAGAGGACTTTTAGCCACAAAGCTTCGGTTCGGAATTAAACTTGCGGCATTGAATTTTAAGAAACTGTCAGCATATCTGGACAGTCTGGATCAGTGCGCCTTACTTTCAGCAAACAGCTAAAAAAGTAACAAAGAATCTGAATGTATGTTAATGGAAAACACTACTAATATGAAATATTTGTTGTCTTATATGAAATTTTCAAGGTACGTTAGTTAATGAGTTACTATAAAACGAGTGTTTTGACACCCATATCATTTTATAAAAATGACTAGTCAATATTACTAAATTCAAAGGTTAATTCTCCTATATCTTACAATATACTATCTATGATATCTTTCAGATAAGTAAAAGCGCGCGTAAAAAACTTAAAATAATCTTGGAGGATTATCACAATGAGAGATAAGA
>OHBM01002810.1_pt1 | contig 11227 bp, 13 predicted proteins | sample 1577251 | NCBI WGS metagenome assembly OHBM01 (sample SAMEA3541557, study PRJEB24748) | human gut metagenome | biome: human gut; feature: human-associated habitat; material: faeces | place: China | collected 2012
TGGCGCACGATGTCCTCGCCGGGGTCGGAGATGGCGGGCATACCGGCGTCGGTCACGAGCGCGCATGTCTCGCCCGCGAGCAGCCGCGCGACGATCTTCTCGCCGCTGGCGTACTTGTTGTGCTCGTAGTAGCTCACGCACGGCTTTCTGATCTCAAAGTGGTTGAGCAGCTTTGCGGTCACGCGCGTGTCCTCGGCGGCGATGAAGTCGGCGCTGCGCAGCGTCTCGAGTGCGCGCACGGACAGGTCGCCGAGGTTGCCGATCGGCGTGCCGACCAGATACAGTGTTCCGCTCATAATTGCGTCCTCCTGTGATAAATTCTGCGGATCTCGTCCGAGTCCGCGCCGTCGGGCGTGCACAGCGCCAGCGGCGGCGAAACGGTGAGCCCCGGCTTTCCGCCGCGGCGCGCCTCGACCAGTACGAGGTTGGGCGCGGCGTCGGCCTTGTATGCCACGCTGCGCAGGCGCTTGGGCTCGAGTCCTGCGGACGTGAGCGCGCACAGCAGCTCGCTGAGCCGCTCCGGCCGGTGCACGAGCGCGGCCGAGCCGCCCCAGCGCGTGAGATAGGCCATGGCGGCGCAGATGTCCTGCATGGTGCAGGTGCGCTCGTCGCGCGCGTGCGCCCGCATCGGGTCGGGCGAGGTGTAGCCGCTTCCGGCGGCGAAATACGGCGGATTTGCAACGACGAGGTCGAAGCTCCCGGCGGGGAGCAGCGTGCGGTGCGCGCGCAGGTCGGCGCAGAGGATCTGCGCCCGGTCGCTCAGACCGTTTGCTTTGATGTTGTCGCGCGCGAGCTGCGCCGCGTCCGGCTGCAGCTCGATGCCGACGGCGGTCGCCTGCTCCAGCGCGCGCAGCAGCAGCACCGTCAGCACACCCGCGCCGCAGCCGAGGTCGGCAATGCGCCGTGCGCGGCGCTGCGCTGCAAAATCTGCCAGCAGCACGCTGTCCGTGCCGAGGGCAAACCCCGCGCCGGAGCGCACAAAGCGTGGTCCGCCGGGCCACAGGTCGTCATATTCCGGTTTGGTCATGGCGCACGCTCCTTCCGTTGCCGTCATATAGACAGAGGCGATATGCAGCTTGCATATCGCCTCATTCGTTTGCGTTGTTCTCCGAGCGGAACTCAGTCGACGGAGATCGCGCCCACCGGGCAGTTCGCAGCGCAGGTGCCGCACTCCATGCAGCTGTCCGCGCTGATGACGTACTTGCCGTTGCCCTCGGTAATTGCCTCAGCCGGGCAGTTGGCAGCGCAGGTGCCGCACATGATGCAATCATCGCTGATAACAAAAGCCATTGTCGTTACCTCCTATGTTTTTCACCGGGTATCGCTACCACTGGTATGAGAGCCATTGTAGCACAAAAATCTGAAAAATCAACCGCGTTTTTCGAAATTCGAAAATGTGTGCTGATTAAAACCCGGGAAGACGTGGAAATAATACAAATCAGTTTCCCGGATTCGGCACATTCCTTGCGCCGGCCGGAGGATAATAGAGGCGTATGACCGGCGAAGGAGGCAAACGATCTATGCGCGGCAGCGAAAGGTTTACACAGCGGGCATCCACGGCAATCCGCAAGGCACACGATGCGGCGGCGGGAATGGGGCACAGTTATGTGGGCACGGAGCATATCCTGCTCGGGATCATCCGGGAGGGAGAGGGGCTCGGCGCGCGCATTCTGGCGGACAACGCGCTTACCGATTCCGTGCTCACGCGCATGGTCACGGAGACGGTCGGGCGCGGCGTGCCCGGCACGCCCGAGCAGGGACTCAGCCCCCGCGCGCGGCACGTCATCGAGCTGGCCGCCGAGGATTCCAACCGCCTCGGTCACTGCTATGTCGGCACGGAGCACCTGCTCATGGGCATCCTCCGCGAGGCGGACAGCGCCGGGGCGCGTATCCTTGTGGCGGCGGGCGGCGACCTCAACAAGATCTATACGGACATCATGGACGTCTTCGGCCGCCCGGAGTATAAGCCCCGGCCACAGCAGGGCGCGCCGCGCACACAGCCGCGCCGCGCTGCCGAGACGAAAACGCTCGACCAGTACGGCCGCGACCTCACGGAGCTTGCCGCAGCCGGACGTATGGACCCGGTCCTCGGCCGCGACCGCGAGATCGAGCGCGCCATCCAGATCCTCTCGCGCCGCAGCAAGAATAATCCCGTGCTCATCGGCGAGCCCGGCGTCGGCAAGACGGCGGTGGCCGAGGGGCTCGCGCAGCGCATCGCCGACGGCAGTGTGCCCGAGGACCTGAAGTGCAAGCGCATCGTGAGCGTGGATCTGACGGCCATGCTTGCAGGCACAAAGTACCGCGGCGATTTTGAGGAGCGCGTCAAATGCGTCCTGCAGGAGGTGCAGCGCTCAGGCAGCGTCATCCTCTTCATCGACGAGCTGCACACGATCGTCGGCGCGGGCTCTGCCGAGGGCGCGATCGACGCGGCGAACATCCTCAAGCCCGCGCTCGGGCGCGGCGAGCTGCAGATCATCGGCGCGACGACGCTTGAGGAGTACCGCAAGTATATTGAAAAGGACGCGGCGCTCGAGCGGCGCTTTCAGCCCGTGCGCATCGCAGAGCCCACGCCCGAGCAGAGCCTGCAGATCCTGCGCGGCCTGCGCGCGCGGCTCGAGGCGCACCACCGCCTGAAGATCACGGACGAGGCGCTCGACAAAGCGGTCGCACTCTCGGTGCGCTATATCGGCGACCGCTGGCTGCCGGACAAAGCAATTGACCTCGTCGACGAGGCGGCCTCACGTGTGCGGATGCAGGCACTGGTGCAGCCCGAGCGGGTGCACACGCTCGAGACGCAGCTCGCCGCCGCAGCGGCGGAGATGGAACACGCCGTGCGTGCACAGGACTTTGCGCGTGCGGCCGCCCTGCGGGAACGTGAACAGAAGCTGCGTGCGGAGCTGCGCATGCAGCGCAGCCGCTGGGAGCAGGCCAATTCCGGCTCTGCGCGCGCCGTGACGGGCGAGGACGTGGCCGAGATCGTCTCGCTCTGGACGGGCATCCCGGTCGCGGGCATCACGTCGAGCGAGAGTCAGCAGCTGCTGCAGATGGAGGCGTCGCTGCGCCGCCGCGTCGTCGGGCAGGAGGAGGCGGTGTGCGCGGTCTCGAACGCCATCCGCCGCAGCCGCGTCGGGCTCGGCGATCCGAACCGGCCGATCGGCAGCTTTCTCTTCCTCGGACCGACCGGCGTCGGCAAGACGGAGCTCTGCCGCGCGCTTGCCGAGGCGCTCTTCGGCGATGAGCAGGCGCTCATCCGCGTGGATATGTCGGAATATATGGAGCGGCACAGCGTGTCGCGGCTCATCGGCTCGCCGCCGGGGTATGTCGGACACGAGGAGGGCGGCCAGCTCACGGAGAAGGTGCGCCGTAAGCCCTATTCCGTGGTGCTGTTCGACGAGATCGAAAAGGCCCACCCCGATGTGTGGAACATCCTGCTGCAGATCCTGGAGGACGGCATTGTCACCGACTCCCAGGGCCGCCGGGTGGACTTCAAGAACACCATCATCGTCATGACCTCCAATGTGGGGGCCAAGAACATCACCGCCGCCGACACGCCTCTGGGCTTTGACGGCAGCGGCGAGGCGGCCAAGCGCACCGAGGAGGAGCGTTTTGCACGCATCAAGGACGCCGTTATGGCGGAGCTGCGCCAGACCTTCCGTCCGGAGTTCCTGAACCGTATCGATGAGATCATCGTGTTCCACCAGCTGACGGAGGAGAACATCCGCAGCATTGCCCGCCGGATGCTGGATACCATCGGCAGCCGCATGGCCGCCCAGGGCATCACCCTCCAGGCGGATGACGATGCCGTGGCCGCTCTGGCCAAGGATGGCTTCGATCCCCGCTACGGCGCCCGTCCCCTGCGCCGTACCCTCCAGACCGAGGTGGAGGACGTGGTGGCCGAGCAGATGCTGGACGGTAAGCTCCAGTCCGGCGACACCGCCCACGTCCGTCTGAAGGACGACAAGGTGGTCATCGAAAAGTAAAATAATCCCCCGACCGGCGGCACCTCAAGCCGCCGGTTGGGGGATTTTACGTTCTGTCTTACGCCTTTACCAGCTCCACCAGCACCTGCACCATCTTTTCCATAGACGGCACGGGGACAAACTCGTGCACGCCGTGGTAATTGGCGCCGCCGGTGCACAGGTTGGGGCAGGGGATATCCTGTTCCCAGGACAGGCGCGCCCCGTCGGTGCCGCCCCGGATGGGAACGATCACCGGCTCCACGCCCACGGCCTCCATGGCGGCCTTGGCGTTTTCGATCAGCTCCATATGGGGCCGGATCTTCTCCTTCATGTTGTAGTAGCTGTCCCGCATCTCCAGCCGGAAGGTGCCCTGGCCCCACCGTGCGTTCAGATAGTCCACCAGCTGCTGCACGAAGGCCTTCCGGGCGTTGAACTTCTCCAGGTCGTGGTCCCGGATGATGGCGTGCAGCACCACCTGGCTCTCGTTTCCGGCCAGGTCCGTCACATGGTAGAAGCCCTCGTAGCCCTCCGTGTGGGCGGGAGCCTCCGCCGCAGGCAGCAGGGAGATGAACTGGTTGGCCAGCAGGATGGCATTTTTCATCTTGTTCTTGGCGGAGCCGGGATGGATGTTCACGCCCTCCACCGTCAGGGTCACGGCGGCGGCATTGAAGTTCTCATACTCGATCTCGCCCAGCTCGCCGCCGTCCACGGTGTAGGCCACCCGGGCGGGGAACTTTTCCGGATCAAAGTGATCGGCGCCCTTGCCCACCTCCTCGTCGGGGGTGAAGCACACGGCCACGGCCCGGTGCCGGATCTCCGGATGGGCCAGCAGGTATTCGCAGGCGGTGACGATCTCCGCCACGCCCGCCTTGTCGTCGGCCCCCAGCAGGGTGGTGCCGTCGGTGACGATCAGCTCCTGGCCGATGTACCGCTCCAGGAAGGGGAAGTCCTTCACCTTCAGGCTCCCGGCTTTCTTCAGGGGCAGGTCCCCACCCTGATAGGTGACGATCTCCGGATGGATATCGGCCCCGCTGACGGCAGGGGAGGTGTCCATGTGGGCGATCAGGCCCAGAGCCGGCGCATCGCATCCGGGGGTGGCGGGCAGCACGGCGTACACATAGCCCTTGTCGTCCAGGTGGGCCCCCTCCAGGCCCAGGGCCGCCAGCTCATCGGCCAGATACTGGCCCAGCACCCGCTGGTGGGCGGTGGTGGGCACGGTGTCCGACGTCTCGCTGGAGGTGGTGTCGAAGGACACATATTTCAGAAAACGCTGGGTAACTTCCATGATGGTTTCCCTCCGTAAATTGGATTTGCCCCCAGTATAGCACATCTCCCGCCTCTCCGTCAATCCACCGGGAAATATGGCACTTTGCATAAACTTATTAAGAATTATGAACTATTGATATACATGTTGACATGAGAAAATAGAGATGATATGATTTTGTTAACGGAATATTCGAATAATAAACCAGAAGAAGATATCAAATAACAAACAGCCATGTAAAAAAGGAGATGACAACGTGAGAAAAAGAATTACCACCGGCTTGCTGGCAGTTGTTTTCTGCATAATTGCCATCCTGCCTGCGGGGTGCTCCGCTCAAAAAGGGCCCTCTATGGTGAGCCGGGGCTTTGAGCGGGCGGTGATCGACGGCCGCCAGGCCACCCGGTTTGTGGACTCCGCCCTTGCGGCGGAGAGCGAGACATCGGGCTATTTGTTTTCGTATTATTGTGTGGATTCCAGCCGGATCGTCCAATACGACTCCAGGAATGTCAGCGATGCCAGACTTCTGCTCTCCCTTAGCAGAGGGCAGACCAAGAGCGCGCCCCATGGGGTCACCACAACGGGGACCATCGTCTTTTCCGGAGAGCCGGACGAGAAAATGAAGGATGCGGTCAGCGCATGGGCCGGAGCCGACGGGAGCTATGCGGTCCGGTCGCTTATGGGGAGGGGGACGTTTTCGTTCCCACAAGATGAACGAAGCGACCGGGTTTCCTATTTTATAGGTGTCGGGTTTGATGAGTACGCCTTCCGGCTTCAGCGGTATGACGTGTATCAGCCGCGGCAGGGGGCGGTCGGTCTTGCGGCGGAGCCGGAGTACCGCCAGGCTGGCACGGTCACCGTGCATGCGCACATCCCCAAGCAGGTGGTTTATTGCACCGCCGGGAAAACGGCCAATGCATAAACGGCCCGGTTTTCTGTCCCGGGACAGGGCGGGACGTTCCGCTTTTGGGGCGGTTTTCGCCAGCCCTTCAACAAAAATCGCTTCGCCCATTTCTGAACCCTCCTGACAGCCCGCAGCTCGATATAGCCGCGCCCGCCACGGGGTTCGAGCTGGATGTGCGGGTTCTCATCGTCCCAGCGGTAGCCGAGATATGCCGGGTCGTAGCTGTCCATGAATACCTGCACGGTATGGATTGCCTCGCAATAGTCCTCCTCGCAGAAGGGTTGACCTTGGAACTGGAGATATTCCGCCTCTGGCAGATGAATCGTGTCAAAGCCCTCCGGGATCATCCCCATATAATCCAGCCCGACCTCCACGCCCTGCACATAGGTAGAGGTGTTCGGCTTTTTGTATTTTTCGGGCAGCCACATGGAAATAGGCTCTCCGCAGAGTGACTTCATGCTCATAAGGATTATATTTTGTACAGAGCCGCTATTTCAGCAGTTTTTCGTAGGTGAAGTTTCCAGCAGCCCCTTTTACAAGCAATATAGCAAGTGCTGCCAGAACAATACCCACGCCCCAGAGAAGTCCTGCGCTGATTAGGATAATGCCCGTGAATTGTCCGATGAGCAAAGCGAGAATCGGGAAGATCAGGAATACTGCCCGCTGCTGTGCTTCTTCGATAGTCTGTGCCTTGGCAGAACTCCGCACGGTTACAGCAATTGCAACCAGAGAGATCGCCGGTGCGATCAAAAGCATGATCGCCAGCCAACTCGCTGCGGGAAGGAGCAGATTGCCGGTCAGGAAAAAGAATTCCAGTTCCATTACCAACAGCATGGCAGCAAACGAGATATAGGAAATCATCATTCCAACCGAAAGCCCGGCCAATATTTTGGATTGGAACAACTGCCGCAGGGACAGCGGAGAATACAGCAATGTTTCTAAGGTGCGCTTTTCTTTTTCGCCCACGAAGGAGCTTGCCGCCATGACAGACGATGCCATGATGGGGACGATCAGAAAAAAGGGCGGCATGATTTGATTCAATATCAGGCTAAAAATTTGCTGTTGCTGGCTGTACTCCCCATTGGGAACAGGCAGCATATCCAGTAGTTTCTGAAAATCTGAGGCAGCATCGGGAGCAAATGATATTACAAGCACAAAAATCGACGGCAGGACAATGGTTAGCACAAGCGGCACGATAAGCAGAACTGCGAAAATCTGCTTATTTGATGTGATGCCACGAATATCTTTCTTTATTAAGGCGAATTGTCCAATATTCATGTATTTTCACGCTCCGTTTCCGCATGTTCCCGGTTGATCAGAGAAAAGTAGATTTCTTCCAATGACATCTGCTGTTCCGATACATGGTACAAATCACCGCCGGCCTCTACTATTCTTTTTACGATGAGCGGGATGTCATGCTCTGAGGCCACATCCACATCATAGATGTGATCGCCAACCTCTTTGTATACCATGTCCTTTGGCAAGCAGCTTGCTTTCACACGCACCCTGCGATTTTTGTTCACCATAGCGCGTAGTTCCGCAATATTCCCCGTAGCGAACAAATGCCCTTTATCCATAAGTCCGTATGTCGTACAGATTTCTTGCGCATACCGAAGCTGATGCGTACAGAGAAATACGGTAATTCCTTCGGCAGCCTGCTCCTGAATCAGAGAATTTACATTCTGAGCGCTTTCGGGGTCAAGGCCAGAGGTCGGCTCATCCAGAAACAAAATCTGCGGACGGTGAAGTAATGCTCTGGCCAAAGAAAGCCGCTGGCGCATACCGGTAGAATAAGTGGCCAGCTTGCGATCCAGCACATCTGCCAGTTCCAGTCGCTGTAAGAGCAGTTTTGCTCTATCTGCACATTCCGAACGGCTCATGCCAAAAAGAGTGCCGTAGAATTGCAAATTCTCCAAAGCCGTCATGTGATCGTACATTTGGGCATGTTCTGTTACTACGCCGACCTTTTCGTGCAGCTGCTCCGGGTTTTGAGTGGGGTCAATTCCCAGCACCTGACATTTGCCGCCCGATGAGGTCAGCATACCGCAAAGCAGTTTCACGGTCGTGGTTTTTCCCGCGCCGTTTGGCCCTAAGAATCCGAAGATCTCTCCCTGATTCAATGAGAACCTGATTCCATCAACCGCAACGGTTCCTCCGGAAAAGGTTTTTGATAATGCTTCTACGGTAATTGCTTTCATCTCATATTTCCCTCTATACGATCGTCTGCTGTGTTCAGTTCGAGATTCATCAGGTCAAAATCAATATATTCTCCATTGATTTTGAAAAAATGGGGAAACGTACACAGCTTCCGAAAGCCATACTTCTCATACAGATGGATGGCGCGGGCATTGCTGCTGCGCACCTCCAGATTCAACTGCTCGAAGCCGTTTTCCTTGGCAAAGGCAAGAACAGCTTCCGTCAGCGCAGACGCCGCACCGCAGCCCCACCACGCTTTTTTCAGACTGATGCCAAACTCTCCGCGATGGCTCATACGCCGGGGCTTGCGGTTCAGGCTTGCCGTGCCGATGATCTCGCCATATACCTTGGCGAGATACTGCACATTGTCCGCTGATTCGCACTGCGAACGCAGATAGTCTTGCTCCGTTTCAAGGTCGAGGGGCACTCCCTCCGCACCGAAGCTGAGATTTTCGGTTTCGCCGCCCACGATTTTCAGATAATCCAAGAGTGCCGCGGCATCCTCTGCCCGTGCGCGCTCTATGACAAACAAGCTGTTATTCAATTTCAAAACTTCCTTTCTTCGTATTTTCCCCTTACGGCGATGCGCCCCAGCGTTGGACATCCATCCATCTGTCCGCAGTCGGCGCAGGTATCCAGTCCCTTTTCCCGGACGCAGTTATGTACGGGGCAGAGCTTGTCACAGAACGGCGTTTTTACGCCCTCTGTGCGGCAGCCGGTGCAGTTTATCATTTCAGGTAGGATCGTTACCCCGTTGAGCTTTGTCCACAGGGCAGCAGTTTTTTTGCGCAGGGCGTTGTCGTTCGTGAGCGTTGCGATTCTGGCATCGCATTTTTCGCAGTCCAGTCCGCAGCAGCCGATCAGTTGATTCGTGCTTTTCATAATCCTACCTCCATACAATCTAAGCTTTCCTGACGGCAAGGCAGTTGTCTGCCAATGTGCCGGCAGCGTCTGCACATTCTTTCATGCCATTTCCTCCTGCGCTGCCAATATTGCACCTCTGTATGCCCGCTCCAAATGGGAATTGATCGTGTCTTCATCGTATTTCAGCTCATTGTTGGCAATCATGCTTGCATACCCGTGGGCAAACAGAAACACCGTGATAAAAACCGTTTTTGTCTGTTCCATGCCAATGCCTAAAGCTCTCTGCATCGCTGAAAGAACGGGGATAAGCTCCTCCGCATCGATCAGTTCAAGCAAAGTCTTTCCGTTAAAATAATCCGACTGAAAAAGGAAGCGGAACAAATGCGGTTCTTCGATGGCAAAGCGGATATAATTCATTCCGATTCCAAGGGCAGCACCCTTTGGCGGTTTCTTCATGGTCATAAGGTATTCCGAATGATAAAGGTCTGCCTTCGCATAGACTGTTCTTTTCAGTTCTTCCATCGTCGCAAAATGATACATGACGGGCTGTGTGGAGCAATGCAGCCTTTCAGATACAGTTCTTGCGTTGATGTTTTCTGCACCCGCTTCGCGGGCAATCGCAAAGGCTGCGTCAACAATCATTTCTTTTGTAACTTTTGCTTTTGCGGGCATACCCACACCTCCGTTTTATAACTCGCATTATGTATAATCGAGATTATACAACGCACAATGCACATTGTCAATCCGTCTGGAGTAAAATTTACAAATGGTCTTCCAATGGCAGCTTCATAGGTATAATCCGCCTTTCTGCGAAAGGCACCGACGGGGTTATGAAACCGAGGGGTGCTTAAGAATCGAGTTCAAGCCTCATAAGAACAAGCGTTTGCCAGCCGCTTCTTGCACGGAAACCTCTTGGATTGCGACCATATTCCTGAAATCCGACCGATTCATACAGCCGGACAGCAGATGCGTTCTCTGCTACGACCTCCAGCTCTATTTGCAGGTATCCCGCTTGCTTCGCGCATTCGATGCACGCAAGTGTTAGAGCTCTTCCGACGCCGTGCCCCCAGTAGGCTTTTTCAATGGCGATATGATATTTGCCCCAGATGATGAATGGATTGTTGAAAATGCCGCTGTTCATGCCGACAGCGCCGTCGATCTCGGTATCCACGATGGCGGAGGTGCCGATGACCATGCTGTCGGTCAGATCGTGATTTTCACAGCTTTCCGCTACTTCATGTGTCAGCCGCAGGTAGTCAGCGCTGAACTGCGCAAGGTCGGTGGAAAACGGCACATCGCAGGAGCCGATCTCGCCGGTTTTGTTTTTTACGATGGTGTTCACCGCGATGCTGTCATATTGCAGCAGCTCGCGTCCAACAGGGAGCAGGTAAAACTCCTTGATCTCGCTGGCAGCCTTGCCGATACACCAGCAGAGAAGCATATTGAATTTCAGCCCGCGCTTGCGGCTGAATCTCACAAGCGGTGTGACATCCAGCGTTTTGAAAAAAGTCACCATAGGGTTCGGCGTACTCACCTAAATATCAAACGCCGCCGCACGAGTGGTCATTTTTTGGTCGATAACGGTCGGTTTCATTCTTCACACTCCAATGTACTATCCTCCATTCATCGCGCTACAATCAGTTTTACAAGCCCGCCAGTGCCAGGAATTTTTTTTCTGACTGAATGCTCTGTGTCAGAAACTGACCGTCCCGGAACAGGGCATAGGTCGTGATCGGTGCGGGTACATTCTGCGCAGATTCTTTATCAGTGACATGGATGACCTTGAACGGGATACCATGTTCCTTCGCCACCTCCTGCACCCTTGGTACCCAATAATAGGTGTAGGGACACTGATCGGTGTAATACAGAACAAAACCGTTATCTTCAATCGCCGGATGCTTCGCGCCTTCCCGGAACTTTGGCATCTGTGCGGACGGTTCAAAGGGAAGGTACATGAGATTGATCCCGCAGTCGGATATGTCTGCCACTGTGATCCGAATATAGTTCATCGGTTATTCCTCCAATGCCGTTGTTCTTTCGTTT
>OHBM01002814.1_pt1 | contig 11223 bp, 9 predicted proteins | sample 1577251 | NCBI WGS metagenome assembly OHBM01 (sample SAMEA3541557, study PRJEB24748) | human gut metagenome | biome: human gut; feature: human-associated habitat; material: faeces | place: China | collected 2012
AGTAAATCCGGATAACGCTTGCTCCATACGTATTCCCGCGGCTGTGGTCGTATTTGGTGATGACTGCGCCGGACGTGATGCGCGGGCCGAGCACGGCCCACGCCGCATTTGCCATGGCCCACGCGGCCTTTCCGATGGCAATGAGTACGACACGCCCAGAGCAGGAAAAGCTTTGCAGTGCACGCGCTACGGCAGCGTCTGGCTGCACGGCGCGAAGACTTGGGCGGATGATCTGATCGGCGGTGTCACGAAGTGTCATAAGATCCGTCCTTTCCCAAAAAACGTTCTGCTGACAGTGTATCATAAAATCAATGTTCCAGCCAAGTGCAGCGGGATAAAAAAGAACGGCTTTCGGGCCGTGGTTGCAAAATGGGCGCGTTTGTGGTAAATTGGGTGCAAATGAACATAAGAGGTGATCGCATGAAGCGGCTGCTGCTCCTGCTGGCGTGCCTGCTGGCGCTCTGCACAGGCGTCTGCGCGGCGGAGCCCGTTATTTCCGAAATGAAAACAGACTGCACGCTGACCGGTAGCGGTTCGTGCCAGGTCACGCAGAGTTTTACGCTGGAGATCAGCGGCGCGCAGACGCAGCTGCGCTTCCCGCTCAGCGCCGGCGCGAAGAAGGCCTCCGTCGCGGGCTATCAGACGCAGAAGCAGACCGACGGCGACTGCCCCGTGCTCGTGCTGACCGATGCAAACGGCTTTACCGGGACGCGCTCGTTTACCGTCATGTATACGATCTCGGGCCTTGCCAGCGAGGCAGACGGCGTGCAGACGCTCACGCTGCCGCTCATGAGCGCGAAATGGGACTATCCCATCTCCAAATATGTCTTTACCGTCACCCTTCCCAAGCCGTTTGAAAGCTATCCGGCCTTTTCCAGCGGCTATTACGGCGATGTGATCTCTGACTATATCGACTTGGACATCTCCGAATCGCGTATCACGGGCGTGATTGAGACGGGACTGAAGGATCATGAATCGCTGGAAATGACCCTTACGCTGGACAAGGCCTATTTTTCCGGCGCGTATACCGCACTTTCGTTCAGCTGGGTCGGCATGGTGATCATCCTTCTGCTGCTGGCGCTGGCCTATGGCTACTGGTTCTTGTCGCTGCGGAGCCTTCCGCTGCGCGTTTCGGCGCGGATGCTGCCGCCGGATGCGCCGGAGATTGCATAAGCAAATTCAAAGTCTCGGTAGTCATAGATCATGCTCTCGGGATAAAGACGTTTTCCGGCGAACATTGTGTTCTGTGCCGAGACGAACGCTTCGTTCAGGTTTGGCCCTGTGCGTCCGATGGCAAAGCTCACATCGTTGAACAGCATGCTGAGCTCCTTGATGATGCTCGGGTCATAGCCCTTACGCATGATGAGCACAATGCTGTTGTTGCCCAGACAGATGTAATAGTTGGAGTGCGGAAGGATGCTTTCAACGGCCTTCTGCGCGCTGAGCTGGTTCCATGCAGGCGGCGGACGCAATCCGATCGGGCGGCGTTCGGTGTACGATGACTTTTCTTAAGCTAAGCAATAACAATCGGTGGGCTTGGCTTTTATGCTTCGTCAGAATAAAGGTTGTTCACATCAAGGATGTTAAGTTCAAAAGCCTTAACAACAAGACGTGTTGCGTTTACTCCCATACCGCCATTGCCGTTAGGGAACAAGCGCTGCACCAGTTCGTTCTGTCTTTTCTCGAGACTCTTCACGCCGAACGGCATTGTGCGCAACTGTGAAATCTGGTCTTTCGTGTAACCTAAAGCCAGATGGCGCAGGAAACGCTCGTCGTATTCGTCAATCTCATAGCGTATCAATGCCTCCTGATGGTCCATCTGCTGCTGTATTGTGTCGCAGAACTTGTCCACTATCTTCTTGAGGATGGGCTGGTTGAACACATATTTCTTGCCGTTCATCACGCTCAAAACGTCGTCGCGTGTGAGCAACTCGCCACTCTTAAGGATGATGCCGTCGCAATGAGCGTGCAGAGCGTCCACCCACAACTGCTCGTTGAGTATCTCGCCGGTGAAGATGAGCACCTTCACGTCCTTGTATTCCGTCTTCAGCTTCTTGCAGATTTCGACGCCGATGGTTGTGCTGCCGCCCAGTCCGAGGTCGAGCAGCACGAGGTCGGGTTTGCTTGAAGCGAAAACTTCCCAAAACGAATCCTCAGAGTTAGCCGTAGCTATAATCTCAGCCTCCGGCACCTCGCTATGCAGAAGACCTTCCGTGCCCTTCAGTTCGAGCAGCACGTCCTCCACTATTATAACTTTAAACTTTTCCATATATCTTGCTTTATATAAATTACTATTATTGATGTTCCTTCTTTTGTGCGCTTTATCTCCACGCCGCAACCGCGTGCACGGTAATACTCGCCCATGTCGCGCATAATCTGGCAGAGCACGAAGTAGTCGTACGTAGACTGCGGATTGCTCTCCGTCGGATATTGCGTGTCGAGATTGAAGACCAGCTTTATGTATCCGTTAGCGGCATCCGTCTCTGAACGCTTCGGCAACTTGCCTCCATTAGCCCGTTTCAGCAATACGAGCACGTAACGCATCGCTACACTCGGCTCGAACGAAGACATCGCTTGCGCCACCTGAACGGTCTGGCTGAGCAGCGTTGTATACATCGTCTCGTAGTAGGACGCTATCTCGTCGAGCGTAGCCAGCAGTTCCTTTTCAGACAACTGAGCGTTGCCGCTACGAGCCTGCAATATCTGCTTCAGACGCGAGGGATAGAACATCGTCTCGTGCTTCAGCGTAGAAAGTCGGTTGTCCAGAATATTGTTGATGACGTAAAGGCGGTCACGGTTGACGGTGATGCGTTTGGTGTCCTCCTCAAGCACTACCAGTTCCTGCTCCATCGAAGCCGTCTTGTTCACATCCTCTACAAGCACACCGCAGATACGTTCCACGATGTCTGATATGAGCGTGGTGTTCTTGCCCATCACCGCTATCTGTTTCGGAATCTTTATATCGTTCTTCCACAACGCTCTTATCTGCCTCATCTTCACATGCGACGAGAGCGTGTCCGACTGCAACAGGTCGTTTATCTGCCCGATGCGCTCTATGCACGAGTTGTAGAAGCGCTTGTGGCGATAGTAGAGGAAGTAGTAGGCAGGGAAAACGGCAAGCAACAACAGTACAAGCAGCACGATAGCCACGTTGCGGTTGTTCTCTGCCCGCTGCATCTTCTGCACATAGGTGGCTATAGAACGGTCGGCACTACTCTCACGGAATAGTTTCGTGAACACCTGATTGTTGTACGTGTACAAGTCGATATCGTGTACGGCAAGTGCTGCCACCGCAACCTCGTTGCGCAGGGCGAGAAGCATGCTGTAGTCCATGCCCACGCTGTCGCGGAACCACTTCAGTTCGATGGCGTCGTCGGCATCCGTACCTTTAAGCAGCATGCCGCGCTCGCCGTTGCCAATAAGCAGGCTGTCGGCGAACAAGCGGTTGAGCACTCGCACGCAACTGTCAGAGAGTTGAAGCGTGCGCTGATAGTTGCCCGCTACATTATAATAATATATACTGTCTACGAGCGAGTCGGCTTGGCGTGTACGTTCGCTTTCGTTTATCACTTTTCCTGTCGGCTCAGGCTTGGTACACGAGCTGAGCACGCCAAGGAACAAGGCGCAAAGCATGAGAGCCTTCTTCACACCCTTTGGCAGTCGGAAGAAGACGCGACTACCCTTGCCCACTTCGCTCTCGGCCTCTATAGAGCAGATGCTGAAGAACGAACTCATCTTCTTGTACTTCTCTATGATACCCTTGCAGTTGAGAAGTCCGAAGCCATGTCCACCCTCCTTCGTCGTATCGTTGGAGTCGGTGATATAGCGTGGTTTGAAGAGCGAAGCGAGTTGAACCTCGTCCATTCCCTTGCCGCTGTCTTTCACAGAAACCTCTACATAATCGTCGGTCTCGTCGGCATAGACGTCAATGCTTCCGCCGTTCGGCGTGAAGCGGCGTGCGTTCTCGGCAATGGTGTTGAGCATGAAGAGCGTCAGCACCTTGTCTGCCTTCACGACGCTGTGGGTTGGAGAAATGTTGAGCCTGATGCCGTGGAGTTTGTATTCGATATCGCTACTGCGGAGTGTGTCGAACAAGGCTTGCAGCTCGAAGCTCTCTATGCGCAGCACTATCTCGCCTTGCTTCAGTTTCACCCAATCGGTAAGCCGCTCATTGGTCTGCTCGATAGAAGACGCCAGCTGACCGATGTACTCGTAACGGAGGTTGCGCTGCTCGTCGGTCTCTTTGTCAGACGAAAGCATCTTCACCTCATGTAGCATGCGATTGATGAGCGGAGCTACCGATGATGCCAACGACACCTTTGCGCGTTGCTCTATGTTCTTCTCAAGATAATGCTCGTACTGGTTCTGAAGGATGGCTATCTGCTCGCGCATTTCCTCATAGCGTTCCTCGGTCTGTTCGTAATAGTCGGAACGCGTTTTCTGCCAATCGTTGAGCGGCTGCAGCAGACTGTCTATCGGGAAGCTGGCAGCTTCCTTCTTGGTCTTATAGATGAAGAACGCCATTGCCACAATGAGCAGGATGATGGCTACAATAACGGTAGCGATCATGATGTCCTGCTTGCGCAGCGACGAGTCGAGCTGCTCGGCACGTGCCTCAAGCATACGGTCCTGGCGTGTGTACTCCTGCATGTCGAGATAGATATTGCGGTTGTAGTCGCTCAGCTTCTTGTTGTCGAGTGCGGAATAGACAATAGACATCTGCTCGCGTATGGAGGCAACGAGGTCGGGAGCAGCGTTTATGGTGGTGTCGTTGGCAATGGCATTATTAAGGCAGATAAGCGCCGACTTGTTGTCGCCCACCTTGAAGAAAGCCTCCGACAATGTGCGCCATGCGCCTGCAATCTGATAGACATCGCCATACTTACGGAACAAATCTAAAGCGCGCTCCGCAAGGTTGCCGGCAAGCAACGTGTCGGGCATATAGTCGACATTGAGGAAGTTAATCTCGGGGCGATAGTTCTTCAAGAGAAACTCACGCTTGCTCTCGTCCTGCAGTTTCTCGCTCAATGCCTGCATCGAGTTAGCCTCCCAATAGGTATAACCGCATTGACGCGCAAGCATGTAGCAACGTATGAGGTAGTTGAACTCCGTGCGTAGTATCTTATCGTGCTGTCTGCCCAGCAATATTCCGCCAGAGCCAACATTATAATAGAACGTGAGCAACTGCGGCATATCGCTCATCAACAACGCATCTTCCTCGATGCTCAGCACTGCCTCCGACGCTCCGCGCGGCTGTCCGATATAATACAAATAGGTGGAGAGCACAATCCAATACTCCGAACGGGCGTAGACAAAACGCTTGCGGTCGGCAGCCGACAGACTGGCGTACTCCTTCTCTATCTGCTCCATGTGCTGCAGGGCGTAATGACGCTCGTGATAGAAGTTTTTGTTCTCCGACTTGCGCTGGCAAAGACGCATCAGCTGCACACGACTAATCATCAGTTCTATTTCGTCGTCGGCATTTTCTACGACCTCGTCGAGTATTCGCTCGGCTTCTGCATATTGCATCTTTGCGATGTAGTAGAAAGCCATGTCGTTCATGGCGTGTGCCCATTCCTTTGACTCAAAAGACGCCAACGACAAAGCCTTCTCTGCATATATCTTTGTTGAATCCAAACTCTTATAATGCGCTTCGTATGCTTTCTCGTTCAAAGTTGCTACCTTTCCATCATTGGAGGCAGAACACGAAACTATAAGCATGACCAAACAAACGAGCCATGCTACAACGGCAATATATCGGGATTTGAATGTTTTCATAAGCCAAATATTTAAATACAAAAGTATACAAAAAACTCCATTTACTTGCACACTCCGAAATAAAACTTTAACTTTGAAACGCTATATTGTATAGCTACCAAATTACGCCCTACAGTATTCAACATTATTCACGTAATAAAACGAACGACAATGATAAAACGACTTCTTTCTTTCCTTGACGCTTCGCCGGTGAACTTCCTGGCTGTCAAGAATATCGCAGACACTCTTCTTGCTAATGGTTTCCGCCGTGTAGACCCGTCACAGCCTTTGGGCGAGGTGAAGAGTGGCGACCGCTTCTTTGTTACCAAGAACAACTCTTCTGTATTTGCTTTCCGCATCGGCAACAAGCCTATCGCCGACGCCGGCTTCCACATGATTTGCGCTCATTGCGACTCGCCTACTTTCCGCATCAAGCCCAACGCAGAAATGCTTACCGAGGGCGGCATCGTGAAGCTGAACACCGAGGTGTACGGTGGTCCGATTATGTCTACATGGTTCGACCGTCCGCTTACTCTTGCCGGTCGCGTGATTGTCAGAGGCGAAGACGTTATGCAGCCGCAGACTCAGCTGCTGCACATCAAGCGCCCGCTCCTGCAGATAAGCAATCTTGCTATCCACTTCAACCGTCAGGTGAACGACGGCGTAGCTCTCAGCAAGCAGAAAGATGTGCTGCCGTTGCTCGGACAGATTACAAGCCAGCTCGAAGCCGGCAATCTCTTGATGAATGTAATTCTTGAGGAACTGAACGGCAACGCAGCAGGTCACAAGTTATGCGCTAAAGACATTCTCGACTTCGACCTTTACCTTGCAGACGCAACTCCGGCGTGTACATTCGGCGTACACAACGAGTTCATATCTTCAGGACGTCTCGACGACCTCTCTATGTGCTACGCTGGTCTTGAGGCTCTTATCGCTTCAGATACGACCGACACAACGCAGGTGCTTGCACTCTTCGACAACGAGGAGACTGGTTCGCAGACAAAGCAGGGCGCGGGCAGTCCGTTCCTATCATTCATGCTGAAGCGCATCGCTCTTGCTCAAAGCAATACTGAGGAGGCTTACTATCAAGCTGTAGAGCGTGCGTTCATGATTTCGGCTGACAATGCTCACGCTTGGCATCCTAACTATCCTGAGAAATACGACCCGACTAACCATCCGATGCTCGGCGGCGGACCGGTTATCAAGTTCAACGCTGCACAAAAGTATGCTTCTGACGCTGTTTCGGCTGCAGTATTTGCAGGTCTTTGCGAGAAAGCGGGCGTTCCGTGTCAGCGCTTCGTAAATCATAGTGATGTGGCTGGCGGAAGCACATTAGGCAATATCCTTGCTTCGTCTATTCCGCTTCGTGGTGTGGATATGGGCAACGCTATCCTTGCTATGCACAGTTGCAGAGAGACGGGAAGCGTGGCTGACCATGTATTCTGCGTGAAGGTATTTACAGAATTCTATTCGTAACGCCTTCGACTCATGACATTGAACAAAACAACCATCGACGCTTCTCACGACCCGATGGGCAGCGCTATCAGCGACTACTATAAGAACGGAAGAGCAGCACATCTGCGTGTGCTCTCTTCCATGTTCGAAGAGGACGAAATGCCGGTTGCGCATCTGTTCCGATCTGAGCAAGAGATGCCACAGCTTGAAAAGCGTGCATTAGAGCTTGTACGTGGCAATGTGTTGGATATTGGTGCAGGAGCCGGATGCCATGCGCTTGTGTTGAAGAAAAAGGGATTTGAGGTGAAAGCGATTGATGTGTCGCCGCTAAGCTGCGAAGTAATGAAGGCTCGCGGAATAGAAGATGTGGAATGTATCAACCTCTTTGACCCTCAGCTGCAAGGCAAGTTCGACACTATTCTTTTGCTTATGAACGGCACGGGCATTGCAGGCAAACTCGCGCGCTTGCCGATGCTGCTCAACCGCTTGAAGGAACTGATGGCTGAAGGCGCACAGATTCTTATCGATTCAAGCGACTTGAAGTATATTTACGAAAACGAGGACGGATCAATGGATATTGATCTCGGAGGCAGCTATTATGGTGAGGTTGACTATCAGATGGTCTACAAGAACGTAAAAGGCAACTCGTTCGATTGGCTATACGTAGGCCCAACACTTCTAAAATCGAGTTGCGAGCAATGCGGACTGAATTGTGAGATTATAGAGGATGGCGATCATTACGACTATCTCGCACGAATTACGGCCAAGCATTAATAAAACTGACAGATTAATCAATATAAATTGATACTCTAATTAACAGAAATCGATACTCTTATTAATAGAAAACGACGCATTAATCATCAATATCAATTCATATAACAACCAATATTAAATAGAAAGAATGAACAAACGCGAATATGCTAAGGCAAACCTCGACTGGCTTGCGGCAAAAGCTGAAGAAGAAGGTGTGATTGCGCTTCCTGAAGGTATATATTATAAAGTGTTGAGCTCAGGAAACAACGACGGAAAGCATCCTACTCCACGCTCCATCGTTACGGCTCATTACACCGGTCGCACAATAAACGGCAAGAAGTTCGACTCAAGTCGTGGCGGCGCTCCTATTGCGTTCCGCCTGAGCGATTTGATAAAAGGTTGGATTGTAGCCATGCAACAGATGTGTGTAGGCGACAAATGGGAAGTGTATATCCCTGCAAATATGGGATACGGCAAGTTCTCGCAGCCAGGAATACCTGGCGGTTCGACACTTATATTCGAAATAGAATTATTAGGAATAGCGTAGCAATTGCTACACTATTCCTTTTTTATATACTTCATCAAGAACTTTGAGTATACTTGATAAGACAATTAGTCGAGCAACGTTGAAGCTCTTACACGCGACAACGTTTCTGGTGTCATCTGCAAATAGCTTGCTATGTATACAAGCGGAGCGCGAAGCACCACCTGCGGCATAAGCTTACATAACTTCTTGTAACGATCCTGTGCAGTCTCGAAGCGCACAAGGTCGGCATGTACCTGAGAAGTAATAAGGCTCTCCTCAAGAATTTTGCGATAGAGAATCTGTATGTTGACGTTATGCAGAGCCACTCTCTCAAGGTCCACCTTAGGAATAGCATACACAACAGTAGGTTCGAGGGTTTCTATCTGGAGATGTGTAGGTTCCTCCTTAAAGAGACTTTCTATACACATAACGATAGTATGATCCTGCGCAAGATGTTCTGTCACTTCCTTGCCATGCTTGAAGTAGAACTGGCGCATCAAACCACGGTCGATGTAGTAAAAGTTACGGCACACGTCGCCCTCCTTAAGCACCAGTTCACCTTTCGGATACTTAATCGGAACAAGAATGCTTTCGAGAGCGTCAAGCTCTTCATGCGTCATAGTACTGTATCTTCGCGCTAACTCGCGAGCTACGTCGCGGGTATTGGCGTTGAACTTCTCTTTCATAAGATACTTTCCTTTCTATTCTATTTTTTTAGTAAACAAGTTGAGTTTATATGTAGTCTAATAGACAAGTCTCTTAGTCGAGTTTAAGCACGGCGAGGAATGCCTTCTGCGGCACTTCCACGTTACCGATTTGCTTCATGCGTTTCTTACCCTTCTTCTGCTTTTCAAGCAACTTACGCTTACGGCTGACGTCACCACCGTAACACTTGGCTGTAACGTCCTTGCGCACACACTTGATGGTCTCGCGAGCCACAATCTTTGCGCCGATAGCTGCCTGAATTGCAATATCAAACTGCTGGCGCGGGATAAGGTCTTTCAACTTCTCGCACATCTTGCGTCCGATTGTAACGGCATTGTCCTGATGTGTCAATGCAGAGAGTGCGTCTACCGGCTCACCGTTGAGCAGAATATCGAGCTTTGCAAGACGCGACGGACGGAAACCATCGAGATGATAGTCGAACGAAGCGTATCCCTTGCTTATCGACTTCAACTTGTCGTAGAAGTCGATGACGATTTCGCCCAACGGAAGCATGAAGTGCAACTCAACACGATTGCCACTAACGTATTCCTGATTGATAAGTTCACCACGCTTGTCGAGACAGAGCGTCATAATCGGACCGATAAAGTTGGTGGTTGTGATGATTGTTGAGCGGATGTACGGCTCTTCAATATGGTCAATCATTGTCTGTTCCGGCAATCCTGACGGGTTATGAACTTCCTTTACATTGCCATGCTTGTCATAAACCATGTACGACACGTTGGGAACAGTTGTGATCACGTCCATATTGAACTCACGATCAAGGCGTTCCTGCACAATCTCCATGTGCAAGAGTCCGAGGAAGCCGCAACGGAAACCGAAGCCAAGCGCTACCGACGACTCGGGAGAGAACGTGAGCGAAGCGTCATTAAGCTGCAACTTCTCAAGCGAAGCACGTAGATTCTCGTAATCACTCGGGTCGATAGGATAAACTCCGGCGAAGACCATCGGTTTCACTTCCTGGAAACCTGCAATCGCCTTGTCGCATGGACGTGTTACGTGAGTGATTGTATCACCCACCTTAACCTCAGTAGCATCCTTGATACCCGAAATAATATATCCTACCTCACCTGTCTCAAGTACATCGCGAGGCACCATATCCATTTTCAGCACACCAACCTCATCGGCAACGTATTCCATACCGGTGTTGAAGAACTTCACCTTATCACCCTTGCGTATCTCGCCATTCTCTATCTTGAAGTAAGCGATGATACCACGGAACGAATTAAACACAGAGTCGAAGATAAGCGCCTGAAGCGGAGCTTTCGTGTCACCATTAGGATGCGGCACTCGCTCTACGATTGCAGCAAGCACTTCGTCGACGCCCTCACCAGTCTTACCCGATGCGCGCAGAATGTCTTCGCGCTTACATCCGATAAGCTCGATTATCTCGTCCTCCACCTCGTCCGGCATTGCGCTCGGCATGTCTATCTTGTTGAGCACGGGGATAATCTCCAGGTCGTGCTCAATAGCCATATAGAGGTTAGAGATGGTCTGTGCCTGCACACCCTGTGTAGCATCGACAACGAGCAAAGCACCTTCGCAGGCAGCAATGCTTCGCGACACTTCGTAAGAAAAGTCGACGTGCCCCGGAGTGTCAATAAGATTCAATATATACGTTTCGCCATTATGCTTGTACTCCATCTGGATAGCGTGACTCTTGATGGTTATACCACGCTCACGCTCCAGATCCATGTTATCCAACATCTGGCCTTCAGTTATCTTGATAGTTTGTGTACGCTCCAACAATCGGTCGGCAAGTGTCGACTTGCCATGGTCGATATGAGCAATAATACAGAAATTCCTTATATTATTCATTGATATATATCAGTTTTTACATGCAAAATTACTTATTTTTTCTGACAATTAGGTATCTTTGCACAAGAAAAACAACTAAGAAAATGAAAACGTTTTTATATTGCACCATAGCAAGTGCCATGCTGCTCTGCAGTTGCCACGAAAGTATTGAAAAACGCGCCCAGCGCGAGGCCCGTGAATACACGGAAAGG
>OHBM01002821.1_pt1 | contig 11212 bp, 18 predicted proteins | sample 1577251 | NCBI WGS metagenome assembly OHBM01 (sample SAMEA3541557, study PRJEB24748) | human gut metagenome | biome: human gut; feature: human-associated habitat; material: faeces | place: China | collected 2012
AGAAACGGTTTATGTAAACGGCGGGCTGAAGGCCTGCATGCGTACTTCGTCAGCCTTGAAATCTGTCGGTTTCAGAATGACACGCACACCGTTGCTCAGTGTCAGGATAGTAGAACCAAACACACCCTGTTCTGTTTTCACTACCTTTCCAGCCTGCGGTTTTTCCTTCATCAGCGGTTCATCGGATACCTTGTCTACATAAGCTGTCAGCTTTTCAGCTTTTACCTTATCAATTACGGCTTTCAGTTCAGCTTCAGTCGGATATTTCATACCGTCTTTCTCCGGACAGAATACGCTCAACACGATGTTTTTCTCTGTAATAAGCTGCTTCATTACCTGATTGACAGCTTCTACCGGAATGTTCGGTACAATCTGATTCATGATGGCATATTCATTTTCAATGCCCGGAATCGGTTCATTGTCAATGAAATGACGAACGTATTCATTGACATAGCTGGCATTACGCTGCTTGTTACGTTCATTGTAAGCAGATTCCAGTCCGCGCAGGTAATCAGCTTTCGCACGGGCATATTCGCTGGCTGTGAAACCAAACTGACGCACGCGTTCAATTTCGCGCATCAATGTTTCTGTGATCAGGATGATGCCGTCTTCCTTGGCTGCTGCAAAAGCCGCAAGGGCCGTGAGGAACAGCCGTGGGAACTTGCTCCGGCGCTTCCGCTTACGTCGCTGCGTCTGTGCGCTGACGGTCATCTCTATCGTCTGCATAGCCGCTCCTCCTCAGGCTGTTTTCGCTGCCCGTGTCTGCCGGGCGGCGGCCTTTGCGGCAACCTCCTGCGTGTAGCAATAACGCTCATGGAAGTAGCTCTTTGCGATGCGGCCCGGAATGACGCAGTAGCCTCGGTCGCTCAATTCGCGGTTAAGGTCTGCGATGATCTTGTAGCTTTTACTCCGTGAGAGGCCGGTAATTGTCATAACGTCCTCCACAAAGTAGAAGATGTCCTTGACAGTTTTCATCTGACTGCCCCCGCTTCCGTCTGCGGATAAGTCGCCATGAAGCGGCGAACGGTGGGGATAAGCTGATGGCCGGCGCATCTGCCGGTAGTGGTCTCGACGAGGGTGGTGTACTTGACGCCGGCCTTCTCGGCGAGCTCTTTGACGGTCATGCCCGTCTGGGCGGTAAAGACGCGGACTTCAATGCCAAACTCGGTCTTTGCCTTCCGTGGTGCGCTCATTTGGTTTTCCTCCTTACCTTATTTATTTGGCTTGTAAATACGATGAATAGATGGTAGAATGAGATAAATCAGAGGCGTTTCCGGCTCGCGGTCTCTTTCGTGACTGCCTGCGGAGTGAAGCCTCCAGGCGGTTCCTGACGCTCACGAGAACGCCTGCGGCCGTGATGGCCGCGAACATGATAACGAAGCCGCCGGGCATATCAGCCAGGCTGTCGGCCAGCAGCGCCGTCCCAAAAATGAGGGTGATCGCCAGGCCGTAGATTGCATCGAGAAGTTTCTTCATTGTTCCGTCTCCTTGTGAATGGGCGAGAACTGCAGGATTACCAGTCTTCCGCTTCCTCCGATAATAGGTCTTCAAGTTCAACTTGACCGGGAAGCACTCCATCTTCCATCCACCAATGGAAAATGTCGCGGCCTGTCGTCCCGGCTCGCCATGTGCCTTGCATTTTTCCGCGCCGCTTCCGTTCTTCGAGCATCCTGTCAAAAGCGCGGATATATGCGTCTTGATATTTTGGATAGCGCCTAAATTCCTTTTGCCTGCCTTGCGTTCCCGCCATGGGGCACCCAACGCACCCGACGCGGGAAAAGCCGCACTTGTAAAGAGGATTGACCGGGATTTTTTCGGATTCGATATAGTCCCATACATCCGCGTCCGACCAATCAATAATGGGATTGCATACGGCTTTGTGCTGTCTCATGCACGTTTCAAAGAGCCGCCGTCGGTCGTCGTTGTCGTTGTTGAGAATGACTCTTTTCCCCGGGTTAGAGTGTCCGTTCTCGAAAATGCCCCGGTTTTTCTTTCTCGCGGCGCTTTCAGCCCAACGAACACCCGTTGTTATGTAGCGGCCTTGACCGCCGCGCTCCTTGAGAATGGAGCAACAATAGCGGACGAGCCGCGTCGGAGGCATGAGCTTTTGCGGAATGAGGCTCCACATAGTTACCCTCTCGCCCTTGTAGTGCGGATAATTGACCGTGCATTTTACGCCTTTCTCCTCGAGCCGCTTAAACTCGCGGCGGATGAAATAGACCGTCTCCGGCGCGTCTACGGTCGTGTGATTGTGCATAACCTCGAAGTCGATACCGGCCTTTTCTGCGAGCGCCACGCAAACGGAGCTATCTTTTCCGCCGCTGGTCGTCACAATGAGAGGAGCCTTGTAAAAGCGTTCGGACGTGTCCGCCGCTTCGCGGAGCCGCATAATGGCCTTTTGCTCTAAATCCATGTCCATTAGGCTGTTTCCTCCTCGTCTGTTGCTGCTCGTAATTCGGAATCCGAAACGAGACTATCACCGCCGGGAAAACGGTAAATCGGCTCTGGCGGGCCCTCGTTGAGGGGCTGGGCGTCTACGAGGTAAGCATCATAGCCTCTGGCGTGGATTTTGAGAGGCCAGCCGTAGCGTCGGGAAAGTTCTTCGATACGGCTCATTCTTCTGCTTCCTCCTCCGCGTCTTCGATGTCGCGCTCGGTGATGCTTCCGTATGTGTAGCCGTTGTCATTGCGGAGGAAAATCGGACGGTCATAATCGAATTGCTCAAGGATTTCAATGAGATCGCCGACCGTCAAGGTCTGCCCGCACTGGTCGATTCCGTAGCCGTTGCGCTTGCCTTCAATGTAGATAGGTCGCATTGTTAATTCTCCTTTTGCGTTCCCTGTGTTTTTGCCGTATTTCTTGGGTGTAGCCTAATTATCGCTCTTTAGAGCGGAGAAGTCAAGCGAAATATGCTCTTTTGAGCGGATTTGTTGACCTTGCTGGATTTAATGTCGTTCTTTTGTGCGTTATGCTCCAAAAATGGAGGTGCTTTTTATGAGTTTTGCATCAAAACTGGATATTTTGATTGAGGAACGAGGCCTAAATAACCTCCGGCTGTCCAAAGAACTTGGCATTGGCGACCGGTTGATAGGCGCATGGAGAAAGGGCGAAAAGCGCCCCACGCTCGATAACTTCGTTCTTTTGGGCGAATTTTTTGGTGTCTCGCTCGATTATCTTGCGGACAGAACCGAAGTCCGGGAAATGAGCATAAAAAAAGAGCCCGCACCGGAAATTTCCGAGAACGGGCAAGAACTTCTTGAAATATATAATCAGCTCCCCGAAAGGGAGCAGCTTCTACTCCTGGGCCGCTTGCAGGAGCGGTACGCACCTGTGCTTGATACCGCTTCTGCGGAGCCCCCCGCGCACAATGCGGAGGCCGTATAATCTACGTCGATTTCGGAAGGAGATAGGCCGTGGAAAAGATAGAATGGAATGGCGAATACTACGCGAACTTCTTCGAGGCCAAAGGCGAAGGCCCTGGCGGGCAAAAGCTGCGGTCTTGGGATGATGCACGGAAGTATGGATTTCTGTCTGCTGGCGGAGCTCGCCGCTATTGGCATCCGCTTCTGAGGCTTACTCCTGGTGATCGCGTCTGGGTGAAAATGCCCGGATGCGGCTTCGTCGGCTGCTGCATCGTCAATGCGTCGGCTGTGCCAGCTGCGTCGGTGAAAATCAGTGGGACGCCGTTCTTTTCGTTGCCGCTGTCCGGGGAATACTGCCGGTCAAGAGACGATGAAGACAGCGAATATGTTGTTCTGGTCGAGTGGATAAAAGCTGTCCCAGCGGATGAAACTGTTAAATGGGCTGGTATGTATGGAAATAGGGCAACGGTCTGCCGGCCGCGCTCTCCGCAATGGATTGACGCCCTTGCCCGGCTTAAAACCTGCTGGGAGATAAAATAGGTGGTAGTTTTCACCACCTATTTGCAAAAGGATATTCCCGGTGATTTTCACCACGAATATTAAAAATAGGTGGTGAAAATTCCCGGTTATAATTCCCGGTTATTTTTTCCCGGAAAAAAGTGCCGACATAAATAAACTGAGTGTATATAAACTGTTCTATAAACTGGTAGAAAACTTGTGATGATAGTGGTGGCTGGCCCGGGCCGGCCGGAGGTGAAAAAAGTGGAAAAAATCATTGACCTTGACGAACGCCGCTTTGCCCTTGGTGCCGAGCACCGCGTAGGCCGTGCCTATTGCCGGAGCTGCGGGGCCGATGAAAATGTCAGCGATATGGTCTCCGGGCTCTGCCCGGCTTGTGCCTATGTCCGCACGAAGGCCCTGGCCGATATGCAGCGCCAGTACGCTGCGGCCGTTGATGCAGGCGAACCGGACGCCGCTGCGAGAGTGGCCGAGATTATCGCCGCGTATGAGCAGAAGGAGCGCGTTCAGCTTCGCGGTGCCTTCCATGGAAATCTGCGCGGCTCACAGTATCCGGGGAAATAAAAAAGCGCCTCCCCACGGAGGGGAGGCGTCTGCTTTTATCTGGCTGGGGTCTGGCCGGAAAGGGGAATGAACTCGAGGTTGAGCTTCATCCCCATGCCGGCGGCGAGGCGTTTGAGGGTGCGCAGAGACGGGTTTCCGGTTCCATTCTCCAGTCGGCTGATGTCGGCCTGGTGGATGCCGGTCGCCTGCGCAAGCTGCGCTTGTGTAAAGTCGTTTTCCTCGCGGCCTTCGATGATGGCGCGGATGATCTGGAACTCGGGCTCCAGGGCGTCCCATTCGGCCTTGAACTCGGGGTCTTCCATTTTCTTTGCAATAGCATCGTTGAGAGTAAGCATTATTTTAGAGCCTCCCTTCGCTCGTAGTCTGCCCGGTATTTCTTCGCCAATTCGATTTCGCCGGGCGGGGTCTTTAGCGTCTTCTTGGTGAAGCCGTTTGTAAGGATAATCTTTTTCCCAATCGCAAAGAAATATAACACACGGGAGATATTTCCTTCCTGCTGGGCTCGGATTTGGAAAATGCCGTCTTTCAGAAACTCTGAATAGGGCAGCCGCAGCCGGGTTCCGTCTATCTCCAGCATGGAGGCTATTTTATATATCTTGGCCTGCATCTTCGGGGATAGGGTTTCGATGAAATCGTATGCCGGCTTTGTGCCGTCTTCCGTTTCGTAGAATATGACTTCGTATTTGTCCATATATCCACCGCACTTTCTTTCTCTACGGCTATTATATGTGATTTATCCCATAATGTCAATGCTCTTTTGGCTTGTTTTTTTGGTGCTGCTCGGGCAGCGGGAAGGAGGCTATGATGCCTGCGTATAAAGACAAGGAGCGAGGCACCTGGTACGCCTCGTTCTATTACACTGATTGGCGCGGAGACCGTAAGCTCAAGAAAAAGCGCGGGTTTCCCCGGAAGAAGGATGCCGAGGAATACGAGCGCGAGTTTCTGCGGAAAGAGGCGCAGAGCTGCGATATGACCTTCGGCTCCATGACGAAACTGTATATGGACGATATGCGGCCGCGCCTGCGGGAAAGTACCATGCGCAGCAAAGAATACTTGATTGAAGGGAAAATACTGCCCTTCTTCGGGTCTCTGCCGCTCAACGCCATCACGCCGGCGCACGTCCGCAAATGGCAGGCCGAAATACTCAAGGAAAATCCTGCGCCTACCTACGCGAAGTCAATCCATAATCAGCTCTCCGCAATTTTCAATTATGCGGTGAAGTATTACCGGCTCCCGGAAAATCCGGCACGGGTGGCCGGTGCCGTCGGTAAAAAGAAGGCAAGCGAAATGAAGTTCTGGACGGTGGAGGAGTTCAACAAATTCCTGCCGTGTGTTCCGCGCCTTCCGGCCCGGGTTGGCTTTTCGGTGATGTTCTGGACGGGGCTGCGGATAGGGGAGCTTCTGGCGCTCACGCCGGCCGACATAGACCTCGACGCGAAGACGCTGTCCGTCACCAAGACCTTTCAGACCATCGACGGCCGCGAGGTCGTGACTGAGCCGAAGACGCCCAAGAGCCGCCGCACGATAGATATGCCGCCGAAGCTGGCCGAAATGCTCAAGGGGTATATGGTTGCGCTCTATAATCTGGCGCCGGATGATCGCCTGTTCCCGTTTACGAAGTCCTACTTTCATCACCAGATGCGGAAAGGGTGTGAGGCCTGCGGCCTTGAAAAAATCCGGCTGCATGATCTCCGGCACTCCCACGCTTCGCTGCTGATAAACCTTGGCTATCCCGTGCTGGTGGTGTCCGAACGCCTGGGGCATGAGGACGTCGAAACGACGCTTCAAACCTACGGGCATTTGTATAAGACGACGACCTCCGAAGCGGTCAAAAAACTCGATGATTTGATGTTGTAATGCCACTGTAATGCCACAAGAACGAAAAAAATCCCCGGAGCCCTGTGTTTTCAAGGGCTCCGGGGATTTCGGATATTATTCCCATTCAGGTAGTGCAGGAGACACATCTGGATGATCTGCTGCTGCGGTTTGCCGCGGACTGCCAGCGACAGGAGTTGGCGGAGCTGGCAGAAAAGCTCCGCCACGATCTGGAAAAGGAAGCTCCCATTCAACAGGTCTTTTCATGGCCGGACGATGCCGCCACGCTGGAGCGTCAGGTCACTGGCCATCGGCTCTATTATACAACAGTCCGCGCCTGGCGGGGCGGTACGCTGATCCGCCTGCTGATTGGGCTGTACGGCTTAGGGGTCCTGCTCCTGGGTGGCAACATATATCTCGGAGCGGGCTTTTTCCTGCTGGGCTACTTTTTGAGTCGGCAGTTCCTGCTGTGTTTTACGCCTGCGGTACGCCGCATAACAGCTACAGCGCTGGGCCAAGCCTCGCAGGATGCACAGTGTACACTTTTCGTGCAGGCAGAGAAGCTGACCCTGCTTCAGCGCGGTTCGGTGCTGACCATGGAAAAGCCTACATTTGCGGCGAAACGAGCCTCGCGAACGGCACTCTGCTTGTATGGCACAAACGCGGAGATGCTGACACTCCCGCGGGAGTTAGCGGATGAAACGAACATGCAGAAGTTTTTTAGTTGAGGAATACAAACGGTTATGAAAATCATTCGAACGGTTCTGGGAGATATTCCGGCATCTGAGATTGGAAAAACGGACTCGCACGACCATCTGATCCGCAGCGGCGGACCAGAGGTCGTGCGCAACCCTATGTTTTTAATGGACGACACTGCCGCAGCAAAGCGGGAGTTCGGCGCATTTCTCGCATCCGGTGGGAAGACCATGGTTTGTATGGACCCTATCGGCTGCGGCAGAAATGTCGGAAAAATGGCAGAGATAGCGGAGGCTTACCGCGGACAGGGAAATCTGGTCATGGTCACTGGCTTTCACAAGGCGGAGAACTATGATCCCAGAGTATCTTTTCTGGCCACGGTGGATGAGAAAAAGATCGCCGCGCTGATGTGCCTGGAGATCACAGACGGAATGGATCTGCACAGCTATAACGGTCCTGTCGTGGAGCGTACCGCCTACAAAGCCGGACTGATCAAGGCAGGAACAAGTTATAGGCTGATCACACACCTGGAGCAGAAAGCGCTCCGAATCGCGGCCATGACGCAGCGGGAAACGGGGTGTGCCATCTCTATTCATACTGAAAATGGGACGATGGGGCCACAGATACTGGATATACTGGCTGCGGCAGGTGCTGATTTGGAAAAGACCGTCCTTTGCCACGTCCAGCGCGATCCGAACTTGGTGTACTATAAAAAACTACTGGACCGCGGCGCAGTTCTCTGCATCGAAGAGGCAAACAAGCCCCACCTGCGTTCTGATCAGGCGCTTGCGGAGATCCTAAAGCAGCTGGTGGATGCCGGTTATGAACAGCAGCTTCTGCTGGGTATGGACGGCGGCCGGCAGGAAGCGTTGGCGGCTTATATGGCACCGGAAGGGATCGCCAACGGCTTATCCTATCTGTTTGCGGATTTCGCCCCCATGCTGCTTCAGCAGGGGATCTCCGCATCTGCGCTGGAGATGATGCTGGTCCACAATCCGGCACGCGTTTTCTCTATGGAAGTATCATAAGAAGGACGGAAATACCTATGAAATTTGTAATGACGCAGTCCCTTTGTGCCGAGGGATTGGCACTTTTAGATCAGGCACACGTTGACTATATCAGCGCTGATGACGGAGATCCCAATCACTATCCCCAGCTGATGCAGGATGCGGATGCCCTGATCGTCCGCATCGGAAAGTGTGATGCAGCCGCTCTGGCCTGCTGCCCACAGCTGAAGGTCATCGGGCGGCCCGGCATCGGGTATGATTCTGTAGACGTTACGCAGGCAACAAAGCTGGGCATTCCCGTTGTGGTCACTCCGGGCGCAAACGGGCGATCCGTTGCGGAGCACACCGTTGCCATGATGCTGTCGCTGTCCAAAAATCTTGTCGAGGCAAATAACGAGACCCTGCAGGGTCACTGGAGCATACGGGATGCACATAAAGCCTTCCAATGGGAAGGCAAGACTGTCGGCATTATCGGTCTTGGTCCGATCGGTCGCGAAACCGCGAAGATTTGCCTGGGCATCGGCATGAAGGTCATTGGCTTTGATAGTTTCTTCTCAAAAGAACAGATACAGTCGTGGGGGGTCGAATATTGCCAGAACAAAGAAGACCTTCTGCGCACATCAGATATCGTCTCCGTGCATATGCCGCTGGTGGAGGCCACCCGAAATCTGATCTGCGCATCCGAGCTGGCCCTGATGAAAAAGACTGCGCTCCTTATCAATACCAGCCGCGGTGGGATCGTCAACGAGGCGGATCTGCTGCAAGCCCTGACGTCCGGCCAAATTACGGCCGCAGGGCTGGATGTCTTTTGCAGCGAGCCTCTGCGTGTGGATGACCCTCTGCTCCAGGCGCCCAATCTTCTGGTCACGCCGCACGCCGCCGCCCAGACGCGGGAAGCGGTCATTCAGATGGCGACCATGTGCGTGGAGGGATGCCTCGCGGTTTGCCGCGGGGAACAATGGCCATACGTGGTGGACAAGAACGTATATAATCACCCGCGCTGGGCAGATTGCAAATAATACAAACAGGAGCGTGCTGTATAAAAGCACACAAAAGCGGTTGGAAGTCATGCAACTTCCGACCGCTTTTCTACATTTCGTAATTTTTCGTATGTTTGAATTTTCTTTATAAATTTGGGGCCACAGGATTCGGTGTTCTGTGGTCGTCTTCTGTCCGTCAGGATCAGAATGTCCGCCCTGCCCGCTCCCGTTCTGCCGCAAGTTCCGCTTTCATTTTCTGAACGAGGTCTTTCAGCTTTTCCTCGCATTCCTCGCGGGTATGGGCGTAGACGTTGCCACTGCGCTTTTTGCCGTCTGGTCCTCTTGGGGAATATTTGCCTCCTCAGCGGTGTTCACCGAGCTGACTGACGCAACCGGTCCCCTGCTTTCACCGCGGTAAAGGTCGTCATATTCTCCAACGTAAGTTTTCGAACAGGAGGCATGATTTGTTCCCTCTTTGCAATGCCGTGGTCAAAGTCTACCGTCGTTTTTACCCGCATATCGTCGGTGATGTGTGCGTAAATGTTCAGCGTTGTTGCCACGGAATTGTGATTGATAATGGTTGAGAGCGTTTTTACATCCATAGGGTGTTGCTTTTTTTATTGAGCTTGTCCGGAGTCGAAGTTTACCCCCCCTCGCGGGGGAAATCCGGCCACAAGCTTCAAAAAAGCAACACCCGAAAGGGTGTTGCTTTTTTGTTTGAAACGACAAATAGATTCGTTATGCACGAAACGCCTATTAGTGATCATAATCGCTGGTATATGCACAATTATTATGGCGAAATATCGCTCCAAAAAGGTACATCCTCTCCCAAGCGCTGCCTTTTGTCGAATGCGGTCGCTGGGTGTCGAACGAAAATGTTGGTTTTCGACAAATTGCCCTTGCATTTGCTGTCTGTTTGTGGTATTTTTGATAGCGTCAAAGCGGTTCGTGGTGTGTATATGGGGAATTGCGTGCCGTTAAAATTATGTTAAAGGGGAAAGTGAATATGGAGAACAAGATCACTGTATGCGTTGCGGATGCGGACCAGGCGTATCGGACAGAACTGTGCGATTTCTTGAAGAATCAGGGGGATATCTGTCTGATCGGCGACACTGCCGACGGCCGTGAGGCGCTGGCGATGGTGGAGGCACAGCACCCCGCCGTGCTGGTGCTGGACACGGTGCTGCCCGGGCTGGACGGCACAGGTATCCTGCGGCGGCTGAAGGGCAAGTCCGAGACGCGGTGCATCGTGGTGACGGAATTCCGCACCGCTGAGGCGGCCCGGGACATCCGCGATGCCGGCGCCTATGTATTCCTGCCCAAGCCGGCGGACGACACCTCAGTGCTGGAGCATATCCGTCACGCGGCAGGCCCGCGCTGCGACCTGCCGCTGCAGCAGCTGGAGATGATGGTCACGGCCATCATCCACGAGATCGGCGTGCCGGCGCACATCAAGGGCTACCAGTACCTGCGGGAAGGTATTATCCTGACGGTGCGGAACATGGAGGTCATCAACGCGGTGACGAAGGTGCTGTATCCGGAGATCGCAAAGCGGTTCGGGACGACGCCCAGCCGGGTGGAGCGCGCCATTCGCCACGCGATCGAGGTGGCGTGGGACCGCGGCGACCTGGAAACGCTGCAGAAATACTTTGGCTATACGGTGAACTCCGCGAAGGGAAAGCCCACAAACTCCGAATTCATCGCCATGATCGCCGACCGCCTCCAATTACAGGCTCAGGAAATGTGAACACGATATATCCGGGAAATGTGAACAAACCCATGCAAAAGGTAATACCTTTATGTACGCAAAAAAGGCGCCGAAGGGCGCCTTTTTTATACCTATATGATACTTCCAGTTCACGCTTATGACATCTTCCGATACATTGTGGGCAGACAGCCGTACTGGTCCTTGAAGGCGGCGGTGAATTTGCTCTGGCTTTCATAGCCTACCCGGCGGGCTACCTCCGCCACACTGGCATCCGTCTCACGGAGGAGGCGGGCAGCCTTCTCCATGCGGTGCTCTTTCAGGTGGGCAGCGATGGAGGTGCCGTACACATCCTTGAACACCTCTTTCAATGTGGTCGGGTTGATGGGGTACAGATGGCAGAGGCCCTCGATGGTGATACGCTGGTCCATGTGCGACAGCAGGTAGTCGTGGATCTCCCGGATCAGCCGGACCTGCTCTGCCTCGGCGCGCCACTGGGGACAGGCCACGTCCATGACCTGCTCGATAAGCTCGTGCAGCAGCCGGGCCTGGGCGGTGTCGGCG
>OHBM01002825.1_pt1 | contig 11191 bp, 9 predicted proteins | sample 1577251 | NCBI WGS metagenome assembly OHBM01 (sample SAMEA3541557, study PRJEB24748) | human gut metagenome | biome: human gut; feature: human-associated habitat; material: faeces | place: China | collected 2012
ACGCAGAGGTCTCCCCTTTGTTCGTTATGCCGATGACTCAATGATATTTTGTACCGGCAGTTCATGGAGAAGCAGTACAGCCTCTTCGACATGGCAGCCGAGGCAGAAGCCGCCAAGACCACCGCAAAAGAGAAGTTTGCCGTTCAGCCCGCGGCTGACATCTTCCGGGACTCGGAAGACAGCGCGGAAGCGGCAGGAAAGGAAACTAACCATGAATCTGCACAAGAGTAAGATCGAGTGGTGCACTCACACCTGGAACCCGGTGACGGGCTGCCGGAACGGATGCAGCTATTGTTATGCCCGCCGGTTCATCGACCGTTTTGCGCCGCACCCGTGCGAGTGGCCCGACGAGCAGTTGAGCGAGGCGAAGGGCGCAGCAGGATGTTTCGTGTCCGAGAAACCGGTGAAGCTGCTGGACGAGTCCGGCAAGTACATTCGGAGCACGCCCTACCCGATGGGCTTCCTGCCCACGTTCCACCGCTACATGATGGACTACCCGCGGAAGCGGCTGATTCCGTCTGTGGTGTTCGTGTGCAGCATGGCTGATCTGTTCGGCGACTGGGTGCCGGACGAGTGGATCGCCGAAGTGCTGGAACTATAATAAATAAAATATTCATTCTGTAGTTCCTGCAAATCAATTTCATTTTTTAATGCCAATGGATTTAATTTTGATACGACAACGACTAATTCTTCCGTTGTGATAGGAACAAAATTGATATTGTTTCGATTTTCTTGATAGGAACAAAGAACTAAATCATACTTTTCTTCTTCTAATCCATCAAGTAGTGCACTTGTGCTTCCTTGTTTTAAAGTGAATTTAATTTTACTATTGTTTTTATCAAAATGGAAATGTTGAATTAAATGCGGAACATAACGATATCCAAGTGTATAAATAAAAGCTAGGTTGATCCATCCTTGATTAGGGGAAGTGATGGCATCAATCTTTTTTTGACCCAGTTCGATTTCGCTTAATCCCTTTGTGACATATTCATAGAAGATTTTTCCATATCTTGTTAAACGAATGTTTCTTCCTTGTTTTTCAAATAAATAACAATTTAATTCATCTTCTAATTGCGAGATGGCATGCGATAGGGAAGGTTGGGTAATATTTAACATATTGGCGGCTTGCGTATAGTGTTCGGTTTCTGCAAGTACTTTAAAGTAATATAAATGGTTAAGATTCATGGTGTCCTCCTGCTTTGATTATAAAATAATCTATAGATAAAATCTATAAATAAATAGATAAAACATAATTGTTTCAATAGATTTAAATAATTATAATAGGGTTGTCTTGTGAATAAGTTAACATTTAGGAGGAAAAAATGGGAAAGTTTAATTCATTGTTTCAACCATTAGAAGTCAGAAGATGTACAATTCCAAACCGTATCGTTATGACTCCGATGGGAACAAACTTCGCAGAAAACACAGGAGAAATGAGTTTTTTGCACATCGATTATTATGAACAAAGAGCACAAGGTGGCGCTGGTCTTATCATCGTTGAAAACGCGTGTGTTGACTATCCAGCAGGATCAAATGGAACAACACAGTTGCGTTTGGATTTAGATAGCTACATTCCTAGAATGTTCAAATTAACTGAAACAATCCACAAACACGATACTAAAATTGCGGTTCAGTTAAATCATGCTGGTGCAAGTGCTGTAGCTGAAAGAATCAACATGCAGCCTGTATCTGCAAGTAATTTACCAAATAAAAAAGGTGGAGCTACACCTCGTCCATTAACTGTAGAAGAAATCAATTCGATCGTTGAAAGTTATGCAAAAGCAGCTAAGCGTGCTCAGATTGCTGGATTTGATGCAGTTGAAATTCACTGTGGACATTCTTATTTAATTAGTCAGTTCTTATCACCATTAACGAATAATAGAACAGATGAATTTGGCGGTAGCTATGAAAATCGTGCGCGTTTTGCGACAATGATTTTAAAAGCTGTACGTGAAGCGGTTGGACCTTTCTTTCCAATCTTGATTCGTATTAGTGCAGATGAGTTCTTACCAGGTGGAAACACATTGGAAGATACATTAAAATTGTTAGAATATTTCCAAGAAGAAGCCGATATTATTGATGTATCTTGTGGACTTGTAGATTCTATTCAATACCAAATTGATGCCAATTATTTAAAAGATGGTTGGAGAACTTACTTAGCGACTGCAGTTAAAGAAAAATTTAATAAGCCAGTTATTACAGTAGGTAATATTCGTGATCCAAAAATCGCAAATGAAATTATTGAATCAAATCAAGCAGACTTCATTGGTTTAGGACGTCAATTTGTAGCGGATCCTCAATGGCCATTAAAAGTGAAAGAAGGACGTTTAGACGAAATTCGTAAATGTATTTCTTGTAACATTGGATGTAGTGGTCACCGTATTGGCTTAAACCGTCCAATTCGTTGTACAATCAATCCGAGTGTAAATGAGGGTGAAGCTTATAAGAACCAAAAAGTAAAGAAACCATGCAACGTTGTTGTGATTGGTGGAGGTACTGCAGGTCTTGAAGCAGCATGTACTGCTGCTGAAGTTGGATGCATGACATTCTTGATTGAAAAAGAAGATCACTTAGGGGGATTGAGTGTTGAAATTTCTAAAATTCCTGAAAAGAAACGTTTAAGAGATTTCCCAGACTATTTGATTCGTCGTGCTAGTAAATTGAAAAACTTAATCACATTCACAAATACAGAAGCTACAATTCCATTTGTAGAAGCTTTAAAACCAGATGTAATTGTCAATGCAACAGGATCAACTCCTTTATTACCTCCAATTACTGGATTGCGTGAAAACATTGATCGTCCACAAAGCAGCGTTAAAGGAATCTTAGGTATGATCAACAATATTGATAACTATCCAATGGATATGGAGGGTAAAAAAGTTGTTGTTGTTGGTGGTGGAGCTGTAGGTCTTGATGTAGTTGAATTCTTCTCAAATCGTAAGGCTGAAGTTTCTATCGTAGAAATGCTTCCAGTTGTTGGTAAAGATTTAGATATCGTTACTAAAGTAGGTACATATGCATTGTTAGAAAAGAATCATGTAAATATCTTAACATCAACTGCTTTACAGGAAGTTCATCCGGATCACTTTATTGTAAAACGCAATGATCAAAACGAACAATTAGATTTTGATTATGGATTCGTTTGTTTAGGAATGCGTAGCTATTCACCATTGATGAAAGATTTAACAGATGTATTTGAAGATAAAGATGTAGAAATCGTTAATATTGGTGATAGTGTTCGTGCTCGTCGTATTATTGATGGTACGGCTGAAGGACGTAATATTTTAAACACATTAAAAACAAAGGGATACTTAGAATAAAATCACTTTAGGAGGAAAAGAACATGAGTGAAAGAATTACAGGACACACAGAATTAATTGGGTTGATCGCATACCCTATTCGCCATTCATCATCACCAAAGATGCACAATGAAGCATTCGCTAAATTAGGTTTAGACTATGCTTACCTTGCATTTGAAGTAGATAATGACACTTTGGAAGATACAGTAAAAGGATTTAGAGCTATGAAGGTTCGTGGATGGAACGTATCTATGCCTAACAAGACTGTGATCGGAAAATACTTAGACAAATTGACTCCAGCAGCTGAAATGTGTGGAGCTGTAAATACAGTTGTAAATGACAATGGTGTATTAACAGGAACAATCACAGATGGTGTTGGATACATGAAAGGTTTAAAAGATGCAGGAATCGACGCAATCGGTAAGAAAATGACAATTGCCGGAGCTGGTGGAGCTGCTACAGCTATTGAAATCCAAGCTGCATTAGATGGTGTTGCCGAACTTTCAATCTTCAACCGTAAAGATAAATTCTGGGCAAATGCTGAAGAAACTGTTGAAAAAATCAACAAAAACACAAATTGTAAAGCTAAATTGTTTGATTTAGATGATAAAGAAGCATTGCGTAAAGAAATCGAAGATAGCTATATCTTAACAAATGCGACTGGTATGGGTATGAAACCTTTAGAAGGACAAACTTGGTTGCCAGACACTTCATTCTTACGTGAAGACTTAATTGTAACAGATACAGTGTATGCCCCTGCAAAAACTAAATTGTTGGAAATGGCAGAAAGTGTTGGATGTAAAACATTAAATGGTTTCCCAATGATGCTTTACCAAGGTGCTGCAGCATTTGAATTGTGGACTGGAAAAGAAATGCCTGTAGATCACATTAAAAAAGTAATGGGATTTGATTTTTAATTAAGAGATTATTATAGAGGAAAGAGAACATGAAAGATAAAAAGTATTTACCTTCTGTCCTTATTATGTACTTGAACTACTTTATTCATGGAGTTGGATGTTCAGTACTTGGACAAGCTGTGATTAAAGAATCACTTGCGACTAGTTGGGGATGTGACCCAATGTCAATCACAAAAATTTCAGCTGCATTAGGACTTGGACGTTTAGTCGCCCTTCCTTTTGCGGGTCCATTATCTGATAAATTAGGACGTAAAATTTCTATGTTTATTGGTGGATTGAGTTATGCCGTTTATATGATTGGTTTAGTCTTCGCATTTAATGCAGGAGTAAACGGAGGATATACAATTGCCTATGTATGTGCCATTGTTGGTGGTATCGCAAACTCATTCTTGGATACAGGAATCTATCCTGCCGTTGCAGAAGCAATTAGTGATGCACCTGGTGTTGCGACAATGGGAATTAAGTTCTTCATTTCAGTTAGCCAGATGTTCTTGCCATTCTTCTTAGGTGTTGCCGTAAGTACAACAGCTACAGGAGCAACTAGTTACAACCACTTATTCTGGGTATGTGGAATTGCCTATGTAGTACTTGCAGCATTGATTCTATTCTGTCCAATGCCAGATACAGATTCAGCAAATGGCGAAAAGAAACAAGGCTTAATTGCCAGCATGAAAGAAACACACTTCTCAATTGAATCTATCGCAATGATTTTAATTGGATTTACTTGTACAGGAACATTCCAATTATGGTTAAACTGTGCTCAAAACTTTGCGAAAGACGTTGCTGGATGGGCAGATCCTAGTGCTATGCAAACATACTATTCAATGGGAACTTTGATTGCCTTAATCGTAACTTCATTCTTAACTCGTAAAATTAAAGATGTTCGTTTTATCTTGGCTTATCCAGCTATTTGTTTGGCAATGTTAATTGTTGTATTGGTGGCTCCAAGTCAAACAATGTGTACAATCGGTGCATTCGTAATTGGATGGGCTGGTGCTGGTGGATTACTACAGATTGCGACATCCGTATGTAATATGATCTTCCCTAAAATCAAAGGTACAGTGACTGCATTGGTTATGATTGCTTCAAGTTTATGTAACTACACAATCTTAACAGCTGCAGGTAATATGACTCCAAGTGGTGTTATGACGATGAATATTGTGTTAACCGCTGTTGGTGTATTACTTGGATTGTACGTGAACTTACGTTACAAAAATTTAGTTGCGCAAGATTAATTATGAATAAAATGCGGTACAAAAGTACCGTATTTTTGCTAAAATAATGAAAAAAAGGAAGTGATAAATTGAAAGTTATAAAATTGCTCGATGACAAGTTAGAAGAAATTCTACTTATTATATTGCTTGTGGCAATGGCATGCATTATGGGAGTTCAGGTTTTCTGTCGCTATATACTGAATTTTTCACTGAGCTGGTCAGAAGAACTAACGAGATATATGTTTATCTGGTCTTGCTTTATCGGTATTAGTTACTGCATTAAAAGATGGATTTCCATTAAGGTTGATCAAGTCATCAATATGTTTCCTAAAAAAGCTTATGTATTTGCACAATTATTCTTAAATATATTGTTGTTTGTACTCTTCTTTTATTTGAGTATTCATGGATATAAATTTTTGATGCAATCAATTGCCTCAAAACAGACAAGCCCTGCTTTACAACTTCCAATGCCATACGTCCAATGTGCGCCTTTTGTTGGTTTTGTGTTGGCTACAATACGTTCTTTCCAACAAATTATATATGAAATCGACAATGTAAAACGTATGTTGAATCATGAAAAAATCATTGATCAAGATCCAAGGGAGGGAAGATAATGTTAGCCATCGTTGTATTTATATTATTTATTGGGCTTCTATTATTGTCCGTTCCTATATCGTCTACCCTTAGTATCGTTTCTTTGGCTCCGTCCCTATTTGATCCAAATTTTACCATTTCACCAGAATACATTATTCGTGCTATGTTTGGAGGAATCGATTCCTTTCCATTGCTTGCCGTACCTATGTTTGTGCTTTCTGGTATTTTAATGGCAAAAGGTGGCGTTAGTAAAAAATTATTTGATGTGTTTTCTTTCTTTATTGGAAAAAGAACAGCCGGAATGCCATGTGCGGTGATTATTACGTGTTTATTCTATGGTGCAATTTCAGGAAGTGCCCCTGCAACGGTTGCAGCGGTAGGAAGTATGACCATTCCTTTACTTGTAAAATTAGGTTATGACAAGACGTTTGTCACAGCTATTGTTGCGGTTGCCGGTGGTCTAGGCGTAATCATTCCTCCAAGTATTCCATTTATCTTATATGGTATGGCAAGTGGTACAAGTGTAGGAAAGATGTTTATGGCTGGTATTGTTCCAGGCTTATTGATTGCTGCACTATTGATGATTTATGCATTTTACTATTGTAAAAAACATGGTGAAGATAAAGATAAGATCAATGAAGAAGTAAATGCGCTTCATAATAAAGGTTTTAAAAAAGTTTTCTTTGAAAGCTTTTGGGCTCTTTTAACACCCGTAATCATTTTGGGATGTATCTATTCAGGTGTGGCAAGTCCTACAGAAGCGGCTGTAATTTCGGTTTTCTACGCTTTATTTATTTCGATGTTTATCTATAAATCTTTACGTGTAAAAGACTTATATGACGTATTTGTAGAATCCATCAAAACATTTGCGCCAATCTTATTTATTCTTGCCTCGGCCGTTGCCTTTTCAAGAATTATTACACTACTTCAAATTCCAGATACAGCAGCAAACTTTATTTTGAATACGATTCATGGAAAAGTAGCTGTATTGATTGTGATCAATATCTTATTGTTGATTGTAGGTATGGTAATGGATACAAGTCCTGCCATCTTGATTTTGACACCAATTCTACTTCCAATTGCTCAAAGTGTTGGTGTAGATGCGGTACACTTTGGAATTATTATGGTTGTGAACTTGGCCATTGGATTTGTGACACCGCCAATCGGAATCAACTTATTTGTAGCCAGTTCTTTAGTGGATATTCCAGTCATGAATATTGCGAAAAAAGCGTTGCCATTAATTGGTTTCTTCTTTATCGCTTTATTGTTGATTACATTTATTCCACAAATTTCTTTGGCATTAGTGGCATAGGAGGTACGTATGAAAAAAATAGTTTCCGTTTTAATTTCGATGATAACTGCCTTTTCATTAACGGCCTGTGTAGCTAAAGAAGAAGATCCAGCAAAGGCTAGTCAATCTTTTCCTTGGATCATCGCCAATGATTCACCGCCTGATACAGTAACAGGTATTTTCACAAATAAGTTTGTTGAAGAAGTAGAGCGATTATCGAATGGGCAAATTCAAATCAAAGCTTATCATAATGGTACTGTTGGTGGGGATAGAGAACTGGTTGAAAGTTGTATGAATGGTGATATCCCATTTGTGGTTCAAAATACGGCTCCCCAAGCTAACTTTATCCCAAAACTAGCCATCTTTGACTTGCCTATGGCTTATACAAATATTGAAGATTTAAGAAGTACTTTAGATGATGAAGAATTTATGAATTTAATCAATCAAGTATATTTGGAACATAGTGTAAGATTGCTTGCGATGAATGATCAAAATTTCCGTGTCATGACGACAAATAAAAAGATTGAATCTTTAGATGATTTTAAAGGCCAAAAGATTCGTACAATGGAAAATAAATATCATTTAGCTTTCTGGCAATCCATTGGAGCCAATCCTACGCCAATGGCATTTAGTGAGGTATACATTGGCTTGCAGCAAGGAACGATTGATGCGCAAGAAAATCCTTATGAAGTCATTGTATCTGGGAAAATCTATGAGCAACAGGATTATGTTGTGAAGACCAATCATTTACCACATTTGCTTTCGATGATTGTAAATGAAGATTTTTATAATCGTTTATCAACTAAAGATAAAAAAATCGTGAATCAGGCAGCACAAAATGCACGTGATTATTCGCGTGAACAATGTGATAAACGTGTGTCGGATCGCTTAAGTATTATTAAAGAGAGTGGTACACAAGAGATTGATTTATCACAAGAAGTATTAAATGAAATGAGAAACCGTTTAAGTTCGGTTTATGAAGAGATCAGACAACAAGTTGGTGACGAATTGTTTGATGCGTATACAAAAAATATGAATAAAGGAGAATAAAAAAAATGAATACAGTAACAATGAAAAATGTTGAATTTGGTGCAGGTGTACCAAAGATTTGTGTTCCTATTTGTGGAAAAACTAAGGATGATGTTTTAGAACAAGCTAAGATTATTTTAGATACTCCAGCTGATATTATTGAATGGCGTATGGATTGGTTTGAACAAGTTGAAAATACTGCATCTGTAGTAGAAATGGCTAAAGAATTACGTGAAGTATTTAAAGAAACTCCAGTATTAGCGACTTTTCGTTCTAAAAAAGAAGGTGGAGAATTAGAAGTATCTACTGAATATTATGTGGAATTAAACTGTGCTGTTGCCAAAAGCGGTTATGTAGATGCAGTAGATGTTGAATTATATACAGGAGATAAGGAAGTTGAAACGATTGTAACGACAGCGCATGAAAATGGAGTAAAAGTAATCATGTCGAACCATGACTTCTTCAAAACACCATCAAAAGAAGAAATCATTTCTCGTTTGTGTGCTATGCAAGAAAAAGGTGCAGACATTCCTAAGATTGCAGTTATGCCTCAATCTAAAAAGGATGTATTGACATTATTGTCTGCTACAAATGAAATGGTAGAAGAACATGCCAATCGTCCAATCATCACAATGTCTATGGCAGCTACTGGAGTAATTTCTCGTTTAGCTGGTGAAGTATTTGGTTCTTGTTTGACATTTGGTGCTGCTAAAAAAGCGAGTGCTCCAGGTCAAATGGGTGTCAATGATCTTAAGACAGTTCTTGAAACTTTACACAAGAGTCTATAATTTTAAGGATGGGATTTTATTTCCCATTTTTTTTGTTGACAATAGATATCAAAATGATATCATTTAGATAGTGGAGGTGCTTATATGACAGAAAAAGTTTTAAGCAACAAAAAGAATGGCATGGCCATGCTTATAGTATGGATTGTTTTATATCTTGCAGCAGTGTTGATGACAATAGTAGGAGCTGCAGTGATTTGGCCACTCTTTATTATTGGTGTTGTATGGCTATGTATTGGTTGGATTCCATTTTTGGGTTTAAAAGTATTGAAACCACAAGAAGCCTTGGTTTTAACATTGTTTGGTAAATATGTAGGTACTTTAAAGGATGCTGGATTTTATTTTGTCAATCCTTTTTGTCAGGCTGTCAATCCTGCCGCAAAGACAAAACTAAATCAAAGTGGAGATGTGGATGATGGTTCTAAGAAGAGTATTTTTCAAACGCAAAATAATAGCACGGTAGAAATGGCTTCGAAAAAAGTATCTCTGAAAATCATGACTTTAAACAACAATCGCCAAAAAATCAATGATTGTCTAGGAAATCCTGTTGAGATTGGAATTGCCGTGATGTGGCGTGTTACAGATACCGCAAAAGCTGTATTTAATGTAGATAACTATAAGGAATATCTTTCTTTACAATGCGATAGTGCATTAAGAAATATTGTTCGTATTTATCCTTATGATGTAGCTGAAAATGTAGATACAACAGGAGATGGAATTGCCGATGAGGGAAGTCTTAGAGGTTCTAGTGAAGTGGTTGCTTCTAGAATTCGTGATGAAATTCAATGTAAAGTAAAAGATGCAGGTCTTGAAATTATTGAGGCAAGAATTACATATTTGGCATATGCACCAGAAATTGCAGCCGTTATGCTTCAAAGACAACAGGCAAGTGCCATTATTGATGCGCGTAAGATGATTGTCGATGGAGCTGTTGGTATGGTTGAAATGGCATTGGATCGTTTAAATGAAAATGGGGTTGTAGAATTGGATGAAGAAAGGAAAGCGGCTATGGTTTCTAACTTGTTAGTCGTACTTTGTGGAAACCATGATGCGCAGCCAGTTGTTAATTCTGGCAGTTTGTATTAATGGAAAAGAAACAGATTCCTTTGCGTCTTTCAAAAAAATTGTATGATCAAATCGCTTCATGGGCAGAAGATGATTTTCGCAGTGTTAATGGACAAATCGAATACTTGTTGACAGAGTGTGTGAAACAAAGAAAAAAGAATGGCAAATACGTCAGTGATACGATGGATGAGCCTATTGAATTGGATGTTAAGTAAGAGAGTGTAGAAATACATTCTCTTTTTAACTTGAAAAAGTATTCATAAGCCAAAAGTTTTACAGGCTATATTTTAAAAAATGTTTAAAACTGTATACTTTATTTGGTATACTTAGAATAAAGAAGGTGATATTGTGATTATTAATAGACATGATTATATAGAAGGAATAGCTCCATTCATTGGTCAACCATTAGTGAAAATCTTATCTGGTGTAAGGCGTTGTGGAAAATCAACTATCTTTGAAATGTTGAAAGAAAAATTGTTTGCTTCTGGAATTGAGAAAAAATGTATCATCAGTAAAAGATATACAGATATGGATATAGCGCAGAATATTACGGCTAAACAAATGTATGATGAACTAGTTTGTGAATCAAAAGATAATGAATATTCATATTTGATTTTAGATGAGATTCAAGAAATATCGGGATGGGAAAAGGTAGTAAATTCTTTGTTGGAAAAAGGAAATTTCGATATTTATGTGACTGGCTCAAATTCAAAATTAATGTCGAGTGAGATTTCAACTTATCTAACTGGAAGATATGTGCAAATACCTGTATATACATTGTCATTTAGGGAGTATTTACAATTTAAATCTAAGAGTCAATTATCAAAAAGAGAGTTGTTGAATGAGTATATACGTTTTGGAGGCTTTCCTATTGTCGCATTAAATGAGTATGAATCTAATGCGGCATATCAAATTGTGAATGGTATATATTATACTGTTGTTTCTAGAGACATTGTAAATCGTCATCGTATTCATAAACAAGAATTGTTTGATCGTG
>OHBM01002826.1_pt1 | contig 11186 bp, 8 predicted proteins | sample 1577251 | NCBI WGS metagenome assembly OHBM01 (sample SAMEA3541557, study PRJEB24748) | human gut metagenome | biome: human gut; feature: human-associated habitat; material: faeces | place: China | collected 2012
ACGGCATCTTCCTGATGAATTTCAAGGAGGACGGACTGGATAAGAAATTCCGTACGGATATAGTGCTCGCCGACAGGGATACGGGACGAGTGGTCAACCCCCATCTACGCCAAATTTATCTGCAATTCCCTTATTTCAATAAGGAACTTGCTGAATGTGAGACATTGTATGAGAAATTAATGTATGCATTGAAGAATATGAATGACTGGAACAGAATGCCGGATGCACTGAAGGAACAAGTGTTTAAATACTTGGACCAATTGGCTGCTGTTGCCAATTTATCGGAAGAAAACAGAATAGCTTATGACAAAGCAGTGGATCGCTATCGGGTAAGCCGGATAGTGGAAGAAGACATTCGTAGGGAAGCTACAGAAGAAGGACTGAAAGAAGGACGAGAAAAAGGACGAGAAAAAGGACGAGAAGAAGGAATGAAAAAAGGACGAGAAGAAGAACGACTTTCAAATGCACTGAAAATGAAAGCAAAAGGACTGGACTATGAAACCATTTCCGACATTACAGGCTTATCCATTCAGGAAATCGAAAAATTGGGAATTGACGACAGAAGAGACGAAGGGAAGTTGTAAATCTCAACAAAAGGGAGTGTGCCAAAACTAAACCGGCCTATCCAGTTTCAGCTGTAGAGGCAGGGGTTGCCTGCCCGAAGACACAAAGCAAACCGTTTTCGGGCGAGCAAACCTCACTCCTACGAACGAAACGACAGCATTATCCACGTTTTGACACAACCCCAACTCTAATAAAAAAGTTGACCAATCATGCCGAAAAGAAACCTGCATAGCAAACTGTTCATGCAGTATCCTCTCATATTGTAATGCCAAATCCGTTTTTTTTGTTAATTGTTTGCCTATTCCACACATTAAATTTATACCTTTGCATTTCTAATTGGATGAATTATGGAAAATAAACTAACCATTTACAATACATTAAGTCGCAGAAAGGAACTTTTTGTTCCGCTTCACGCGCCTCATGTAGGCATGTATGTGTGTGGCCCTACGGTATACGGCGATGCCCATCTGGGACATGCCCGTCCGGCCATCACCTTCGATATCCTGTTCCGTTATCTCACCCATCTGGGATACAAAGTGCGCTATGTGAGAAATATCACCGATGTAGGTCATTTGGAACATGATGCCGATGAAGGTGAAGACAAGATTGCAAAAAAAGCACGTCTTGAACAATTGGAACCGATGGAAGTGGTACAATATTACCTGAACCGTTACCACAAAGCAATGGAAGCCCTCAATGTACTTCCGCCCAGCATCGAGCCGCATGCTTCGGGACATATCATCGAGCAAATCCGCCTGGTGGAAGAAATCATGAAAAACGGATATGCTTACGAAAGTGAAGGTTCCGTGTATTTTGATGTAGCAAAATACAACAAGGATCATCATTACGGCAAACTATCGGGACGTAACCTGGACGATGTGCTGAATACCACCCGCGAACTGGACGGACAAAGCGAAAAGCATAATCCTGCCGACTTCGCTCTGTGGAAAGCAGCTCAACCGGAACATATCATGCGCTGGCCCAGCCCATGGAGCAACGGTTTCCCCGGATGGCACTGCGAATGCACTGCTATGGGCAAGAAATACCTAGGTGAACATTTCGACATTCACGGTGGAGGCATGGACTTGATTTTCCCACACCACGAATGTGAAATTGCACAAAGTGTGGCTTCGCAGGGAGACGATATGGTTCACTACTGGATGCACAATAACATGATTACCATCAACGGACAGAAGATGGGCAAGAGTTATGGCAACTTTATTAACCTGAGCGAGTTCTTTGAAGGCTCACACAAGTTGCTGACACAGGCATATAGTCCGATGACCATCCGTTTCTTCATCCTTCAGGCACACTATCGCAGCACGGTGGACTTCAGCAACGAAGCCCTGCAAGCTGCCGAAAAGGGATTGCAACGTCTGCAAGAAGCCGTAAAAGGGTTGGAACGCATCACTCCGGGTAAACAGACTACCGGTATAGACGGTATAAAAGAACTTCGTGCCAAATGCTATGAAGCGATGAATGATGACCTCAACTCACCGATTGTCATCGCTCATCTGTTTGACGGTGCACGAATGATTAATACGGTTCTCGACAAGAAAGCGACTATTTCGGAAGAAGACTTGGAAGAACTGAAAAGCTTATTCCCTCTTTTCATGTACGAAATTCTCGGTCTGAAAGAAGAAACTGCCAACAACGAAGCACGCGAAGAGGCTTACGGCAAAGTGGTAGACATGTTGCTGGAACAACGCATGCAGGCAAAAGCCAACAAAGACTGGGCTACCAGCGACAAGATTCGCGACGAGCTGGCCGCTTTGGGCTTTGAAGTAAAAGATACAAAAGACGGATTTACCTGGAAACTGAACAAGTAAAGTTTATATCTATATGGGGGTGTATCAAAACTAAAATAGCCTGTCAAACCCTCAACTGTAGGGGCAGGCAAACCCTGCCCCTACTAGCAAAACAACAGCATTATCAACGTTTTGATACATCCCCATGCAATATGCTTACGCAATTTGAATTACTTATATTTCCGCTATTCCCATACGTATCGACTCATCGAGCCGGAATCTCACAGTCAAGATATTCCAGCCCTTTCACTTCCGTATAATGGCAACCATCCCACAACACAGGCATACAACAAAACTGCCATTTACGCTGTCCGTTATCGCCTTTCCAATGCCCGAAGACCGTACGAACCAATATTTCGTTAACTCCTTTGCGCAACTTGATTTTCACAGGAGGACGGAAAAAATATCCTTCTTCCGTCAAAGGAACTTCAATACGCCCTTTCCCCCATCCTGTCCATGGGAGACTCTCAAAAGGCCAGCGAGAGGGTGGCAACACACGTATTCCATTCAGCCATACATCTCCTCCACTAAAATCCCAACTGCCATGTTCCGGTGCACGCGCCGAACGATAACCTCCCGAGTGCCCCCACATTCCGTTCAACCCGAACATTAAATAAACCTCCTGGTTTTTCGGACTTTTGATACGCGTAAGCGCATAACAAGTTCCGTCTTTCTTACCTACCGATGAAGACATTACAGTCGGCAGAAAATCCAATCGATATTGGTTCCTATGCATGTTAAACATTGCGTAAAGGGTTCTGATTTGAATCTCGCCCCCATAAGCTACCGTATCATTCCAGGTGAGCGTATCTTTCCGAACGATATACTTCTCCTTAATCACCTTTTCGGGTTCAAAAGAAGTATCATTTATCCCATGATGATTGAAAGGTCCGATAAGCCTCCATTTCATTTCCGACTGTTTAACATAGGCAAACGGTATTGATTTAAAATACCGGTCACGATGATAAATAAGCCTATCTTCGAATTCATTAAAGGCTTCCCATGCTTTTGTACCTTTTGCCGGAAGATTAGCCACTAAATCACGCCTTTTTTCACGGCTTCCCCTCCAAATACGTTCGGAGAAAGTCAACATGGTAGGATAAAAAGGATATTGCAGAAGAATACGTTCATCAGAGCTGATTGCCCCATCTGTCCATACACACATCTCACTTCCTAAAGCCTTACCCCCAGCTTGCGGAACTTCACACGGGTACTGAAAAAATGTCTGCAAAACTCCTCCTTGCGAATCCATCCAATCCATATAAAAGCCATTGCAATCGATATACGGCGCCGACTTATCGAGCGAATAGCCCGCTTCATACTCTCCCCAACACATACGAACAGCATTACTGTCAGGTGCATAGCCCGGATACCAGACAACAACCTGCTTTCCTTTGCTGCGTACATATCGAATCATTTCAGGCATAAACTCTTTCATTTTAAAATGAACTTCATCCGACCCAATGTGAAAAAGAGAATCTTTGAATAATGGAATTATTTCATCCAAAGCTTCTTTCAACACTTGCATGCCTTCGGGCGTCTGCATATCTTTACCGATAGCTTTCCGGAAAGCCGCACTATGTCCCGGCATATCAATTTCGGGAATCACACGAATATTCAACGAATCACAAAAATCGCATATTGATTTTATATCCTCTTGTGTATAGAACTTCCCGGGTTGTCTGGTAGGCCAGAAAGAGGTTTCCACCGTCAGTTCCGGATATTTTTTAACCTCCACCCGCCACCCCGGATCATCACTCAGATGCAGATGCAGAACATTTATTTTATAATGCGACAACCTCCGTACCACAGACTTGAGAAACGGGACAGACATATAATTCCGCCCCACATCCAACATTAATCCTCTGACCGGAAATGCCGGCGCGTCTTTTATCCGGCAATAAGGCATACTATACTTTTTATTATCTTTACGTATCAGCTGACGGACAGTCTGTAGCGCATTGAAAAAACCGGAAAACTCCCCTGCAGAAATTTCCACTCCTTTCTCAGATACAATTAAAGTATAACCTTCTTTACTTTCCGCACTCGACAAAGGGGAGTTTATCTGACGAAATGTCACTAAAGGTTGTTTACCGCGCGAGCCTGCATCCATTTGCCAAAAACGACGAACATCTCCAAACTCAGCCACAATACGTTCTTTATCCCGAAGACTTGCCATAGAAAGTTCGTCAATCCTCAAAGAAGAAAAGGCCAAATCACCTTTCAGTCTCACAATCTCTTTCGGATAAGGAATTAAGGCCACCGGCAAGTCTGCTTCGGGGGTAGGAAGCGACCAATCCCTCTGCCGGGCAACTAAAAAAGGATAGGCCAATAAACAACAAAAGATAGATAATACTATTCGTCTAATCATAAATCATTTTTAAGAATTTATTTATACTCATATTTTCAGTCAGGTAATCACAATGCCATTATTTCTCTTGACCCTTGGGGATAACAATCCAGAAACAAGCCCTCTCTCCCTTTTTAGAATCTACGCCTTTACTCCCATCTGCTCCACTATGCTTTTACAGATACAAGATAAACATTATATCAGTCACTCAATCATCTTATCTCAAAAATAACTCCCTTGATGGGTAATTTTAACCCTATTCGTTTGCAAATAAGCAACAATATTTTTAATTTCGTCATACAACTGCATTACAAACCCTACAAATCCATGACGTAATGAAAAACAAAGTCCTGTTAATTTGCCTGTCATTACTGATATCCTTAGGGGTATCCGCACAGAAATACACGATTTATATCGATGATTTCAATAGCGAGATCAAAATTCCCAATAAAGTTCTCAGCACCATTCGGAATGTTGTACTGGACGGTATACAACAAACGAATCGTGTGAATATCATTGATGCTGTTTCCGTAGGTGCCAACCTTAATTTGAGCCCATTGGAAGATGCACGCCGTTTTCGGGCAGACTATCTGCTACGCGGAAATATAGTGTCACGCGAAGCTACTGACGACGGAAGTTCACATCCTCGTTACCACAGCCGCGAGAACAGTTTTAAAGAGAAGTTTAAACTACAGTTGGACTTGATTCGTACCAGTGACGGGACCACTATCGGTACAAGGATTTACGAAGAAACCGGTTCGTCTTCGGGCAAAGATGCAAGTCAGTTTGCAGCACTGGAACATTCACTGTTGGGTATGTCATATGAAATGAGAAATTTTATAGAGAATTACTTTAAGGTTTATGGCAGTATCTTGAAACTTGCCGGTGATAATGGAAAAAAAGCCAAAACGGTTTATATCAACCTGGGATATGATGATCCCATAAAGGAAGGTCAACGGTTTGATGTAATGGAAGATGGTATGATTGACGGTAATTATATGGAAGATAAAGTAGGAGAAGTGCGCATTGATAAAATCATGGGACCGAAAATTTCTCTATGCAAGGTTAATAAAGGAGGAGAGGATATCTTAAGGATAATCAATGAAGGGAAAATTACATTGAGACTGGTTTCCAGAAAAGCCAAACTCTTTGATGACTAAGACTACAGGCATTTCCAATACCTGTAGTGACAGGGATTACCCGAATACACAAAGCAAACTGTTTTCGGGCGAGCAAACCTCGCCCCTACTTCTTCTCGACAATCGATGTCAACGGATGCCTGTTTCCTTTTATCTCTTTCAAGAATGCCTTGGCAGAGCCAAAGTTCAGATAAAGGTCCAGACGCACGGGTAAATGGTTTTTATCATCGGTGATATAAAAGGTAATCACCTCTTTCTCTTTTCCCTTTTTATATTCCACCAACGAAAAGACAAGGCAACGATATTTCACTCCGCCTTCTGCCTTAAATACTTTCTTTCCACGATAAATCAACGTCTGGTCTTCTATCTTAGTGCCGGTGGCCATCGGGAAAATAATCTTCTGCCCCACCGTGTAATCATCGACATCGAAAGAGCGTGCCTGCATCAGAATGCTCAACATATCAAACATACATCCTTCGCTTTCGTCACGCGCCCTCACCGTATCACGCCCCCGACGCATCCTGCGCTGATTGGCAATACATTTATCATCTTTATAGCTGAACCATACTTCGTCCACCGTATAACGGTCGCCTTCCTCCGCCCCTTTACGGAAATAAAGAGGCTCCAACCGATTGGTCGTGATGCAAGTCAGCGTATCACGCATCTTGAAAAAGAAATCGACCATACCATTTGTGGCAGCCACCAAATTAGTGCGGAAACAAGGCTTACCCTGATAAGTCACTGCCTGCATATCCATTCGGGCAACACCGGCATCTTTCCAGATGAATTTCCAGTTGAACTTAAGGTCATAAGTCAACAGTTCGCCCGCTTGTATGGCTTCATTCTTTGCAGCACACTGCGCTCCCGCGGCACATATAGTGAACCAAGAACACAATAGTATGAATATAATCTTTTTCATCGGCCTAGTTTTCTAGCTCTTTCTTTGTTTCTGTCCTGTATCTTCTTCGTCTCTTCCGGCTTCTGCTTCTTTATTTCATCCAATTTCTGCTTTTCAACCGGAACCGCATTGATATTCCAATTCTCCTCAAAGTCAAAGTTTGCCTTCATCTCCCATACTTTCGGGAAATAATAGACTTCTTCAGGCTGTAAGTGCTCCGAATACTTTCCGGTGTCCCAAACACCGTTGCCATTCCGGTCGTTGAACAGACGGATATAGAATTTCGTACCGGGATTGAGATAATAGAAATCCGCCGTATTCTGAGGAGTTATCCGTTGTTGGCGCAACACCTTTCCACTTCCGTCCAGCAACTCTACCACTGCTGTCGAATCAGCTCCGGTAATATTCAGCAAGATGGTTCCGTATTCATTCAGTTTCTTCACCTTCATGGTCTGTTTCACCTTGTTGGTATGCAGGCCATACACTCCCTTAAAGGCCATCGAGTCTATCGACAACTGATATTCCTTTTCGGGCTCCCACTCCGCCAATATCTCATACTTGCGAGGCAACACTGAATCCGAGACAAACAGAAACGGAATTTCTTCCCACAGGCTGTCTTTCTTTATTTCCATGTGAATGGCTGCCGTATCAATGCTCGCCACAGGCTCATCGAACGACAGATATACATTTCTATCAAGGTCGAAAGCAGAAGGAGCATCCACATTCAACGTAAGGAACTTGGTAGGCTCCGGTTCAATCTTTTCTCCTTTCTTTTCTTTCTTTTTTCGTTCCTTTTCCTTCTCTTCGGCTGCTTTCGCCTCCAACTTCTCCCGCTCCGCACGAGTCAACTTATTTGCCAAAAAAAGCGTATCGGTCTGCGGAACAAGACGGTCCAACGTATCCGTTGCCAAGTAATCCATCTGAATTTCGAGCGTGTCCATCTGATATATCAACGAGTCTTTAATCCAATAGCAGATAGAGTCGTTGCGGTCGGTCTTCTCGATGATAAAAGCATCCCGTTCGTCAAAATTCAATCCTTTCAGTGTGGGAAGCGTATCCGCCCGCGCACTGAAAGTAAGAACAAAATGATTCTCTTTGTCACGTTCACTGCGAGTAAGGTATTGACGGTCATTCTCTTCCTTAAACGCTCTCAGGATAATATCATCCGGCAGGAAACGGGTATAACCCACACTTTTGATGGTATCGATGGTCAGTGAGTCCTTCCAAATCGTATCCTGACGCATGGCATCCTCCATGGCAGGTATAATAATGGAATCGCTGAAAGCAATCATCTCGGTCTTGGAATCGAATAAGTAGTTCTGATTACCATCCATTAAGGCATAGATACGATATTTGCCGGGTGCAATACCGCGAATGGAAAAGTGTCCGCGACTGTCGGTACGGGATACCCGGTCGAATGGTTTCTTCATAAAAGCACTGTCACTCAAGTCAGAGTGCAGACCTACCTGAATATTCTTCACCGGCTCCAAGTCTGAAGCACTGAGCACTGTCCCCGATACTTCCATTGTATCAATAGTCGTACCGGTAGAAAAGGTAAAGGCATAATTACCTAGTGGATTACCCTCGTTGTTGTCAACAATAGCATCCGCGAAGTCAATAGTATAAGTAGTATTCGGTCTTAACGAATCCACCAGTCCTACCACTACTTTCCTCCCACTGGCTTTGATTTCAGGCTGTTCCAACTGGGGAGGAGATACAACCACTTTCTCCGCAGCCTTTTCCAGCTTGATAAATTCATCAAATTCAATAGTTACTTTTTTCTCTTTACTATTGATGGCAAATGGTTTAGGAGTACTCCGGACAAACTTTGGCGGTTCTTCATCATACGGACCACCATCGGGGTTTCCCATGCTGGCGCATGAGTACACCACAATCATCAACATCAGCAAAGCAGGTAATTTATGTCTATTCCAATTCATTTCTTTACTTGTTCAAGCTTAGCATTTCTTCTATATATTCACGTGTATTGCTCAGCCTAGGTACTTTGTGTTGTCCTCCCAGCTTACCTTTCTCTTTCAACCAATCATGGAACAGGTTAGGACGGGCCACAATAATTTCCAACGGCTGCAAGGTAAGGTTTTTATGTCGTTTTGCTTCGTAATCAGAGTTAATTTCTTGTAAAGAGGTATCCAGTACCTTGCTAAATTTCTCTAAAGAGTCCGGCTTGACTGCAAATTCTATCAACCACTGATGACGGCATTTGGCATTGGCATCCATAAAAACAGGAGCAGCAGAGTAGTCTGTGATTTGTGCTCCGGTAGCGGCACACGCCTTTGCCAGTCCCTGTTCGGCATTGTCCACCATCAGTTCTTCACCAAAAGCATTAATGAAATGCTTGGTGCGGCCCGTGATGACAAACTTATAAGGATACTTGCTCGTGAACTTCACCGTATCGCCAATCATATAACGCCACAAACCGCAAGACGTACTGATAACCATTGCATAGTTCTTGTTCAGCTCCACGTCTGCCAAAGGAATAATATGAGGATTTTCGTTTTCTATCTCTTCCATCGGAATGAATTCATAGAACACCCCGTAGTCAATCATCAGCATCATGGCAGGGTCGTCGAAATCATTTTGCAATCCGAAGAAACCTTCACTGGCATTGTAAGTCTCCATGTAGTGCATTTTATCACTGCGGATAATCTGCTTGTATTGTTCGCGATAAGGGGTAAATGCCACTCCTCCATGAAAGAACACTTCCAGATTAGGCCATACCTCCGCCAGATTATCTGTGCCCTTGATTTCCATGATATGTCTGACAACAGCCAACATCCACGAAGGCACTCCCGACAGATTGGTCACATTCTTGTTCATCGTGCTACGCGCAATCTTTTCCACCTTTTCCTCAAAGTCACTCAACAATGCGATTTTCTTTTCGGGCACACGAATAAGGTTGACCAATGGATTGACATTCTCAATCAGAATGGCAGACAAGTCACCCACCAAACTCCGCTTCAGATTATAATTGGAAGCATGACTACCTCCCAAAATCAGCCCTTTTCCCGAAAAAAAACGGCTATCGGGATTTTGCTGCAAATAAAGCGCGACGGCATCCATACCGCCGGCATAATGGATATCGTGCAATCCTTCCTTGCTGACAGGAATAAACTTGCTCTTATCATTTGTCGTACCCGAAGACTTTGCAAACCAAATAACTTCACCCGGCCACAACACATTTTTTTCTCCCCGGCGCATGCGCTCCACGTATGGCTTTATTTCCTCATAAGTCTGCAAAGGAACACGTTGATAATCCTGATAACTCTTTATGTCTTTATAGCTATACTCCAATCCCCATTCCGTATTGGCAGCGTCTTTGATAAGACGTTTAAAGACCTTTGCCTGAATAGCTTCCGCTTGAGTGGCATACAATGCTGTAGCTGCCTGTCTGGGTTTGAATAGTGTACTAATTAGTTTGGTCGAATTCATTTCCGTTAATATACAATTCGTTATATCCTGCAAAATTAACCTTTTCTGTATTAATAAGCCTTATAACATTATTTTTTTTATAGATTTCTGCATTACTTTTATTTTTTCTTATCTTTACGCACGCTTACAACTTAACATCAGAGGCTATGAAGATAGGAATTTTGACATCAGGAGGAGACTGTCCCGGAATAAACGCCACTATCAGAGGAGTTTGTAAAACAGCCATAAATCACTACGGCATGGAAGTATTTGGAATCCGAAGCGGATTTCGAGGCTTACTGGACAACGATATAGAACCTTTGACAGAAAAATCGTTATCGGGTTTGCTTAATTTAGGAGGAACCATTCTTGGAACTTCACGTGAAAAACCATTTAAAAAGCGTCTGTCTGCCGCTTCCGAAGACAAACCGGCATTAATGTTGAAGAATATCCATGAACTGGGACTGGACTGCATTGTCTGTATCGGTGGAAATGGTACGCAAAAAACCGCTGCCAAATTAGCACAAGCGGGTGTCAATGTGGTATCTGTTCCTAAAACCATCGACAACGATGTATGGGGAACCGATGTTTCTTTCGGGTTCGATTCTGCCGTAACGATTGCAACCGATGCCATCGACCGTTTGCATTCGACTGCCAGTTCGCACCAGCGTGTCATGGTTATTGAAGTGATGGGACATAAAGCCGGATGGATTGCCCTTTACTCAGGCATGGCAGGCGGCGGTGATGTTATTCTCATCCCGGAACTACCCTATAATATCCACAACATCGGCAACACCATTATCGAAAGACTGAAAAAAGGAAAACCCTACTCCATCGTCGTTGTGGCAGAAGGTATCCAAACCATCAACGGCAAAAAAGCTGCCGAATACATAGCCGAAGAAATAGAATATGAAACCGGATTTGAGACCCGTGAAACTGTACTGGGATATATCCAGCGTGGCGGCTCCCCCACTCCATACGACCGTAACCTTGCCACC
>OHBM01002828.1_pt1 | contig 11185 bp, 9 predicted proteins | sample 1577251 | NCBI WGS metagenome assembly OHBM01 (sample SAMEA3541557, study PRJEB24748) | human gut metagenome | biome: human gut; feature: human-associated habitat; material: faeces | place: China | collected 2012
CAGATCGAACTGTTCTCTGTAGTCTGCATGACGGGCGTAGTCTTCGGCTCTTCCGTGGATAGCGCGGATTCCTGTGAGACCGAGGGTTTCAATGACGGTGTTCAGGAATTTCACACGCTTGTTCAGGGAGTCGAGAAGGACGATCTCCTGATCCGGAAAAGCGATTTTTAACGGTATGCCGGGAAATCCGGCGCCTGTTCCAAGATCCAGGATTTTCATCGGTTTACTGTAATCACACACTTTGACAGACGCTACGCTGTCCAGGAAGTGTTTGGTGATGACTTCTTCGTATTCGGTAATGGCCGTCAGGTTCATCACTTTGTTCCATTCCACCAGAAGTTCATAGTAGGTCAGAAACTGTTCGATCTGTTTTTCATTTAATGTGATCTCCAGCTCGGCAAGTCCTTTTTCAAACCATGTGGTATCGTATTGAGCCATGCTTGTTCCTTTCTTTTCTTATCTTACATTTTTTTTCATACGGATCTAAACCGCCTGATTTTGCATTTTTTATAGCAAATCCTGACGATTGATTGCCGATTCTTGTATTTGTACTTCATACTTCTTCCATCTGTGTTAAGGTAGGCGGCAGCAGAAACTTCTGCTGCCACACATATATCTCATTTTACGCGCGATGACTTTCCAGATATACCAGCAGCACCGAGATATCAGCCGGAGACACACCGGAAATGCGTGACGCCTGTCCGATCGACACCGGTCTGTACTCTTTCAGCTTCTGAACTGCTTCGATACGAAGGCTGTTCACTGCATCATAATCCATATCTTCCGGAATTTTCTTATTTTCCATCTTCTTGAATTGCTCTACCTGGCGTTTCTGACGCTGGATATAACCGTCATATTTCAGGGAAATATCCACCTGTCCGATCACTTCTTCCGCCAGATCTTCCGGCAATTTTGGCCGGGTCACATCAATATCTGCAACTGCTTCGTAAGACAATTCCGGTCTCCGGATCAATTCTGCCAGACTGCTTCCGGAATTCAGCGGTGTACTTTCATAGGATTCCAGGAGTTCCTGTACCTTTTCACTGGTTCCGACATAAGCATTCTTTAACCGCTCGATTTCCGACTCTATCAGCCTTTCTTTTTCCTTCAGGCGGTCGTAACGCTCCTGTGAGATCAGACCGACTTCATAGCCTTTTTTCGTCAGACGCTGATCCGCATTGTCCTGTCTCAGAAGCAGACGGTACTCTGCCCTGGAAGTCATCATACGGTATGGCTCATGACTTTCCTTTGTAACCAGATCATCGATCAGAACGCCGATATAAGCCTCTGAACGGTCTAACACCAGGGATTCCCTGCCTTGCAGCTTTCTGGCGGCATTTATGCCCGCTATAAGCCCTTGTGCGGCAGCTTCCTCATAGCCGGAGCTTCCGTTGAACTGTCCCGCGCTGAATAATCCACTGATGTTACGGAATTCCAGGGATGGTTTTAACTGTCTTGCATCAATACAGTCATACTCGATCGCATATGCATTTCTTACGATCTTCACATGCTCCAGCCCCGGAACACTGCGGTACATGGCATACTGTACATCTTCCGGCAGCGAGCTCGACATACCACCGATATACATCTCATCCGTCTCCAGTCCTTCCGGCTCAAGAAATACCTGATGACGTTTTTTATCTGCAAATTTTACAACTTTATCTTCGATCGACGGACAGTATCTCGGTCCCGTTCCCTCAATCATTCCGGAATACAGCGGTGATCTGTCCAGATTGGCACGGATGATATCATGTGTCGTCTCATTTGTATAAGTCAGCCAGCATGAAGCCTGGTCGATCTGCACATCGTCCGGATTCGTAGTAAATGAAAACGGCACTACCCTCTCGTCTCCGAACTGCTCTTCCATCTTGCTGAAGTCCACGGTTTTACGGTCTACCCTGGCAGGTGTTCCTGTCTTGAAACGGTACATCTTAATTCCCAGTTCTTTCAGGCAATCGGTCAGATGATTGGCCGCCTGCAGTCCGTTCGGACCGGTATACTGACTCACATCCCCATAGATACAACGTGCCTTCAGATAAGTTCCGCTGCAGATGATAACCGCCTTACAGTGATACGTTGCACCCGAAAATGTCTGCACTCCGGTGATCTTTCCATCTTCCACCAGGAGATTTGCCACCTCTCCCTGCTTGATCTCAAGATTCTCCTGTGCTTCCAGTACACGGCGCATTGTTCTGCTGTAGACTGCCTTATCAGCCTGTGCACGAAGCGAATGTACCGCCGGGCCTTTGGACTTATTTAACATTTTTGACTGGATAAATGTACGGTCGATGACCTTTCCCATCTCTCCGCCAAGGGCATCCAGTTCTCTTACCAGATGGCCTTTGGAACTTCCTCCGATATTCGGATTACACGGCATCATCGCAATGCTGTCCACACTTACGGTAAATACCAGTGTCTGAAATCCAAGTCTCGCCGTTGCCAGTGCCGCCTCGCATCCTGCGTGTCCGGCACCGATGACGACAACATCATATTTATCTTTATTTTCCCATACAGAATTTGCTGAATATCTCATTAACCAAATCTTCTCCTATCGTTTCGCCGGTGATATTGCCGAGAGCTTCATATGCATCCATAAGATCGATCGAATAGAAATCCTCCGGCATATCTGCGGCAATGCTGTCATTCACACGTTCAAGTGCGGCATATGCATCCTGAAGTGCTGTTTTCTGTCTCACATTCGTAATATAGATTTCATCATTAAATGTCAGTTCTCCCTGGAAGAACATCTCCTTTAACGTATCTTCCAGTTCTCCGATCCCCTCCACATTCTTTGCGGAGATCTCGATCACCGGGAATTCCTCCGGCAGCTCTTCCTGATCTTTTTTCACCTGCATATCCAGATCGGATTTGTTCAGCAGGATGATCGCACGTTTCCCTTTGATCAGATGCAGGATCTCTGCATCATTTTCATCCAGCGGTCTGGATGCATCGATCACATACAGGATCAGGTCTGCCTTGTCTGCATATTCTTTTGCACGGTCAACACCGATCTTTTCTACCACATCTTCCGTATCACGAATGCCGGCAGTATCCATGATATTTAAAGAAATTCCCTTCAGATTCAGGTGTTCTTCCAATACATCTCTGGTTGTACCTGCAATATCTGTAACGATTGCCCGGTCTTCACCGAGAAGTACATTTAACAGGGATGATTTCCCCGCATTCGGTTTTCCGAGGATGACTGTGCGTACGCCCTCTTTTATAATCCTACCATCATCACAGCTATCTAGCAATCTTTTCATTGCTTCTATGATCTCATCAACCACTTTTTTTAGTGTTTCCCCGTATCCATCAACGCTGATATGCTCCGGATCATCCAGTGCGGTCTCGATAAATGCAGTGTGATACAGGATCTTTTCACGCATTTCACCGATCTTATCTTTGATATTGCCCTTAAGCTGGCTCACTGAACTCTGTAAAGCATATTCGTTCTGCGATGCGATCAGGTCCCCGACAGCCTCTGCCTGCGAAAGATCCAGTCTGCCATTTAGAAACGCACGCTTGGTGTACTCTCCCGGCTCTGCCGGGCGCGCACCATTTTTGATCAGAAGCTCCAGAATACGCTTTACCACATAGACTCCGCCGTGACAGTTGATCTCCACCGTATCTTCACCGGTGTAGCTGTGCGGCCCGCGCATCAGCATGACCAGTACTTCGTCGATCACCTGATCTCCATCAACCATATACCCATAATGGATCGTATGTGATTGCTGTTCACATAACTTCTTCTCTTTTTTCCCTTTATACACCCGGTCTGCGATCTGAAATGCTTCCGGACCACTCATTCGTACAATTCCGATCCCGGAATTACTCATTGCCGTAGATATTGCGGCAATTGTGGAATTATATAATTGTTCCATATTTCCTCCATACTTTGGTATCAAAAAAGACAAGGGCCGCTTAAAGACCCCTGTCTCTTAATTATCGGTTATTTCTGTTTCTTACCAGTGTTACCACAACTCTTCTGTAAGGCTCTTCACCTTCACTGTGTGTGGATACTGCCGGGTCAGACTGCAGCGCAGAGTGAATGATTCTTCTCTCGTATGGATTCATCGGCTCAAGAGAAACTGTCTTTCTTGTTCTCTTAACTTTACTTGCGATATTCTTTGCAAGATTTTCCAGTGTTTCTTTTCTTCTTCTTCTGTAATCCTCTGTGTCAAGTTTCACTCTTACATATCCATCCTGCATCTTATTGGCAACACGATTTGTAAGATACTGCAGAGAATCAAGTGTCTGTCCTCGTTTTCCGATCAGAATACCCATATTGCTTCCTTCCATATTGATAGAAAGTGCACCTTCTTCATCTACAGCAGATGTAACTTTTACATCCTCCATGCCCATTGCATTCATCACATCATAGATGAATTTCTCACATGTCTCGATCGTCTGTGGTTCCACCTTTGCAAGTTCTGCTTCTTTCTTTGGAGCAGATTTTACTTCCGGCTTCTCTTCTCTCGCCGGTTTTCTGGCGTGTGAATATTCTTTTACCGGTTCTTCCACTTTCGGCTCTTCTTTTACAACTTCTTCAACCGGTTTTTCTTCCTGTTTTCTGCGGGCCTTGATCACAGCCTGCTTTCTTCCGATTCCAAGGAAACCTTCGCTTCCTTTTTCAACAACAATATAATCTAAACGATCACTTGTTACGCCTAACTGAACCAGTGCCTCTGTAATCGCATCGTCCAGTGTCTTTGCTGATAAGGTAATGTAATCCTCCATTACAGCCGCCCCCTAATCATTTTCGTTAAATTTCTTCACCATATTTGCCTTTGATGCGAGACTTCCTTTTTTCGCATTGTCTGCTTTCTGGTGCGCTTTTTCCACTCTGGCTTCTCTTTCTTTTTCACTTAAGTTAGATGTACTCTGCTTTTTCATGGATGCCTGGTTGTTCATATTCTTGGTATTCGTCTGAGCCATTGCTGCGATTCGTTCATTCTTCTCGCCACGTTTTACACGTTTTTCCTCAGCCTTTTCCTTGTTTTTCTCCAGGATCTCATCTACAGACATCTTGCTTAAATGCTTATTGATAAATATCTGCTGAACGCAACGTACTACCGCACTGACGATCCAGTACAGACCGATACCTGTCGGAAGTGAAAATACCATAAATACCGAGAACAGCGGCATTGTCACATTCATCGTGTTCATCGTAGATGCCATCGGGTTATCTTTATCAAGCTGCTGTCCGGAAATAGCCTGTGAAAGCTTGATACTTCCGTACTGTGTCAGACCAGATAATACCGGAAGCAAGATTGCAGTAATAATAATAACAACCGGTGCAAATCCATAGTCCCCGCTGTTCTTGATCATCTGCATAGGTGAGATGGTCAGGTCAGGAAGGGTCAGGAATACATTTACTGCTTTTGGAGCTGTCTTGATCTCCGGAACATATTTCTGGATATTATAGATAACCGGGTACAAAGCAAACAACAGCGGCATCTGAATCAGTAACGGAAGGCATCCTGCTGACATCGATGTACCATATTTGTCATACACCTGCTGAATCTCTTCCTGCTGTTTCATCATTGATGCCTGGTCTTTTTTATTCTTATACTTCTTCTGTATAGCCTGAATCTCCGGATTCATAACAGATGACATCTTCGATGTTCTCTGCTGCTGTACTGTAAGTGGAAGTAATAACGTATACACAAAAATCGTATACAGAATGATTGACAGACCTACCAGTCCATTATCGCTTGGCAGACAGTTGTCCAGGAAATTATAGATAAAGTTCATTACCTTACCCAGAATCCAGCAAAGCTGTCCGACGATCGGCCAGTTAGCGGCAGTCAGTAAACTTGGTACCATAATTTTTTCCTCCATATGTAGTTGTAATCTTCTTAAGGAACAGGGTCGTACCCTCCTCTGGTAAACGGATTACAGCGCAGAATTCTCCACACTGCCAGCCGTCCCCCTTTTAACGCGCCGTATTTCTCAATTGCTTCTTTCGCATACTGAGAACAGGTCGGATAAAACTTACAGGTGGAACCGCCCTTTATCGGAGACAGATATCTCTGATAAAATCTGATACCAGTGAGCAGAATCTTCTTCATAATACGTTACCCCTCATCTATAATCTTATGAAGATGGGCCAGATGGAGCATTGCGCCGACAATCTCTTTATAACCTTTTCCTTTGGCGCCTATTCTTGCTATAACAATAATATCAAATCCACATCTGAACCGTTCTTCTTGTAATCTATAGCTTTCGCGGATTAACCTCGTTAATCTGTGCCGTACTATACTGTTTCCTACTTTTTTACTTACAGATATTCCTAATCGATTCTGACCAGTCCCATTCTCCAGTACATACATAACCAGATATTTGTTGGCATAAGATGTCCCTTTTCTATATATATATTGGAAATCTTTGTTCTTTTTCAGTGATTCGGAATACTTCATTGTGTGATTCTCCTAATTATTCTGAGTAGAAGAAAAGGCCACATATATGCGGCCTACGCTGATAATTTCTTTCTTCCTTTTGCTCTTCTTGCAGCAAGTACTTTTCTTCCACCTGCTGTGCTCATTCTAGATCTGAAGCCATGTACTTTAGCTCTCTGTCTCTTTTTTGGCTGGAATGTCATCTTCATGGATATCCACCTCCTTATTTTATTCCAAGGGATGTTCTCCCTAATTTTCATAAGACATCAGCTTTGATTATATTAAAAAAACCGCTCTACGTCAAGCAATTCCGCAAATTTTTAAAATATATTTATCCACATTTTGTGGAAAACTTTGTGGATTTCTGTGGATAACGTGTGGAAATCATATATTTTTTTAGTTTTTTCCCCTTTACATACGCATTTTTACTATGTTGATAATTGGGATTGAGTTTTCCACAGTTTCTCACATGCATCAAAGTGCACGATTAAAGATTGCCTAAAGCAACTTTTTGATGTACAATGTAGAAGAGTGGGTTTATAGGTGAAAATCCGCGAATCAGACAGATTAGGAGTAAATATGATGAATACAGTGAAGGAAAAATGGCCTGAAATTATCGAACATCTCAGGGTAGAACACGAGTTATCCAATGTATCATTCAATACATGGATACAACCGTTGAAGGTCTACGATGTTGTAGACAATACCGTATTTATATTAGTAAATATGAATGCGAGTGTAGAATATATAGAGAAAAAATATCAGCTTCCATTAAAGGTATGCATTGCGGAGACTACCGGAACTGAATATGACGTTGTCTTCATTTCGGAAGATGATGACAGACTGAATGAGATCCAGAATATGGCCATTGAAGCGAATCAGAAGAAAAAAAGCAAAAGTGCTGCGGAGAAAGCCGGGCTGAATCCGAAGTATACATTTGATACCTTCGTTGTCGGCGGGAATAATAATTTCGCCCACGCAGCTTCCCTTGCTGTTGCCGAATCTCCGGGAGAAGTATACAATCCTCTCTTCTTATATGGAGGTGTTGGACTTGGAAAGACCCATTTGATGCACTCGATCGCGCATTTTATTCTGGACAAGAATCCAAAGAAAAAAGTACTCTATGTAACCAGTGAGACATTTACAAATGAGCTGATCGAAGCTCTGAAGAACGGTAAAACCGCCGGAAACGAATCCGCAATGTCAAAATTCCGCGATAAATACCGTAATAATGATGTACTTTTGATTGATGATATCCAGTTCATTATAGGAAAAGAAAGTACACAGGAAGAATTCTTCCATACATTTAACCATCTGCATACTTCCGGAAAGCAGATCATCATATCGTCTGATAAGCCGCCGAAAGATATTGAGACTTTGGAGGCCAGACTTCGTACGCGCTTTGAGTGGGGTCTGATCGCTGATATTTCATCACCTAACTATGAAACCCGTATGGCGATTCTTCAGAAGAAGATCGAACTGGATCATTTAGAAAAATATAACATTCCGAATGATGTACTCGAGTATATCGCAACGAACGTTAAGACAAATATCCGAGAACTTGAAGGCTCTCTTAATAAGCTGATCGCACTTTATAAGCTGAACAATAACGAATCCATCGATATTGCACTCGCAGCAGAAGCATTAAAAGACATCATTTCTTCGGATAATAAGAGAGAAGTTACACCGGAACTGATCCTGGATATCGTTTCCGATCATTTTGGTGTGTCTATTGCCGACCTCAAAGGCGGCAAACGTAACGCCGAGATCGTTTTTCCGCGCCAGATTGCCATGTATCTGATCCGTAATATGACAGAAACTTCATTAAAAGCAGTCGGTGTCATCCTTGGGGGAAAAGATCATTCTACCATCAAACATGGAATCGAAAAAATCGAGAACGAATTACAGGCGGACGAGACTCTTTCTAACACTATTAATATCATAAAGAAGAAGATCAACCCGGCTTAGCCTTATTTTGCTGTTTTCAGCTGTGAATAACTATGTGGAAAATCTAATTATCATATGTGGATAACTATGGGATAGCCTTGGGAAAACCACAGGATTTCTGCAACTGTCTTTAGAAACGAAAAAGTTTTCAACAACAGTTCCACACATAATCCAGTCAGATTCCACAGAGTTTTCAAAGCCGATTTTCCTTGCAAACAGTGGGCTGGAGGCACTTTTCCTCTTTTCCACATCCCCTAAGACGGCTGAGGCGGAAACTATTTTATTTATTTATCCATTACACACGTGCGAAAGGAGTTATACACACATGAAAATTACCTGCAGTAAATCGAATCTGGTCAAAGGTGTCAGTATTGTTTCCAAAGCAGTTCCTTCTAAAACAACAATGCCAATCCTTGAATGTATCTTAATCGATGCAACAACAGATATTATCAAATTAACAGCTAATGATATGGAACTTGGTATCATGACAGAGATCTCCGGAGACATCATCGATCGTGGTATGATCGCAATCGATGCGAAGATTTTTTCAGAAATCGTTCGAAAACTTCCGGATAATGAAGTAACGATCGAAACGTTAGATAATCTTCAGACCGTGATCACCTGTGAAAAAGCAAAGTTTGATATTGCCGGCAAACCTGGTGATGAATTTGCCTACTTACCGATTATCGAAAAAGAAGATTCTATCGAAATCTCTCAATTCACATTGAAAGAAGTCATTCGTCAGACTATTTTCTCAATCTCTGACAGCGAGAGCAACAAGCTTATGACCGGTGAATTGTTTGATATCAGTGATAATATTCTGAAAGTTGTTTCGCTTGACGGACACAGAATTTCCATCCGTAAGGTTCCGCTGAAGAAAAGTGTTGCGGACAGAAAACTGGTTGTACCGGGAAAAACCCTGATCGAGATCAGTAAGATCCTTTCGGGAGAAGCTGAGAATGTGGTATCGATTTCATATACAAAGAACCATATCGTGTTCGAATTTGATAATACCATCGTGGTATCCCGCCTGATCGAAGGTGAATACTTCAGAATCGATCAGATGTTATCCAGTGATTACGAGACAAAAGTAAGAATTAACAAAAAAGAACTGCTCAGCTGTATCGACCGTGCAACACTTCTGGTAAAAGAAGGGGATAAAAAACCGATCATCATCAACATCGGCGATGAATTGATGGAATTAAAAATCAAATCCCAGATCGGATCCATGAATGAAGAGATCATGATCACGAAAGAAGGAAAAGATCTGCTGATCGGATTCAATCCGAAATTCCTGATCGATGCACTCCGTGTTATCGATGATGAGGAAGTGACGATCTATCTGATGAATGCAAAAGCACCTTGCTTTATCAAGGATGATGCGGAAAGTTATGTCTACCTGATCCTTCCGGTCAACTTTAACTCCGCAGCATAGGACTGTCCAGGAAGACCTGAAGAGAGCCTTTTCGGGTACGAAATAAAAAAACAAGATAAAATGCAGGAATGCTTGCAAAAGTATATAGCAATGAGTATAATAAAACAACGGCTAAAAGAAGAAAAATATGCATAAAAATACAAAGAAATGCATATCCGGGAGAGGATACAAGACGTATGGAGACAATTATATTACGAGGTGAATATATCAAGCTTGGACAGGCTTTAAAAGCTGCGGGAATGGTGGAATCCGGAGTAGAAGCAAAAGAAGTGATACAGGAAGGTCTGGTCATGGTAAATGGCGAGACAGATACACGCCGCGGACGTAAGTTATATGGCGGCGATATCGTATTATTTGACGGAGAAGAGATCAGAATTGAAGGTTAATTCCCTGAAATTAAAGAATTTTAGAAATTATGATCTTCTGAATGTGGAGTTTGACGGTTCTACGAATATTTTTTACGGGAACAATGCGCAGGGGAAGACGAATATTCTGGAGGCGGTGTATCTGTCCGGAACGACCAAATCCCACCGCGGGTCGAAAGACAGGGACATGATACGGTTCGGTGAGGATGAATCCCACATTGAGACTGTGGTGGAGAAGAATGGTATCAGTTATCAGATTGACATGCACCTGAAGAAGAACAGCCCGAAAGGGATTGCGATAAACAAGATGCCGATCCGGAAAGCAAGTGAACTTTTCGGGATCGTAAATCTTGTATTCTTCTCGCCGGAAGACCTCAATATCATCAAGAACGGACCTGCAGAGAGACGTAGATTTATCGATCTGGAACTTTCGCAGCTCGATAAGGTGTACCTGAATAACCTGTCGAACTATAACCGTATCGTGAACCAGCGAAACCGTCTGCTGAAAGAGTTAAGTTTCGGCGGTAAGAAAGAACTTTCAGATACACTGGAAATATGGGAGATGCAGATGGTACAATATGGGGAGAGGCTGATCGCCAGAAGGAAAGAATTTGTCGCACAGATCAATGAGATCATTGCGAAGATCCATCAGAAGCTGACCGGCGGCAAGATCAGCAAAATCGCTCAGCCAGAAAAGGATGAGCTTTTATTTACCATAAAAAACAACAAAGAAACCTATCGTTTACAGATTTCAGCCAGCGCCAGTCTGCCCTTTATCTATTTTACAGAAAACAACAAACCAAGCCCTTTAACGGCCCCCAATTTCTGTATGCTTCTGCGTAAGCATATCGGCTCTGCCCGCATTTTAAAGGTCAGCCAGCCCGGGCTGGAGCGCATCATCGAGTTTGAGCTGGAACATTTAGACGAAATGGGGGATCTATGCCGGAAACGTCTGATCGTGGAATTGATGGGAAAGCACAGCAACATCATTTTCTGCAAAGAAGACGGCACTATCTTAGACAGCATCAAGCATGTGTCTG
>OHBM01002831.1_pt1 | contig 11178 bp, 14 predicted proteins | sample 1577251 | NCBI WGS metagenome assembly OHBM01 (sample SAMEA3541557, study PRJEB24748) | human gut metagenome | biome: human gut; feature: human-associated habitat; material: faeces | place: China | collected 2012
GTCCAAATAATAGCGGATGCCGTATATGGTAAGGTACGGACGCGATTAGGTTTCAGGATCACGCGGACAGGTATATTTAATACGCTGCCAACGTCGCGCCGTATGCTCGTTTCTGCTGGTGCAGTCGCGCCACAATACGGACTCGCCGCCATCGTCTATAACGATGCAATAACCGCCATAATTGTTGGTCTGAAGGAAAGCGCAGCCGAACTTTGAAAGCTCGTCAAACTCCTGTTTTTTAGTGATTTTTGCCATAATCTGTAAAGTATTAAAGTTGTTATAATTATATTGCATAAGACTTCACTGTGATGGCCTTGTCGGCGCAAAACTCAACGGGATCTGTTTCCAGGATATAAGCCTTCTCGCTTCTATTGTACTGGTAGCCCTGTTTTTTCACAGACTTCATAACGAGGTTTTTTACGCGATAGTCAACACGCGAATAACCTATTAGCGACCAAACACCGTTTTTTCGGTTGATGGCATAATGTTCAATTAGATACATTGTTCTCATAATCATAAAGTGTTTTATTTGTTTCTTGTTTATGGTTGCAAAGGTATTACATAAATTTGATACAACCAAATTTTCTCATTAAAAACTATTGTAAACATTTGATTTTAACATTTAACAGCAATTACATACATTAATAGTAGGTATTATTTACATTTGTTTACAATTCCCTAATATCTGTGATGCTCTATAAGGTCTATAACGATCAACCTGGAGTGAGCACGGCTACAAAAACTCTAATATTAGTAATATTGTATATGTGTATAATATAACGGAATGGGGCGCCAGGATGGGCGGATCGTTGGTGGTGTGGACCATCGAGGGCGCGCGGCGGCTGGTGCCTCCTCGCTGCTGGTCGGTGGTGTCGTTGGTGGTGTGGACCATCGAGGACGCGCGGCGGCTGGTGCCTCCCTGCTGCTGGTCGGTGGTGTCGGTGGTGGTGTGGACCATCGAGGACACGCGGGCGTAATACTCCACCCGTGCCAGCATGGAGGCGCCAAAATGAAAACGGGCTGCAAGTAATTGCAGCCCGTGAACGGTTAGAACATTTTTAAAAGTTCATTATAAATATTGTATTCCTCATCTTTTTTCAGGTACTCAAGGAAAGCCGCGGCGCGCTTTTTGGTCATAATTTTATAGTTATGAACACTTAAAAAAAATTTCTTTGCCGCCGCTTTTATTTCTTGGATAGCGTTAAAAATTACGCTTTTAATAGTACTTTGATACTGGTATTTTTCCCACGTCCTATTATAATAGCGGATTTTTGCGCTACCAATAAAAAAAGACTCGTTTCGATATAGCGAAACTTTATGCCCCCAACTGTTTCGAGTCTGCCATGACTCGCAAACAAGTGTAAATTTAACGCCGTTGATTTCTTTGTTATATATCATAATATAGTATTTGTTATTGCTATATAAGGACCGGCGCCGCCGGTCCTTGTTTTTTTAGAGGTCGAGAGGTAAACCGTTTGCAAGATCGAAAATTGCAATTTGTTTGTGCATACGTCCAAGATCAAGGGCGGCGGCCAAATCATCTACTATTACGGTAGCATCAAAATAATACATATTATTTTTGCTATTGTACCAGCCGCCAAAAGCGTTAATTTCTGGATGATCGCAAACATATTTCACGACGTTTGCAAGGCCTTCGAGTCCGAAGGAGTTTTGAGTGTCGGCAACGGCTACAGCGTAGCCGCGTGTTACAGGCTGCAAAGTTTTCGCGTTTACCGTAAAACCTTCTTTGTTATTAATCGCTATTGTTGCGAGTGCGATTAAAACCTCTGTTTGTTTTTTGTTCATAATTTGTAAAGTATTTTATTTGTTTCTTGTTTACATTTGCAAAGGTATTATATAAATTTGAAACAAACAAATTTATTTGATAATAAGTTATTAAATACATTTACTTTTAACCTTTATATACAAATATAAGTAATTTATTTACGTTTGTTTACAATTATATATAATTGTACACCTTATTATATATATGGGCGGCGGCTGGTGCCTCCCTGCTGCTGGTCGGTGGTGGTGTGGACCATCGAGGACGCGCGGCGGCGCCTGGTACATCCTCGCTGCTGGTCGGTGGTGTCGTTGGTGGTGTGGACCATCGAGGACGCGCGGCGGCTGGTGCCTCCCTGCTGCTGGTCGGTGGCATATATGCAGCCGCCAGCCCAGGCGGGCACGCCACGAGGCTCCACAGGGCGGCGGACAGTCTCATTTCTGAATCAAAATTTCGAGGTAGAGTTGACGGATGTAATTGCTTTGATTATCAATTATTTAGGTGTCCCTTTTGGGATGGGTTTCACAAAATGAATTACCAGTTAAAGCGTTGATTATTAGCTATTTATAGGGGTGAATATTTAATTCCGGCAAGGAACACAATCTGTTTTTATCAGCTATTACAACAACGGAGGCACAGGCCGAAGACACAAATAGTTAAAAACGACACCATTATATGCAAAATAAATATATACGTTGATTATTTTTCGTAAAACGTTTGCAAAATACAAATATATCAATTAACTTTGCAACTAAAAATAACACTATTATGTATACGAGAACGAAAATCGACATTCGTCGCGCCATAACAGAGCGTGGTTACACTATTACGTCTTTCTGTCAGAAGTTCGACCTAAAGACGCAGAACATCATTCAGAATTATATCAAGGGTAATCCTTCAATTAAGCGTTTGGAAGACCTTTGTGAGAAACTGGAATGTGACATCACCGACCTATTCTATCCAATAGAAGATCCGGACAATACAGAAAACAACAACCCTTCACTCAACGAAGAAAAAAAGGAGACAGAAAATAATACACAAGAACACTCACAACTCACTATCAATACCACCACCTTCTGCCCTCATTGTGGTGCAAAGGTCCGTGTCGGCGTTGTGCTCCTGCCCGAAGAATAGCCTACGACCGACCCTACAGCTATAATTTCAAAATCAGAAACCTACGAAAGTACTAACGTATAAAAATATTAATGTATGAAGAAAATCTTCAGAATGATGCTGCTGTTGACGATGATGACAGCAGCATGTGTGAGTGTGAGCAGTTGCAGCAGCGACGACAACGAGGAACCGGAGTATGTGCCGATGGAGTCAGCTTTTTCAAAACTTCTCAAGGAAAAGCCAGTACATCATTTGTCTTACTCCCAAAACTACGGCAAGGGGTACTTTGCCCTCTATAGCGACCCGATGATGGGCAATTACAAGACCGACTACTACGTTGTATGTTTTTCGGTCTACAATGCCCCTGCTGACGATATGTATGACGGTCGTTACGAGGTGGAGCAAGCGGACGGCTCGTTATGGGGGTGGAAAGAGCAGTGGCAACCCGAATACAAGAAGCACGAACTAAGCACTTGGGATAACAATCAGCCCGTAAAAGGTGCCTGGGTAGAGATAAGGACTCTTGATAAGGGCGACGAATATGGGAAAAAGACGTTCCGCGTGAAGCTACACGTTGACGAAATGACGGAAAAGAACGGAGACTATGCTCGCAATATCAATATATCGTTTACAGGCCGCGACACGGGTCCTATTTTAGTGAACTAAAATCAGCAAAATCCGATGTAAAAACAAAAAAATATTGTACCTTTGCAGTCACGAATATGGCTCTTAGCCATACTTCTGTAAAGTATAACAAAAGTTGGGCCGCTTCTGTCTGCGAGGATGGAAGCGGTTTTTTGATTTAGTCCTTTTACTTTCGCTGTCAACAAGAAGATGACGTAACCACCACAAGCAGGAGCACGTGTAGCATAGAGCCGATAACAATAGTAAAGCCGTAGCGGCAAATGTCATCCCACTCAATGCCTGGCAGCTTGTATCGCTTCCATTGATACACCTCTCGCAGCACCATTACTGGCAGTGCAAGAACGCCTACGAATATAGACGCGATAAACCATCCGATTGCGCCTTGTCGGTTTCGCTTGTTCTCGTCGTAGCCTTCATCTATTATATCGAGCTGCGCTGCCTTGTAAAAGATAAAGAGCGTTGTCGCTCCCAAGATGATGCAGTTCAGTAGCATCAGTATTTCTCTTATATCCATACGCTTTTACTTTTGATATTATTATTAATCAGTTTCTTCTCTCCCGTAATCACGTGGCGGTTTGCGCTTCATACATCCGTTCACGGTACACTCATTCCATTGCAGTTCGTGCATTTTCATAAGGAGCGTGTTCTTCTCGTCTTTGAGCTGACGGATGGCTGTTCGCTGCTTGCCAATGTCATCGTAGAGTGAGTCTATTTTGTTGTTCAGTCGGTCGCGCTCCTCCATGTGCTCCTCGTGCTCATGGTCGTAAAGGTTGTGCCATTCTTGAGCATAAGCCATTGCGTTCGCGTCTTCGTCTTTCTGCGCAGACGCAGCCTCCTTACGTTTCCGAGAGTTGTAGTAGAGGAGTTGTCCGACGATGCCGCTGCTTACAAGCAACGTTATAATCTGCAATACTGTATCCATTTCGCCTCCTTTACTCTATTGTTATCCAAATCTGCTCTCCTCTCTCGTCAGCAGCTTTTAGCTTTGCGTACACCTTGTGGAACGTTGCCGTTGAGTTGAGCACCTTGCCCTTCTCCTTGTTTTCGCCTACCAAGATACAGCCATCCGTGTCCTTAGCTGTGTTACCGATGTGTATCAGCACGCCTTGGTAGCCGGGCGTATTGCACAGTCGCGGCAGTCTGCCCTTGCAGAACTGATACTGCGCCCGACCTCCGAAGCGTGGCGATACCGTCTTCATATCGACGAGGTATCTGCCCGTCGGTATAGCCGTTTCGCCTTTAATCTTCACTCCACATATCTGCGCAACGCTCATGTTGGACGTCAGTCCTCTGTCCTTGTCTTCGAGCGTGTCGCAGACGTATGCACCGTCAACGTACATCTTGCCGATGGTGTACGCCTCCTTCTTTGCTATTCGTTTTACCTTGATTTCCATACTGTTTTAGATTTAGATAAATAATGTTGTTACGATGTTGAGTATCGCGCAGCACTCGACGACAAACAGCCAGTAGCGGCGCTTCCAGATGCAGAGCACGCCTGCAAGCACGGCAAACAGAACGGTAGGCAGAGCGTTGATGCTGCACGCCCATACCACGCTTGCTATTGCCGACGTGATAGCTCCGCACTTGTGTATTGTGCGCTGGCTCTCGTCGAGGTACGCAGGAGCTGCGCCCACAAAAATGATGCCCACGCAGGTAAGAAAAGCCATGCACTCCAAGCCGCCCTTTGAAAGCATGAGCGGCAAGAACGATGCTCCGAGCGTCACCATAAGCACAGGAAAGAGCCAGTCTTTATCTGCGATGTAGTATACCTCAGACAGCATCGTCGGCACTCGTTTTACCACGCAGCAGCTGAAAACGTACAGCGCAAGAGCGATGAGTATAATGATAGCTAATGTCATACTACACCTCCATTTTTAACTGCGCAGGGTAGCCTGCCGTGATGTCATACTTCTCTACCTCCTCGATGGTCGCCAGCTCGTTCACTGCCTTCTTGTGCGCTGCCGTCACGTTGAAGCACTCCAGGGCGTACATCTCCAGCGCCGAGAGCAGCTGTATCGCCGTGTCGCAGGGCACCTCCATCTTACTCTCGCCAAGCCACAAAGTCGTTGTCGGCTGCCCCATAGCCTTTGTGATACTTGTGGAGTTCATCAGTCCGACACGTGTCGCCTTGTCGAGCCACACCACCGTACCGTTGAGCGCAAAGCCGTTGACAGCAGAAGATTTGTCGTAAGCGTCTATCTCTGCCAATAGCATCTCCTTCGCTTCTTCGAGTGTCTTGCCCTCGTACTTCTTTTTGTTCTCGGCTCTGAGGTAGTCGCTGTATGCAACCACCTCATAATCCTGCAACTCCGCGTCTTTGGCGCAGTATATCTCACTCGTATAAGTGTCACCGCCTTTAAGTATAAAACCCTTGTCTGCCGACACCTTCACGCAACCGTTTTTCACCTCCGTAACGGTCACATTGCCTTTCTGTTTCAGTTCTTCTATCTTCATATCTTTTAAGCTATTATATATCCCTTTGCTGTTATTGCTGCTATTTCATCCTCCGTTAAATTGTTTTTATTATTCGCAAGTTCCAATGTCATATCTGCCTGTCCTGCCGATTTTCTGTCAAACAAATTCTTTACCAATGATAAAACCATAGAGGTCTTTTCCCATTTAAATTCGTTTAAGCCAAATTCAGTGATATTTGGAGCATCGAAGAAATTTTTTCCGAGTTTAAGTTGACAGCCGTCGGCTAACCCCACCGAAAATCGGTAAACTCTTGTCAGATTAGGAAATCTTATGTTGTCACCTGTCATGTCAACATATTCAATATTTCCGCACAAATAGAAGGGGAGAGATAGACTTTTCACATTAGATGTATTCCATTCACCTAAATCAAGCCTTTTAAGCGACATACAATTACGAAATTCGGGGATGTTGGTAGCAGAACCTTGCAATAGATGCGCCAATCCTTTTATTTTTTCAAGAGAGGTGCATTCGGTAAACATTGCGCTCATACCGGTAACGTTACCGGTATCTAACCCCGACATATCAATAGACTCGATTTTAGAGCAACCGGTAAACATTGCGCTCATGTCGGTAAATCTTGACGTGTCAAGATGTGATAAATCGCACCACATCAAAGGACATTCTGCTTTGTTAGACCCTATCTGTAGTCTGAAATTTGGATATACTCTCATTTTTCTGCCAGGAGTAACAGGAATTTTCTTATTGTCAACATACAGATAATCCCAATCTGATGCGAAAAGCAAATCGGCATAGCTTCTGTGCAGTTCGTCTATCTTTTTTCGCGTCTCGTCCTCCTTCTGCGACAGGTTGCCAAGCTGTGTTGATACGCTCGCCAGCACACCGTCTCTCGTCACCTTCATTCTCAAGTCAGCCACGCCCACCTTGTAGCTGACCACAACTTTAATAGCGGAGTTGCCCTTGAAGTGACTCATGTATCGGCAGTAGCCGTCCTTCGGAAGCTCAGCATCTGCGTTAAGACTAACGAGCGGCGAGTATGTGCCCACCTTTGTCTCATACACCATAGGCAGTGCGTCCACTGTAGCGCCCGTCTCGTCAGTAATGACGCAGCTCTTGTCCTCGGCATAGGTGTATGTATATGTGTGTGTCGCACCCAGATACGTTGCCGTTGCTGTTGCCGTTGTGCCGTCGGGGTTGTATGTGTATGTGTAATCAATGCCGCGTGTCTCCACGCTCTGTATGTACTCTGCGAAGATGCACACGCTTTCGTCTATCACGTTCGGCTTGAACAGGTATACATTACCTTTCTCTGCCGTAAACTCCGCAATAGCCCAGCCGCTCTTGCTTACCTTCGCTCCGCTTGCCGATATAGCCTTGTTCGTCTCCTTCGCCGTCAGCACGATGTCTGGTCTGTCCGTGTATGCGCCCATCGTTTCAGACAGGTGCTTCACCTCACTCACCACATCTCCTACCTCGGCATAGCTTGCCAGTTGCAGTGATGTGCTCTCTCCATTGCGGTTGGTAACGGTCAGAACATCGTTAGCGAGAACAGCATCCACATTTTCTGCTGCCACTGCCGCGGCATTGGCTTTCTCTGTTGAAGCGTCAGCTTTGGAGGTAGCAAGAGTGGCTTCACTTGCGGCATCAGAGGCTTTCTTTGTCGCTGCCTCGCAGTTCGCCTTAGTGGTTGCGAGGGTGGCTTCGCGCTGTTCTTCAGCTGAAACACGGGATGCCTCCGCAGCGATTCGGGTTTCTTCCGCTTTCTTACGCTGTGTTTCCGCCGTCTTTCTTTCCGTCTCATTAGCCTTGCGTTCCTGCTCGTCGGTTCTACGTTCATTCTCTGCCGTCTGACGTGCCGTTTCTCCGTTGACTCGCTCTGATTCTGCCGTCTGGCGAGCATCTTCTTGCAGATTGCGGTTTTCCTCTGCTGTTACGCGCTGCTGTTCGGCAAGCTCTCTGTTGCTTTCAGAGGTCTTACGCATATTCTCGTTATTTGTACGCTCCGTTTCTGCGTTCTGACGTGCCGTTTCCGCAACTTCTCTTGCTGTTTCGTTGTTGGCACGCTCGGTTTCAGCCCCCAGTCGCGTGTTTTCGTTCTGCTCGCGTGCAGCTTCCGCTTCGGCACGCAGATTTTCGGCTTCGGCACGCTGTGTTTCCGCTGCGTTCGCTTTCTCGGTAGCAGTGTTCGCCGCACTTGCTGCGCTGTTCGCCTTGCTGACAGCAGCATCAACGTTTTCTGAAAGCTCCGCAAAAGTTGTTGCTCTCTGCTTTTCTGCTGCTACACGGGCGGTTTCGTTTGCGGTGCGTGTCTTTTCAGCTTCTGCACGCTCGGTCTCGGCATTGGCACGCTGCACCTCTGCTGTCTTTCGAGCGTCCTCGTTGCTCACGCGTTCATTCTCCGCTACATGGCGAACCTCCTCACTCTCACTGCGTCTGCTTTCTGCTGACACACGTCCTGCTTCTGCATTGGCACGTTGCTGCTCCGCAGAAACACGCTCGCTCTCGTTAGACTTGAGCGTAGCGTCCGTCTGCTTCGCCGTTTCAAGCGCCGTGTTCGCGTCGGTTATGAGCTGCGTCAGTTCAGCCGTCGGAGGCAGGATAACAAGCGCCGTGTTCATCTCCACCGAGTCCTCACCCTCGATAAGCTCGCCGTTGAACGCCGTGTTGCCCGAAGCGTTGTTGTCTACAATGGCAAACTGCTCGTACTCCTTGCTGCGCCAGTCATTGCCGAAAATCTTGCCGCGAACTTCGAGGGCGTATGTGCCCACCGATACAGCGTCGCCCTCGACACGTGCATTGATGATATTGTCCTCCGCTGTGTCGATGCTGTAGGCGAGGTTTACACGCCGATACTGGTTCACGATGTTTACAACGATGCCCGTGCAGGCAGGCAGCGGAAAAGCCACCTGCTCGCCGTTCACTATCTTGCACACTGGTATGCGCAGGGTAAAGTCGTTACCTCTAACTATTTTCTTCATATCTTATTCTTTTGTTTGTTCTTCTTCTGTTATTGTCGGCTCGTCAGTAGCGACTCCTCCGTTCGTGTCCACCTCAGATTGTGCAGCGGGAGATACAAACGGCACGTTGTATCCGTTCCAAACAATGCTGTACGTCTTCTTTGTTGCCACGTAGACAAGCTCGCAGGTGAGTATCGCCATCCATCCGCTTTCAAGCCAGTATGGTTTTGACACGTCTTTGCCGCCAACGAGCGACGTGTAGCCAAGTAGGTTGATTGTCGTCGCAGGGCTTCCCGTGGTGTTGTTGCGAATGATGAACGTCTGCCCGAGATATGCCGCCGCGCCTTTTGGCGTGAAAGACTCGCCGATTATGCTGTCAGACGCAAGGTCTTTCCAAGCCGTGCTTGTCGGCTGGTAAAACGGTAGCGTAATCACTGGGTACGCGCTTCCAAGTTTGTTGCCGAAATTGCCAGAAAACTCCACATAACTGCCAGCCGCCACAAAGTCAAGAACCACGTAGCCGTTTTGTATAGGCTTCTTCTTCGAGAGATACTTGTCGATATTGCCGGGCGTGATGGTTGTCAGCTTCTTTCTTACAAAGCCTGAGAATAAACCCGAATACGCTTCAAATTCGCCGTTCTCATTCACGCTCGCCGTCACTTCACCGCTGTTGTTCTTGACCATGAACTTGTTAGCCGTCGCCGTGATGGTATCGTCTTCGAGGTCGATACCTGCTCTTTTCAGTCCCGACTCCAGTTTGCCAGCCTCCGTCTTGTCATAAGGCGAAAGGCTCCAGCCTCCGTATTCCGTGCCCTCCATTATCATCGGACGGCACACGTCGATAGCACCATTTCTGCGTACGGCGAGTTCAAGCAGCAGCTTCGTGCAGCCGTCGGGTACGGTGAACGTCGTAGTAATGAGCTTCCAGCTGCCTATACTTGTAGTGAGAATGCCCGACTTGACAACAGCACCTTCTGTACCGCCGTCAAAGCGCTTGATGGAGTAGTAAGCACCATTATCCAACAGACTGACAATCTTCGCCCATACGCTGAATACGTACGTCTTGCCTGCCGATACACGCACATCCTTAAAGTACAGACCTGTGTATGTGTTCGCTGTAGCGCCCGACGCACTGAACGTTGCGTAGTTTGAACCACCGACGCCGCCACCGCTTGTTATCTCTACCTTTTGCGAGTGAGCCGCCGCTATCTTTGTGATGTCATCCCACGGACGCAGCGCAGAGCCGACAATGCAGTTCTTCAAGTTGGTGGTCGTTTCAACCTGTAGAGAAATTTTGTCCGTCGTCTGCTCTATCTTCGATACCTTATTCTCAGTATTCGTCTGCTTCTGTGCAAGCGAAGTGATACTCTCTGCGTTCTGCGTTAGAGTAGTGTTTATCTTGCCTATCTGTCTGTCCACTTCCTGCTTGTTCGCCTCTACCGTAGAAGTCAGTCCGTCAACGTTAAGCACAAGTTCCGCAAGCGTCATTTCCTTGGTCGTGCTGCCGTCTTTCACTTTGAGCTTAAACATCGACGCAAGCGCATATATCTCGTCGCGTGACACCACGAATATCTCCTTGCCGTCGAGCGTATAGTTATTCACGCCCTTGTACAGCTTGATTGACGGCGAGTCTGCGCCGTAAGCAGAGAGATACAGCACCGACTGACGCGCCACATCGGTTGTATTACCCATCTGAACAAGCTCGTCACCCACCTCTGGCTGCGAGTCGCCGTAGTTGCCTCCCGACAAGGCGAGAAAGTCGATGTAGTCCGTGCCGACATAGAGCACTCTGCGCCAGTAGTATTTGTTTTTCGCGTTCGCCGTCGTTCCCTCCTTGATGTTGAACGTTTGGCAGCGCACAAGGTCGTTGACGACAAACGGGTTCGTTATCTCCTCGTCGCCTCGCTTAGTCAGGAACGAACAGCGGTAAACGTCATATCGCAGTGGTGTCGGTCCGTATTCGGGCAGCAGTGTACCCTTTTTCAAGAAGTCCACTTTTCTAATCTTCATGGCAGCAGGCGACAGGACAACCTCGCCACCGACACTTTGCAGCTCGCGTATCACGAGCCTTACGAACTCTGCGGCCTTACGCACAAGCAGACGGTCTACCTCCAGGTAGCTATCCTCGCTGTCGGAATAATTGCCAAGTCTGAAGCCTGAGCCGTTTGCGCCAGACTTAAAGATTTGGGAGACAATTTCGCGAAGTGTTGCTATACCGTCGGGGGAGATGCCGAGTAAGCCATCGGT
>OHBM01002835.1_pt1 | contig 11173 bp, 9 predicted proteins | sample 1577251 | NCBI WGS metagenome assembly OHBM01 (sample SAMEA3541557, study PRJEB24748) | human gut metagenome | biome: human gut; feature: human-associated habitat; material: faeces | place: China | collected 2012
CTAGGATGATTTTCTACAAAGTGATCATATTCATTTTTATTTATATCCGACTTAAAAATATACATATACTTTTATACCCCTTTTATTCCTGCACTTCATTATAACATTTTATTAGTTTTACACAAAATGATCTATATATTATCCACATATAATATATATGGATATGTATGTTTTAAAATTTTATTATGGTATATACAGTTAAAAAGTATATAAATGCATGAGTTATACAGTGGATAAAGATCTATTATTTTTATACTCTGTATAACTATGGAAAAGTGGTTTATATCCTTTATTTTACAATGATTCTCTATGTATTTAATATGAATATAAAGTGAGTTATCCCAATGTGATTCATTTTTTTTACACATTTATCCACATGTGAATATTTTATATCCACAAATAATAAATGGGGATAAGTGTAAAAATCGTGTATAATAATACTACTGCAAGGAGGTTTTACTATGTCTACCATGTCTTATGCATCGATATGGAATGAAACTTTACAAAAAATTCAAGAATCCAACTATTTTGATACTCATACATTTAATTCATGGATTTCTAAAACCACTCTATTTAAAATAGAAGATAATATAGCTTATGTAGCTTATCGTTCGACCATTACTTTCAGTATTTTGAAGAAACAAAAAGAAAAAGAGCTTTTTGAATCTACACTGAGTGAAGTTTGGGGAGATACTTTAACCATTCAATATATTCATCAAAGAGAAATGGAAAAGATGATGCCTGAAGAGGTTGTTAAACAAAGAACGAATGTTTTATTAGAAAACAAATTTAATCCGTCATATACATTTGAAAACTTTGTTGAAGGAAATTCGAATGCAGAAGCTTATGCTGCATGTTTAGCGTGTTGTACTCAAACAACTTCACATCTTTTTAATCCACTTATGTTATATGGAAATTCTGGCTTAGGTAAAACACATTTACTTCATGCGATGGGAAATTATTTAGCTAAGGAACATCCTGAGTGTAAAGTCATCTATATGTATAGTGGGGATTTGGTTTCCTTATTAATAGAGGCCATGAAGACTAAAAATGTCCATGGAAATACTGTGGAAAGAGTCAAAGAACAGCTTTTAGATTGTGATTATTTTTTAATTGATGATATTCAAAACTTGCAACAGCATTCTAGCAGCCAAGAAATCTTTTTTACCGTATATAATCAATTGATTCAAAAAAATACACAGATCATTATCACAAGTGATATGCATCCTAGTGAAATCAGTGGTTTACAGTCTCGATTAATTTCACGATTTGTTTCCGGATTAACAATCAGCATTTCTAAGCCTGAATTCGAAACGAGTAAAGCTATTTTAAAGAAAAAGATAGAAGGTCGCGAAGAAGGTGTGAATATGAGTGAGGATGTTATTGATTATTTAGCTGGTAAATATTCAAATGATGTCAGAAATCTAGAAGGTACCTTAAATCGCTTAATTTTTAACGCAACTTTATTCAATCCAGATGTAATTGATATGGATTTTGCACGAAAAGTACTAATTAAAGAGCCTATTGTATCGCAATCAGATGAATTAACAATTAAAAAAATTAAAAAAGCAGTTACACGCTTTTATGGTTTATCTTATAAGGATCTAGAGGGTAAATGTCGTCAAAAATTTATTGCGAATGCTCGACACATCTGTGTTTACTTATCTAGAGACTTGCTTCATAAATCTTATGTATCGATTGGGCAAGAATTAGGTGGTCGTGATCATACGACAATTTCTAGTTCGTATGAACGTGCTAAAAAATTGATTCAAAAAGATGAAGCTTTTAAGACGGCTGTAGAAAAAATACGTAGTACTTTGGATTCTTGATTTATACACTGTATTCCTCATGGAATCCACATACAAAAAATGACAGAAAAGCATGTATTTTAAAGGGGCTGTGCAATTTTTACACACTTATACAGTCGCTTATATTATAATTAATATATAAATATTAATAAAAGGAGGATTTTATGCATTTTTCAATTGATCGAAAATATTTTTATGACAAACTATCTATAGTTTCTAGAGCTATTAGTGTTTTTTCTCCACTACCTGCATTATCAGGTATCTGTATAGATTTAAAAGATGATTCTATGACTTTAACAGGTAGTGATTCCAATATATCTATTCGTACTGTAATTGTTCCTGGTGAATTGAATAATTTAGATATTGAAGAAGAGGGTTCAATTATTATTGATTCTAAATACTTATTAGAAATTGTTCGTAAATTAGATTGTAAAAACATTGAAATTGAAGTCATTGATTATTCTTTAGTGCGAATTTCAAGTGACAATGGACAATTTAATTTAAATGGTATTCGTTCCAATGAATATCCAGATATTGATTTTACACAACCAAACCATCATTTTGTTCTAAAAGCAACAGATTTAAAATCTATTGTTTCTCAGACTGCCTTTGCGTGCAGCGATAAAGATCAACGTCCTGTTTTAATGGGTGTTAATTTTAATTCTCAAGGTAATATGTTGTATTGTTCAGGAACAGATTCTTATCGTTTAGCAAGAAAGACAATTGAATTAGGTTCAAGTCAAGATTTTAATATTACCATTCCTAGTAAATCTTTAACGGAAGTGGTTCGTTCCGTTTCAGATGATGATACTATTGATATTTTTGCAGATTCTAAAAAAGCTCAATTTGTATTTGATAAAACAATCATTCAAACTCGTTTGATTGATGGAACTTTCCCAGATGTACAAAGAATCATTCCAACAAGCTGTGTTTCGAAGATGTTAGTAGACTCATATGAAATTGCAGGTACAATTGATCGTACAAACTTTATTCGTAATGATAAGGTACATTTAATTAAATTAGAATGTACCCCACAAGAAACTCATGTGAAGACATACTCTAGTGAAATTGGTAATTCTGATGAAGTGTTAACAAAATGTGAGTATGAGGGAGAAGAAATCTCATTAACATGTAATGGAACTTATATGTTGGATGCAATCAAAGCTTTAGGTTGTGAAAAAGTATTGATTGAATTTTCTGGTTTTATGAAGCCAATCAAGGTATCTAACCCTGAAGATGCGTCAGTGTTAATGATTTTGGTGCCAATTCGTAGTTATGATTAAAGAAAATGCCGTTTAAACTTGTTTTAAACGGTTTCTTTTTATATCGGTATCTCTGTACGCATAGATATTTATGAGGTTTTATGATATAATTAGAGTGCGAAAAGAGGTATTTTCATGGAATTTGAATTAAGAGATGAGTATATTACATTAGCACAATTGCTGAAAGCTTGTGACGTTGTTTATAGCGGCGGACAGGCTAAGGAATATTTAGCAAGCATGGAAGTATTCGTAAACGGCGTTAATGAAAATCGTCGTGGAAAGAAAATCTACCATGGAGATATTGTAGAAACTAATGGAATAAGGATCGAAGTGAAATGAATGTTGAAAAACTGACATGTTTTCATTTTCGTAATTATGAAACCATGTCTTTTTCTTTTGTACCAAAATGCATTCATTTTTTATATGGAAAAAATGCACAAGGAAAAACAAATTTAATTGAGGCTATCTATTTTTTAAGTCATTTGCGTTCGTTTCGAACAAATCAAATGGACAGTATGATCATGCATGGATGTAATGAATTTTGTGTTCAGGCAATCGTAGAGTCGAATCACAGAAAAGAAGAATTGAAAGTGATTGTGGATCATCAAAAAAAGCATTTATTTCGTTTTCAAAATCCGGTTAAAAAATATTCGGATTTTATTGGAATTGAAAATGCCATCTTGTTTTGTCCGGATGATTTATCTTTATTTACTTCATCTCCAAAAAATCGAAGACGATTTATTGATATGGAATTGATGAAGTTATCAAGAACTTATACATCTACTTTGTCTTCTTACCAAAAACTTTTAAAACAAAGAAATCAAGCTTTGAAGCAAAGTAATATAGATGAATGTTTAGTACAGATTTATTTGGACCAGATGATAGAAGTTCAAAGTGTGATTATCAAACAAAGAAATGAATTTCTAAATTCTTTGATGAATAAAGCACGTGAGCTTTATCCTTTCTTTTCAAATGAAAAAGAAGAAATAGGTGCAAAATATATGACTTTTATTCCTATTGATCCGGATATGAAAAGTTATATGAAGGAAGCGTACAATAAGGTTTTTGAAAAAGAAAAAAGATATCATCAGACTTTGATTGGAATTCATAGAGATGATATTTTGTTTGAATTAAATGAAAATCCTGTATGTGAAGTCGCAAGTCAGGGACAAAAAAGAAGTTTTGTATTGGCACTTAAGTTGGGGTTGGCTCAAATTATTTATGAAAAGAGCGGGCAATATCCAATATTGTTGTTGGATGATGTATTTAGTGAACTGGATGATTTTAGAAAGCGTCAGCTAATTGAAAAGCTTCCTAGAGATATGCAAATTTTTATAACAACAACAGAGAGATTAAATATAAATTGGAATCGTGAAGTGCGATTCTACGATATAGAAAAAGGGAGAATCAAGGAGGTCTTAAAATGAGTCAGGATGAATTACAAAAAGAGATTCTTGAATTTGAAGAATTAGAATCACAAGCTACACAAGTAGAACATTCGTATACTGCGGATGATATTCAAGTGTTGGAAGGGTTAGAAGCGGTTCGTTTGAGACCAGGAATGTATATTGGTTCGACTTCGGCTCGTGGACTCCACCATTTGGTTTGGGAAATCGTAGATAATGGTATTGATGAGGCATTAGCTGGATTTGCGAATCGAATTGATGTAACAATTGAGCCAGATAACATTATTGCGGTACGTGATAATGGGCGTGGTATGCCGGTTGGAATTCATGAAAAGACGGGAATTAGTGCAGTTGAAACCATTATGACAGTTTTACATGCTGGTGGTAAATTTGGTGGGGGCGCATATAAGGTTTCCGGAGGTTTACATGGTGTTGGTGCTAGTGTTGTTAACGCATTGAGTGAATGGTTAGAGGTTACTGTATTTCAAGATGGTAAAATTTATTTTATTCGTTTTGAAAATGGTGGTCATGCGGTTGAACCGTTAAAAGTCATTGGAGAAACAACAGAAACGGGTACTTTGGTTCGTTTTAAGGCGGATTCACAAATTTTTAAGGATACAACCGTTTATGATTATGAAATCTTAAATTCTCGTTTGCGTCAGCTTGCATTCTTAAATAAAGATATTCGTTTAACTTTAACAGATAAAAGAACGCCAGATGGTTTAAGCAATGACTATAAGTATGAAGGTGGAATTATTGAGTATGTACAATTCTTAAATAAGAATAAGAGTACAATCAGCGATAAAGTTATTTATGTAGAAGGATTGCAAGATGGAATTCTTGCAGAAGTTGCATTGCAATATAATGATGGCTATCAATCAAGTATTTATTCATTCTGTAATAATATTCATACGCATGAAGGTGGATATCATGAAGACGGTTTTAGAATGGCTTTGACTCGTTGTATAAACACGTATGCGAAAAACAACAACATGATCAAAAAGGATGAAACTTTATCTCAAGATGATGTTAAGGAAGGTTTGGTTGCGATTATTTCTGTAAAGCATCCAGATCCTCAATATGAAGGACAGACAAAGACAAAATTAGGAAATAGCGAAGTTCGTAAGATTGTTTCTAATATTGCTGGAGAACAAATCAATCGTTTCTTCTTGGAAAATCCAGATATTGCCAAGGCTATTGTGGAAAAAGCAGAGATTGCCAGCAAAGCAAGAATTGCGGCTAAAAAAGCTCGTGAATTAACACGTCGTAAATCTGCATTGGATGGTATTAGCTCATTACCGGGTAAGTTAACGGATTGTTCAAGTAAAGATGCAAGTGAATGTGAAATCTATATTGTCGAAGGTGATTCTGCCGGGGGCAGCGCGAAACAAGGTCGTGACGCGAAAACACAAGCAATTCTACCTTTGCGTGGTAAGATTTTAAATGTTGAAAAAGCTAGAACACATCGTATTTTTGAAAACCAGGAAATCCGTAGTATGATTACGGCTTTTGGATGTGGTATTCAAGAAGATGTAGATGTATCTAAATTACGTTATCACAAGATTGTTATTATGACCGATGCCGATGTTGATGGTAGTCATATTTGTACATTGATGTTGACGTTCTTATATCGTTTTATGAAGCCTGTTATTGAAGGTGGATATGTTTATATTGCACAACCACCTTTATACAAGGTACAAAAAGGTAAAAAGATTGCCTATGCATATAAAGAGCAGGAAATGGATCAGTTGCGTGAAGAATTTAAAGATGGATACAAAGTTCAGCGTTATAAAGGTTTAGGTGAAATGGATGCAGAACAGTTGTGGGAAACAACCATGGATCCACATCATAGAGTATTGAAACGTGTCACTATTGATGATGCGATGGAAGCGGACAGTGTATTTGATATGTTGATGGGTGAGGATGTAGAGCCTCGTCGTGAATATATTCAGGAAAATGCTGTATACGCTAATTTGGATTACTAGTAGGAGGTCCTTATGGAAGAAGAAAATAAGCGATATGACTATGTAGAAGATGTTGAAATATCCAAAGAAATGCGTACAGCCTTTCTAGATTATTCAATGTCTGTTATTGTTTCACGTGCATTACCAGATGTTCGTGATGGTATGAAACCTGTTCATCGTCGTATTTTACATGCGATGAATCAATTGGGAATTACTTCAGGTGTTGCACATAAAAAAAGTGCTCGTATTGTTGGTGAAGTTATTGGTAAGTATCACCCTCATGGTGATACAGCTGTATATGATGCAATGGTTCGTATGGCCCAAGATTTTTCTTATCGATATCCATTAGTGGATGGTCATGGAAACTTTGGTTCTCTAGATGGAGATGGAGCTGCGGCAATGCGTTATACGGAAGCTCGTATGTCTAAAATTTCTATGGAAATGATGCGTGATATTCAAAAGGATACGGTTGATTTTATTCCAAACTATGATGGTGAAGAAAATGAGCCGGTTGTGCTTCCAAGTCGTATTCCAAACTTATTGATCAATGGGGCTGTTGGTATTGCGGTTGGTATGGCAACAAATATTCCACCACATAACTTATCAGAAACAATTCAAGCTATTTTTGCGGTAATGGATGATCCGGATATTACGGTTCCTCAATTGATGGAAGTCATTAAAGGACCTGATTTCCCTACTGGTGGTATCATTTTAGGTCGTAAAGGAATTCGTCAAGCATTTGAAACTGGACGTGGATCGATTATGATTCGTTCAAAATATCGTGTAGAAGAATTAACAAATGGAAAGAAACAGATTATTTTCTATGAAATTCCTTATCAGGTCAATAAGGCAAACTTGATCACTAAGATGGCATCTTTAATTCGTGATAAAGCTATTCAGGGTGTTACTTATTTAAATGATGAAAGTAACCGTGAAGGTATTCGTATCGTCATGGAATTAAAGAAGGATGCCCAAGAAGAAGTGATTTTAAATCAATTGTTTAGATTAACTCCTCTTCAGACCTCATTTGGTATAAATATGTTGGCACTTGAAAATGGGCGTCCTAAACAATTGCCTTTAAAAGATATTATTCATGATTATATTGATCATCAGGTTGATGTAGTTGTTAGAAAGACTCAGTTTGAGTTAAAGAAAGCACAAGATCGTGCACATATTTTAGAAGGTTTACGTATTGCGATGGATCATATTGATGAAGTTATTCATATGATTCGCAGTTCTAAAAAGGATGAAGCTGGTTTATCTCAAGATTTATGTGATGCGTTTGGATTGAGTATGATTCAGGCAAAAGCAATCTTGGCTATGCAGTTAAGAAGATTATCTGGATTAGAAAGAGACAAGATTGAAAATGAATATCAACAATTATTATTAACGATTGAAGATTTAAAGGATATCTTGGAAAATCATGATCGTGTTCTTAAAATCATTCGTGATGATTTAACTGAAATTGATCAGAAATATGGGGATGAAAGAAGAACGGAAATTAGTGATGCTTCTGTTGATATGGAAGATGAAGACTTAATTCCAGTTGAAGATGTAATTATCACATTAACTGAATCAGGATATATTAAGCGTCAGCTTGTAGATACATATCGTGCTCAAAATCGTGGTGGACGCGGTATTAAATCATTAACGTTAAATGAAGAAGATTCTATCGATACAATGATTTCAATGTCAACACATGATTTCTTATTGTTGTTTACAGATAAGGGTCGTGTATATCGATTAAAAGGATACAATGTTCCAAGCGGATCTAGAACATCTAAAGGAATTCCAATTGTGAATTTAATGACTTTGGAAAAAGGTGAAAAAGTAAATGTTCTTGTAGCTGTTCCTAAGGATGATGAAAGTGAAACATTATTATTTGTCACAAAGAATGGTATTGTAAAACGTACATCGGTATCTGAATTTGAAAATATCAATCGTAATGGTAAGATTGCGATTAGTTTAAAACCAGATGATGAATTACGTTTTGTGAAATTAACTACAGGTCAAGATGAAGTAATTATTTCTGGATCAAATGGTAAAGCTGTTCGATTCAATGAAGATCAAGTTCGTATCATGGGACGTAGCGCAAGTGGTGTATTAGGATTCAATTGTGATGGCAGTGAAGTTGTAGGTGCTGCACTATCTAGTGAAGGTGATACAGTTCTTGTTGTTTCTGAAAATGGTTATGGTAAACGTAGTAAGTTCGAGGATTATCGTTTGACTTCTCGTGGTAAAAAAGGTGTTAGCACAATTAATATCACAGAAAAGACTGGTAAGCTAATGTGTATGCGTGCGGTTACTGGTAAAGAAGATGCGATGATTGTTGCCAGTGATGGAATCATGATTCGTGTGGCTTTAGAGAATGTAGGAATCTATGGAAGAAATACACAAGGTGTAAGATTGATCAACTTAAATGGGGACGCGAAAGTAACGCGTATGACATTGGTAGATCATGAAGAGCCTGAAGTAGAATCCGAAGAAAATACAGAAGAATAATGCATGTAAGGAGTAGAATTATGATTTTACTCCTTTTTCATATGATAAATCAGATAGAAATAACCCGAATACATTGTATAAACGACACGTTGATTGCCTATTTGATAGAATGGATATAAATTATTATAGAAAGAAGTGATATATGTGAACGCAAAAGATATGGGAATGTTTATCTGTAAGTTAAGAAAAGAAAACAATATGACGCAAATGGAATTAGCTCAACAGCTACATGTCACAGATAAAGCTGTTAGCCGATGGGAACGTGGAATAGGATATCCAGACATTCAATTGTTACCTGCCCTATCTGAATCTTTGCATGTTTCTGTGGCTGAATTGATATCATGTAAAAAGAGTTTGAATTATTCGAATGAAGAAGTCACAAATATTATTCAAAATTTAGATGTATACAAAATGGAAAGTTTTAGACAAGATAGAAAAGCAGATAAAATTTCCTTAATATGTATGATCTTTGTTGCGGCATGTGTTTATATTTCTGGTCATGGAAGTATTATTGGATCTTTATGTATTGGCGCTATTTTTGCAATGGCAGTAATTGGCTTATACTATTTGTATTATGATAATTCAACAAAACGAATTTATGCCTTCTTTTCTCTATTAGGGTTACTTTTGTTTATTCAGTTTTTAATATTCATGGGAATGGATTATAGATGGATTTCTTATATTTTAATACTATATTTAATTGTGATATTGAATATGATTTGTAGATAAGTAGAATCATATGATAAATCCGATTTAATGAGGATATTTCACAGAATAAGCGGTTGACTTTAGCTTTGTTTTAATGGTATAAATGTGTTGAAAACAAAGATAAGGATAAGTAGATTATTCAATATATGGATTAGAGACAGTATGGTTGGTGAAAATACTGATATGAATAATTGAATAGCACCTTAGAGTGATCGAATGAAATTAGTAGTTTGATCCGGTACATACCGTTATCATGTTAAGAGATCATATATGTATATATATGGTAAAAAGGGTGGCAACGCGAGACATCGTCCCTTTATGGGTGCGGGTGTCTCTTTTTTATATATTAAGATTTTGGTTTCGGGACAAGAAAATATTATATATGAAAAAACAATGAAATATCACAAAGAATGGATTATAGGGCATGACAAAAAGGACTATCGTAATAGCCAATATTTTGTATTTGTCTTTAGTTGATGTATTATTTTTTTACAATCAATTATTGTGCAGCCTATATCATCAATCCTGGAGGCATGGGTTTTGTGGATTAAATAAGATAAATAATCAGAACCAGAAGTTTATGATATCTTACTGGAAGATAGGTACATAGATTATGGATGAAATTCTGAAGTATTTATAAACAAAGCATACAATAAAAACTCCATCGATAAAGACTGAATGAATCGGGATACCGAATGATTCAGAAAGATGGAGTGGATATTGAAATGTTACCGGACGACTGGAAACGAACCGGGCACGTCATTTAGGCGTGTGACTTTTTCTTCGAAAAAGTCTTTTCTTGTGCAAGGAGGATATCATGTTAGATATGAAATTTGTCCGTGAAAATCCGGACATTGTCAAAGAGAACATTAAGAAAAAGTTCCAAGATTACAAATTGCCTTTAGTTAATGAAGTGTTGATGGAGGATAAAGAACTTCGTCAAACACAACAACATGCGGATGATTTGCGTGCGAATCGTAAAAAGATTTCTAAAGAAATCGGTAAATTAATGGGTCAAGGCAAAAAAGAAGAGGCTGAAGAGATTAAGCAACAAATGGCTGAAATCGCTCATGAGCTAACAGCTTTAGAAGAAAAAGAAATCAAATTAAGAGAGTCTGTAACAGAAAAAATGATGCAGATTCCAAACATCATCGATGATAGTGTTCCGATTGGAAAAGACGATAGTGAAAATGTTGAATTAGAAAGATTCGGCGAACCTGTTGTTCCTGATTTTGAAATTCCTTATCACACTGAAATCATGGAACGTTTAAGTGGAATTGATTTGGATGCAGCACGTCGTGTAGCTGGTAATGGATTCTACTATTTAATGGGAGATATTGCTCGTTTATCATCAGCAATGTTATCTTATGCAAGAGATTTTATGATTGATAAAGGATTTACTTACTGTATTCCTCCATTTATGATTCGTAGTGATGTTGTCACTGGAGTCATGTCTTTTGAAGAAATGGATGCCATGATGTATAAAATCGAAGGAGAAGATTTATACTTAATTGGTACAAGTG
>OHBM01002837.1_pt1 | contig 11166 bp, 3 predicted proteins | sample 1577251 | NCBI WGS metagenome assembly OHBM01 (sample SAMEA3541557, study PRJEB24748) | human gut metagenome | biome: human gut; feature: human-associated habitat; material: faeces | place: China | collected 2012
CCATGTGTCCCGCCGTTCCCAGCGCGCCGCGCTGTCATTCCGAGCCAGTGACCGTGTCACCGGTGCGGGAATCCGTTTCTTCCCGTGGGGGGAGGGGCTTTTGCCCCTCCCGCGAACGGCACCCCTCCCCACAAACAAAAGCCGGGCGCTTATGCGCCCGGCTTACTCTGTCCCTTTCCTTTTTTTCGATGCCGCTTCCGGCGCTTTGCCTTTTCCCGGCGGCACTGGAACGGCTCATGCTGGTGCGCCGCGGCAAAGGCCGCCCGCTCCGGCTCCGTCAGGGTGGGCACCACCCGCCGCCCCTGCCAGCCGTCTTTCTGCCGCGTTACCGACATCCGTACCGGGAACCGCCCGTGCTCCTGACACCGGAACGTCCCGTAAAACACGTCTCCCTGCGGGTACCACGATTCCACCGCGCCCGGTGTGCGGCATAGAGGACAGGGCACCAGCCGCGCCTGCCGGCTGTTGAGCACCTGCTCCCGCTCCGGGAACACCCCCACCTTCTGCCGGGGCTGCCGGGGATATTCCACCGGGGAGAACCGGATGCTCCGCCTGCGGCGGGGCTTGGCAGGGGAGGGGGGAGGCACGGACGCCGCCAGCGCGTCCTTCGTCAGCCATGCGCTGACCAGCGCCGCGTACAGCGCGTCATACAGCGCGTTGTGGAACTCGTAGATCAGCGGGATGCCGCAGTATTCCGCCGCCTGCTCCAGCGCCACCCGCCGTCCGATGCCGATGCCCAGCGTCCGGCCGAAGGCCGCCTGCAGATCTACGCAGGCCGTCACCGGCGGCTCCGGCATCCGCCAATAGGCGGCGTTGGCCGCCAGCACGCCGTGATCCTGTGCGCCCCATTCCGCCCACAGGGAGTCGTCTCCGCACCAATCCAGAAACGCCTGATACGCCGCCGGGAAGTCCAGCTCCGCCGTCAGCGCCTGCGCCGACTCCGGCAGCTTTCTCGCCACCGGCGACAGCTTGGGGTAGATGGACGGCCGGACATGCATATTGAACCAGTCCTGCACCGCGCCGCCCGGCTCCGCCAGCCGCACCGCGCCGATCTGGATGATCTCCTCCATCCGCCGCCCGCCAAAGGGCTGGTTCCATTCCAGATCCAATACGATCACGCCGTCTCACCTTCTCCGCGCAAAATTCGACTTACCTCTCATTATATCACGCCATCCGCTCCGGCGCAACGCTCTATACCGGACAAATATCCCGCCATCTGTCGTTTTCCACAACTTTCCGCCCCACTCCTTGTGACAAATCACAAAATTACCGATACTATGCAAGCAGGTAATTGTTTTCCCCGGCCAGAGGTTTATGCTATACAGTTGCAAAATAAGGAGTACTATGCCCTTTCCGGGCAATTACCTCACAGGAGGAAACGTCATGAAAAAACGGATACTCGCTATGCTGCTGTCAGTGGTCATGCTGGCCTCGACAGTGGAGCTCACCAGCCTGCTGACGGGGACGAACATCCTCGCCGGCACGGAGGCGCCCGCCGTCACCGATACGGCGCCCGCCCCCGGCACCGACACCGCCTCCGGCGGTCAGCGCATCACCGACGAGGACACGGCGGCCATCCGCCTGTCCGGCTCGGAGCTGTCCGTCTCCGGCGACATCGAACCGGACACGGCGCAGCCCTCCTCCGGCGGCACAGCCACGCTGGACGAGAACAACGCCCTGACCATCCCCTACGATCTGGCCTTCCCGGAGGAATTCGCCAGCGCCGACTGTCTCTACGCCGGCGACCAGATCATGGTCAAGTTTGCCCGCGGCTTCCGCGGCAAGCTGAACACCACCCTTGTCCGCGCCGGCATCACCGGCCTTGAAAAGCTCATGGACACCTCCACCGGCGTCTGGTACATCGCCTCCGTCACCGGCGACGTGCAGCAGGTCATGGCCAACGTCCGCGCGCTGGACAACGTGGTGCTGGCGGAGTACGACTACATGTACGCCGCCGCCGACACCACCCTCATCGACAGCGACACCGTGGCCGAGGCCGTGCAGGGCAACGCCAGCTGGCAGGATCAGTGGTACCTGCGCAGCGGCAACCTGCAAAAGAGCTGGGATCTCCTGCGCACCCGCGGCATCGCCGCCGGCGGCGACAGCAGCGTGGTGGTGGCCGTCATCGACACCGGCGTGGACTACACCCACGAGGATCTCAAGGACAACATCTGGGTCAACACCAAAGAGATCCCCGGCAACGGCATCGACGACGACGGCAACGGCTACATCGACGACGTCTACGGCGTCGATCTGGAGACGGGACGCGACAGCGGCATGGACGACAACGGCCACGGCACCCACGTGGCCGGCATCATCGCCGCCGCCAACAACCACATCGGCGTGGTGGGTCTTGCCTACAACGTGAAGCTCATGCCCATCAAGGCGGGCATGGCCAGCGGCTTCTTCAACCAGTCCCAGATCGCCAAGGGCATCCTCTACGCCTACAACAACGGCGCGGACGTCATCAACATGTCCTTCGGCGGCAGCGCCTCCACCATCGCCGTGCAGGACGCGCTGGAGACGGCCTACACCCGCTGCGTGCTGGTGGCTGCCGCCGGCAACGACGGCGCGCCCAACGAGGGCTTGCTTGCCCGTCCCACCTACCCCGCCGCCCTGTCCTACGTCATGGGCGTCATGAGCGTGGACATACGGGGCGTGGAGAGCGGCTTCACTAACTATGACGTGAAGAAATATAACTCCGTGGAGTACGAGGTCTACGCCCCGGGCAGCCAGATCCTCAGCACCATCCCCGGCAACCGCTACGCCACATGGAGCGGCACCTCCATGGCCGCGCCCTACGTGTCCGCCATGGCCGCCCTTCTGCGCAGCGCCTACCCGGACACCAACACCTATCCCACCAAGTTCATCTACGGGCAGATCGCCGCCACCGGCGGCCGCAGCGCAATCTGCTGCGACCCCAAGGAACACGGCGTCCACAACCTGCCCAAGATCGTGGATATCTACAACGCCCTGACCCAGCTGCCTAAGCCGGAGGTCAGCGCCGCCGACTTCCTCGTCTTTGATGACAAGTCCCTCAGCGACCAGAACAACGGCGATGGCGTCATCGACGCCGGCGAGACGGTGGCGCTGGCCTTCACCCTCCGCAACCGCTGGGGTGCCGCCAAGGACGTTACCCTCTCGCTGGACGCCAGAAGTCAGGCGGACATCGACTGCCCGTATATCCAGTTCCTGACCAATAACGTCAACTACGGCAATGTGGGCACCTACGCCAGCATCGACTACGGTAAGACGAAGGAGGGCACGTTCGTCACCGGCGTGGACGCCGATAAGTCCCTGCTGGTGAAGATCGCCGACGACTGTCCCAACGACTACATCATCGCCCTGAACATCACCGTCACCGCGAAAAACGATCTGGACGCGGACGATACGAAGGTCTATTCCAGCGGTGCCAAGACCACCATCAACGTCCGCCGGGGCACCCTCCTGCCCAGCATCATCACCGAGGACATGACCCTCACCAAGGATCACTACTACATCCTGCCCAACGCCACCCTCATTCAGGAGGGCGTCACCGTCACCGTGGAGCCGGGCACCCAGCTCCAGTTCTGGACGGACGATCCCCACGACGCCTACGCCGACACCGCCATCACCTATCTCAAGGTGGACGGCACCCTGCTGTGTCAGGGCACCGAGGACGAGCATATCCGCATGTTCCCCAGCGAGCTGATGGATAAGTACCGCGTGGAACTCTATGAGAGCGACAGAGGAACCATCAGGCTTTATTACACCGATGTGGTGAATCCGTACCTGCGCTCTGAAGATAGAAATTATGGTATCACCTACGCCGAGAACTGCGAATTCAGCCAAAACTACCGGGCGGGCACCATCTATAAGCGTTTTCTCAGCAGCGGAACAGTGATGACCATTGGCGATACGGGATATATATACGCCGGTACCCTGAAGGACTGCGCCTTCTATAAGCTGGGCGGTGAGGGTATTCATGGCGCGTTTTCTGTCGCGGCACCCTGCGATGGCTGTATCTTTGTGGACAGCGCGGTCGAGCTGAACGAGAGGTACGAATACACCGACTGCGTCTTTTACGGAAACAACAACTACCTGAACGAAAACAGCGGCGGTGTCAGCAGCTACATCCATTCGCCCACACTTAGTGTCAGTCCGTATGATGTCTATAAAGACCCGGACACCGGCTCTACATACCTGTTCTTCTGGGGTTACAATTGCCCCGACTGGAAAAAAGAGCAGATCGCTTCGTACTTCGGCGGCAAGGCGGCCGAGTATAGCCATCCTTATAGTCAGGATTTCCACGGCTTTGCCGTTGAAATTGCCGACACCACCGTTACCGACATCACCCTGCCCGAATCCGAGATCACCCTCGACACCGGCATGACAAAGCAGCTGCTGCCGGAGGTGGCTCCCGTGAAAACGGCGCTGGTGGCCGACCTGCGCTATACCTCGCTGGATGAGAGCGTGGTCAACGTCAGCGACACCGGCTTTATCACCCCCGTGGCCGCCGGCGGCACCCTGGTGCGCGTCAGCAACGCCGACGGCTCCGTGTACAAGGACGTGGCCGTCCATGTGGCCGACTGCGTGCCTCTGGAGAGCCTGACCCTCAACGAGGATACCCTCCGCCTGCCCGTGGGCAGCACCGAGAAGCTGACGCCCGTGCTCGCCCCCGCGGACACCACCCGCACTGGCGTGGTCTACGAGAGCGCCAATGAGGATGTAGCCACCGTGGACATCGACGGCACCGTACACGCCGTCAGCGTGGGCACCGCCGTCATCACCGCCCGCCCCGCCATGGGCGAGGACTTCGCCGCGTCCGTCACCGTCACCGTGGTGCAGCCGGCGGAGAGCATCTCCTTTGAGGAGAGCTTCTACGTCACCACCGTGGAGCAGACGGACGACGACCTGAAGCTGACCGTCACCCCGGCCACCGCCACCCAGCGGGACGTCACATGGGAGTCCTCCAACCCGGACGTCTGCGAGATGTCCGCCGACGGCCAACTCATCAAGCATAAGAACGGTACCGCCACCCTCCGCGCCACCCTTGTGGACACCGAGCTGTCCGCCGAGCTGGTGGTCTGCATCTCCGATGCGGCGCCGTCCGCCCAGGTGGAGGATATGCAGTATTTTGATGGTGACAATACGTACTTCGCCCGGCTCAGCGACGGTACCCTCTGGCGCTGGGGCAAGAAGTATATGACGCCCCAGAAGCTGAACTTCTCCGCTGTGGACGACTTTGTGGTAGACAGAAACAACGAATATGGCATCTACATCCTCTCCGGCGGCACGCTGCAATACTACGATATGGACGGCACGTTAAGGCAGGAAGACACTTGGATAAATAATGAACACATAACTGGAAGCAATTGCTTCAACTACGGCAAGCCTATGGCTGGCGTGGAGAAAGTGACTGCTTATGAAAGCAGTTATTTCGCCCTGAAGCAGGACGGCTCCGTCTGGGCATGGGGCAGCAACAGCTATGGCCAGCTGGGCGACGGTACCACCACCTATCGCGGTCAGGCGGTACAGGTGGACATCTCCGAGAAGGTCGTGGACGTGATCGGCCGATATAATTACACTGTATTCTTGACGGAGAGCGGCAGCCTGTACGGTGCGGGAGATAGCTTCGGCGACACGCCGGAGTTGATCACCGACGGTGTCAGCGCCATCACGAGAGATTATACCGAAAGCAGTTACTTTACCGCGCTAAAGGGACAGACCCTGTGTTACTATGACCGAAGCAGCGTGGAGCGCACCGTCCCTGTTCAGGGCAGCAGCCAAGTGCTTGGCCACTACAACGGCTTTTACATTCAGGACGGCAAAGTATTTGGTGCCCGAACCAACGCTAATTACAGTGGTAGCAGCAACAACTATGGACAATTAGGTGTTGGCGATACGGCGACCTACGATAACTACGTCCAGATGCGGAAGATCACCGGCGCCCGGCAAGTCTGGAATTTCTATGGTGTTACCTTCATCCAGACCGATGACGGCTTCTACGGTACAGGCCGCAACGATAATCGTGAGCTGGCCAACCTGACCACGGAAAACAGCGCTGTGCCCGTGCGTATCTTCTTCGGCCTGCAGGCCAACGAGGAGCCCTTCCGCCTTGAGCAGACCAACATCACCAACGATATTCTCACGGATAGCGCCCTTGTGCTGGATTACAGCGAGTCGCTCCTCAAGGGCGGTAACTTCGGCACCGTTGCCCTCAAGGACGGCAGCGGCGAGCTTGTCTCCCTCCGCCGCACCCTCCATCTGGATAAGCTGACCCTCACCCCCGTCTCCGGCTTCACCGACGGCATGTCCTATACCCTGACTCTCCCCGCCGGTACCCTCCAGACCAAGTTCGGTGCCGCCAGCGAGGCAGTGGAGCTTACCTTCACCTACCAGACCCCCGCCCCGGCGGAGGTGGACAGTCTCACCCTCGGCAAAACCGTCCTCACCGGCGTCCTTTCCCCGGAAAGTGGTACAAAAGTTGATTTAGGTGAAATTAAAGAGGCTTTTAAACTTGAATTCAAGTGCGTTTCTAACCCCGATGCAAGTATCACCTGGACAGTGGCGGATAACACGGTCGCAATGGTAGAAAATGGCAATTTAATCGCCCTTTCCACCGGCTGCACCACCGTCACCGCCGCCCTCGACGGCACCGATCTTGCGGCCTCCGCCCTGCTGTACATCAGCGAGGACGATTCTGTAACCGTAACAAAATTCGTGCAGAATGGCGCGGAAAGCACTGCTTTGTTCAGCAATGGCGCACTTTTCGCCCTGCATGCTGACGGCACGACCCAGCAGCTTTTCGCCGACGCTGTGGACTTCCACTGGGACGGCGGCGCCCTCTGGGTCAAGACAGCCGACGCCCTCTACCGCGACGGCGAGCTAACAGAGGATTTGCTAATTTCTGTCAAATACACCAATTTGCTCTCCCGCACCTCCGACACGGTTTTAGTCGGCTCCCAGACCCTGATCCTGACCGCCGACAAGACCCTCTGCCAGGGCGAAAACCTCAGTAATATAGCCATTTCCGGCGGTTCGGCGAGCGCTGCCACCTCCGGCAATCAGCTGCTCATCACCCCCTCCGACCCCCTCGTTTCCGGCACTTCCTACACCGTAACGATTCCTGCAAATTCCGTTTCCACCTACTTCGGCGCGCCCAACGAGGAGATCACTTTTACCTTTATTTATCTGGATACCCTGGCCGCTGACGCCGGTGACGGCAAGACCGTTCTGGCAAGCGGCGCCGTGTCCGACAACGAGGCCGCAGCCGCCCGCGCGTGGACGTCCGAGCGCCTGACCGCAGGCTGGAAAGCCTTCTGCGACGAGGGCTACGACACTTTGTTCTACGGCAACGCCATCCTCAACCGCTTCACGGAAAACAACGTGGAGAAGTGGCTGCGCATCACCGCGCCCAGCGCCAGCAGCTACGTCCGCTATGGCATCGGCGGCAACTACTGGGGCACCGAGGGACTCAGCGAAAAGACCAAAAAGGAGGCCATCAACAAGCAGATACTGGACTTCGATGACTACCAATCCATGGCCGACCTGAACGAGGGCACCATTCTGGAGACGATCCCCGAGTCGGTGTGGCCGGTGGTGCGCTCCGTGTCCCTGCGGGACGCCAACGGCGAGGCGATCACCACCGTGGGCGCGGGTAAGACCACGTTCACCGTGACCTTCAACCGGGATATGGACACCGAAATGCCGCTGCAGGTGCGCTTCGGCAGCAGCTATCCCTACGCCGACTTCGAGGTGGCCGGGCAGTGGCTGGACAGCCGGACATGGGAGGGCTCCACCACCATGACATCCCTGATCGCCAACGGCATCCAGTACTGGTCTATCGCCAACGGACGCTCCGCCGAGGGACACCTGAAGCTCTACAAGGACTGGGGACGCTTCAGCTTCAACATCGACACCTCCTCCGCGCTGGCTATGACCATGCAGGCCGAGGCCGCCGATGACGGCGTGATCCTCACCTGGGCGCAGGACGACTTCGACACGCTGGCGGGCTACAACATCTACCGCTGCGACAGGGAGGACGGCCAGTACGCCAAGCTGAATACCTCCGTCATCCCGGCGGATGTCAAGACGTTCACCGACACCAACGTGACCCCCGGCCAGATGTACTACTACAACTTCACCGTGGTCAAGACGGATCTGAGCGAGTCCGACACTTCCGGCAAGATCTCTGTCCGCGCCAAGGACACCATGGCACCCAACATCTATCACGACGGCGTGTACAGCGCCTTTACCGGCAGCAAGTTGATCATCAGCGCCACCGCCAACGACAACCTGCAGATCGACAAGGTGGAGCTGTTCTACCGCGTCACCGGCACGGAGAGCTGGAGAGCGGTGACCATGACCGCCGTCAACGACCGCTATTCCGCCGTGATCCCGTCCTCTGACGTGACCACCGACGGACTGGAGTACTACATCCGCGCCTTCGATGGCGTGAACTACGCCTATAAGGGAACGGCGGAGCAACCCTATGCCATCACGGTCAGCGAGGCCGTGGACCGCAGCGCTCTGGGCGACGTCAACGGCGATGGCCAGATCAACGTGCTGGATGCACTGATGGTGCTGCAGGCCATCAACGACCGGCTGAATCTGGACGCGGAGCAGTTTGCCCGCGCCGACCTGAACGGCAATAAGACGCTGGAGGCCGTGGAGGTCCTGACCATTTTGCAGTACGCCAACGGCATTATCGGCTCCTTGACGCTGTAAGGGGGCTGTTCCATGAAACTAAAACGCGCATCCCGGCGCGCAGCGGCACTGTTGTGTGCCGCTGCGCTGCTGGTGAATCTGATCTCCACCGCGTGGGCGGCCAGCGCCTTCCTGCGGGTGGGCAGCGCCTCCGCCGCGCCCGGCGAGACGCGCTCGGTGTATGTCAGCGGCTCCAATCTGGAGGCGCTGGCAGGCGTGGAGGGTATCGTATCCTACGATAACACGGCGCTGGAGCTGACCGGCGCGGCGATGGTGGGAGCTTTGTCCGCCCTGGGGACGGTGAACACAGAGACGGCCGGACAGGTGTCCTTCAATGGCGCCTGTCTGGACGGCATATCCGGCTCCCAGAATATCCTGCGGCTGGACTTCCGCGTGCGGCCGGACGCCGCAGCCGGGGAATACCTGTTGGATATCCTGATCGAAAACGCCTACAACACGGATCCGGTCGCCGTGCCGCTGAGCGGCGCGTCCGGCGTGTTCACGGTGACGGAGCCGCAGTCCACCACCAAGACGCTGTATTTTTACAGCGGCAGCAGCGTGTCCACGCTGCACAAGGGCGAGCAGGTGAGCATCACCGCCTGCACCTATGGCAGCCAGGGGCTGGCTGCCGGTAAGCTGGAATTCCGCTATGACGCCGCGCTGTTCACCTGCGTGGCGGCGGAGCCGCTGTCCGCACTGTCCGGGGCGATGAAGTCGCTGGACACCAGCCGGGCGGGGTATGTGTCCGCCGCCTTTGCGTCTGAGGAGGAGATACCCGGCGGCGAGCTGCTGCGGCTGACGCTGGAGGCGGCGGCCGACGTGGACGCGGACACCTCCGTGACCTTCGCGGCCTCCGAGCTGTACGACACGGCGCTGGCCGCCATGAACGGCATCGGCTTCACTCAGGCGCTGACCCTGCGAAAGACAGAGGTAACGCCGGAGACGCCCGCTCTGCGGGTGACCATGCCTGCCGCTGCCCGCACCAATGAAACCATCACCGCCGTGGTGACTCTGGACAGCGGCAGCGGTCTGGCCGCCGCCGATTTCTGCGTTTCCTACGACACGGCGCTGCTGACATGCACCGGCGTGGAGGTGAACGCGGGCACGGAGAGCGCGGACAGCGTGTATATCGAAACGAATCCACATACTGACGGCGGCCAGGTGAAATTCACCTTTATCTGCGCAAAGGGTTTTGCGGATGGGGCGGAGCTGGTGACCGTGACGTTCCAACCGAAGAAGGAGGGAGCTGTCACCCTGACACCCACCGTTACTACATCGGCTGTCGGCGCTGACCGTCGGCCCATCGCGCTGGATATGTGCGCTGCGTCCTGCGAGGTGAAGGATCCTTTCTTCGAGGTGACGTTCCGGGATGAGGACGGCACCCTTCTCTCGCGGCAGTCGGTTCGCTATCGTGCTGCGGCTGTGCCGCCGGACGCGGTAAAAGCGCCGGACGAGGCGCATCACTATGAACTGGCCGGGTGGGGCGGCGACTATTCCAGCATCACCGCCGACGCGGAGTTCACCGCGCGGTACACAGCCATCCCCCACACCGAGGTCGTGGACAAGGCCGTGGAGCCTACCTGCACAAAGACGGGACTGACCGAAGGGAAGCACTGCTCGGTTTGTAGTGCGGTGTTGGTGGAGCAGGAAATCGTTCCGGCTAAGGGACATACCGAGGTTATCGACAAGGCTGTGGAGCCTACGTGTACCGAGACGGGCTTGACGGAAGGAAAGCACTGCTCGGGGTGTAATGCGGTGCTGGTGGAGCAGGAAATCGTTCCGGCCAAGGGGCACACGGAGGTCATTGACGGAGCTGTGGAGCCGACGTGTACCGAGACGGGCTTGACGGAAGGAAAGCACTGCTCGGTTTGTAGTGCGGTGTTGGTGGAGCAGAAAGTTGTTCCGGCGCTGGGATTCACCGTTTCCGGGTCTGTTGCCGGTGCCACGGACAATGCTATGGTCACGCTGCTGAAGGATGGCGTCGTGGCGGCACGGGGTGACGTGCGGGCGGACGGCGGTTTCCTGCTGTCCGGGCTGCGGATCAGCGCGGGGACGTATACGCTGCGGGTGGACGGCGGCGGCTGCGTGGCGTGGGAAATGCCCGTTGCTCTGTCCGATGACAGCGGCAGCGCCAATGTCGACTGTTTGCTGCGGCGCATTGGCGATGTCAACGGCGACGGCACCGGCGCGGAGGACGCGCTGCAATGCACGCTGGATCTGCAGACGCTGTACGACTATCTTGCGCTGCGGCAGGTGCCCGGTTCGTTCTGCGACAGCGCTGATGCGGCGCGGAATGAGCTGCTGGTACGGTATTTCCTGCGGCTGGCCGATGTCAACGAGGACGGGCAGGTGGACATTCTGGACTATCAGCGGCTGTATTTGCTGGCGAGGAATGGCTGATGAACATACGCAAATGCAAAAGGCGGCGCCCTGTGGGGCGCCGCCTTTGAGACTGTCGAAAAAGCCTGTCATTGCGAG
>OHBM01002841.1_pt1 | contig 11162 bp, 10 predicted proteins | sample 1577251 | NCBI WGS metagenome assembly OHBM01 (sample SAMEA3541557, study PRJEB24748) | human gut metagenome | biome: human gut; feature: human-associated habitat; material: faeces | place: China | collected 2012
CACCATGTACACTTTCAAACGCCGCACGAAACGCCTCGGTTTTACCCTGTTTCTCGATAAAACGCTCCAAACGAGCAACCTTCAGATCATCCCCATAAAAGCCGCAGTGCCGATAAAACATCTTTGCAAAAACACGCAGAATCGCAGTTTCATCCTTGTTCACTGGCGCCTGCTTTAGAATATCAAACAAGATTGTCTCAGTCGGCATTGATGAGCTTCTGACTGCATCGGCGTACATCATCGGGTCGTCGAATTTGTTTGCGAAGTAATCAATGGCGTGTTTACCATCCACCTCTTTGTTGGAGAGCAGGTAAGACAGCATTTTCAGAAAGTGAGATTTACCGCTTCCAAAGAAACCAGAAATCCAGACGCCAATTTTTCCTGTCGGATAATCGATGGCTTTGACGTAGTTATCAAAGAATGTGGCAAAATGGCGCCGTAGTTCTTTCGTGATAATATACTCGTCAAGTTCCTGCTTCAAACTCCGCTGATCGTCCTGCGATACCTGAACAACACCATTGATGTCACGGTCGATGTCCTTTTGGAACATACTTTGTATTTTCATAGTGCCTTCCTCCAATTACAAAAGGTTGAATGCCCGGTAGTAGTGTCCGTCCAGAAACTTTCCAAACAATCCGAGGTCTTGTCCGTTGAACGATCCCGGATAGAACATGACGATGGGGATGTCCTCAAAGAGATGCTGCATACTGTCCAGCATTTTATGAGAGCGCATAAACGGGAAGATTTTTCCCACGCCGGTCAGGAAAAGAACATCGCCGTATTCATGCGGCTCGTACTTCATGTATTCCAGAAGTGCCTCCGGCGTTGCGATTTTTTGAAGTTGCTTGAGAAGGTACTCCTTCCCGCGTTTTTCTTCCAGTCCGTCCACGGATTTCAGGACGCGCTTGTCCTCCAAGAGTCTCAGAAAAATCTCGTAGAGGTCGCATTCTTTGATGTGGTATGGCGTCCCATTTTCCGCTTTCAGCCGGGAAACGAAGTCTCTGACGATCAACTCGTTCGCCGGATCATAGCAGAACACATGAATGCCGACTTCGTTGCTTAATCCTTTATTGGCAAGAAAACTGGGGTCGGATATTCTGTCCCGGATTCTATCCAACTCTTGCTTGATGTCGCTCATGCCAGAGCCTCCTATCTAAAGCAGTTAAAAGCTACAAGTGCTTCGAGATCGTTATTTCTGCGGATGCCTTCTTCCAGCTCTTCGCAGAGAAACAGCGGATTGAGCCGTGTCGATTTGACGGTGTCAATAATCTGGGTCTCGACCAGAGCCTTTGTCAGGACTTGCTTGATTTTATTGACCGTTGACTCGCTCCATGCAGCAATATCGTCGTTCTGCTCCTGCAAGTGGGAGAAGAACACATTCAGGTCTTTCCTTGAAAACTCGAAGTCTTGACCACGAAACTTTTCGCCAATCACATCGACCATGAAATCCCAAACAATGCGGTTGTAACGCATCATGGCATAGAGGTTGATCTGCTTCGCAATATCAATCGGAGCAGTGGACAATTCTTGACGGAGCTGCTCATCGTCTAATGCGTCCAGACGCTTATAGCAGCTTCGCAACATGCGGGCAACAAGTCGCTCGGTCGGGTATTGAAATAGGTTGCCTTTTTTGATTTCTTCAATAGCATTCTCCACGGATATTCCGTCGAGGTAATACTTCGATGCAATGCGGATTTCGTAAAAAAGAAACTGTTCCGCCGTGATCGTTCCGTTATAAATCAGAGATCGTTCCATTCGCTTCTCCATCTGAGCCGGTCTCCCAAGCTCACTGCTATCATATCATATTAGCTGTCCCATAAAGCGGACTCTTACTTGCTTTCGTCTACAAACTCCACGATGTCACCGATATTGCAGCCGAGGCAAATACAGATTTTTCTCAGCGCTTCCATTGACACGTCTTCGCCCTTTCGGAGCTTTGTCATCGTACTGGAAGACAGCCCGGACGCTTTGTGAAGATCGCCCTTGCTCATATCCTTATCGACAAGCAGTTTCCACAGTTTTTTGTAGCTTGCTCTCATAGTTCTCACCTCAGCACAGAATTATAGCATAACTATTTTAGTATACCACCGAAAGAGCGGATATTCAATAGCATTTCGTAAATTTAGGGTGAATACGACCGATTTGCACGAACGTTTCGCCTCATGAAGTGATTAGATGCGAAAAGCAGCGGAATTTACCGCTGACGCACAGACATTAAGCATTAGCTATCCGCATACAGCAGCGATACTTCAACAGATTGCAGATGACTATAGATTGCAGATGACTATCGAAGAGAAGGAAACCGTGATCGCTTGCATTCTGAACTTTGAGCAGATAATATGTTTTTCTCAGGAAGCTATTAAAATGGGAAGCGAATTGGTACGAATGCAAAAGCTTCTTATCAGTGCAGGAAATTAGCAATCTCAATTAATAGGGCTGCGTTCCATCGCAAGAAGATAATCTTCTTTATCCACTTTGCACCAGTCCATTACATTGCCAATTTCGGATTTCAGGATATGGTCAAGCAAAAGGCGGGTGCTACAGTCATTGCTTCCTAATAAAGCACGAAATGAACAATAAAAGATAAGAAGAAAAAGCAAAAAAAATCACAAAACCACTTGACAGAATGCACAAAGTACCATATAATAAAAATGAACCATCTGGAATGGTATAGTGAGTCAAAACCAGGGAGTTTCCCTCACCGTTTGCGAGCTTTTAGAGGCTCCGCCGCGAAAGCGGCTTTTTTCATAAGTGCGCATATCGTGTGGGAAACACTTCAAGCGTTTGTAAAAGCGATTCATAGAGCGACAAAGCAAAGAAAAGAGGCGCACCATCATGAAAGAAGTCTACAATATCGGGCTGGATACTGGCACAAGTTCTGTTGGCTACGCAATGACGGACGAAAAAGGACGGTTGCTGCGCTTCCACAAGCGGCCGACATACGGTTCGGTTCTGTTTGAGGAAGCGCAGACGGCGAAAGAACGTCGCCAGAAGCGTTCAGCGCGGCGTCGGCTGGCGCGGCAGCGCAAGCGCATCAAATTGCTGCAAGCACTGGTTGCGCCGGATGTGTGCGCGGCAGACCCAGCGTTTTTTCTTCGGATGAATGAATCGTTCTTATGGGCAGAGGACAGTAAGTATGAGAAGTTTTATGCGAAGCTGCCCAAAGCACTGTTTGTGGATGGAACAGTATCCGTTGAGACGCTGCCGACGATTTATCATATTCGCAATGAGCTGGTGAAAAGCACAAAGCAGGCGGACATCCGCTATGTCTATCTGGCGATGCACCACATCATCAAATATCGCGGGCATTTCCTGATGGAAGGGCAAACGCTGTCTGACATTGGCGCGGAAGCACCTCAAAAGATGCAGGAGCTGCTGGAATTGCTGACAGACCCCGAAAGCTTTGCCTGCGGGCTTGCGCCGGCAGAAAATGCGGCAAAGGAAATCTGTCACACGATGGAAAATCACTCGCTCCGTGGCATGGCGCGCAGGGAGCAGATCCAGAAGCTGCTGTATGCAGGCAAGAAAAAAGAAAGCAAAGAGACTGCACAAGCACTTGCGTCACTTCTTTTGGGCTATAAAGGTTCTTTGAAAGCGCTGATTGGCTATGAAAATCAGACGGATGCACCAGAAAAGACCTCCTTAGGCGCCATTGAAGGCGAAATGGAAGAAACGTATCTTGCCGGGATGACAGAAGCGCAGGCGGAAGTATTCACGCGGATATTGGAGCTGTATCGCTGGCAGCTGTTTGCGGAAATTCGTCAAAACGGGCAGACGATTTCCGACATGATGGTAGCGCGTTATGAAAAGCATAAGTCCGACCTGAAAAGACTGAAAAAATGGATCAGGACGTACCGAGAAGACGAGTATGTTACACTATTCCGTGATGATAACGACCCATCGGGATATGCTGCCTATACGCACCATTTGTCAAGACCAACACGCTTTCAGCAAGAGAAGTTTACACGCTGCCGACAGGAAGGCGCGAAAATCAAGAGTATACCAGAAGGTTTCTATAATAAATGCAGAAGAATACTTGAAAGCAAGAAAATTGACCTTCCTGAAAACGCACGAGCAGAAGCAAATGAAATGCTGGAAGAAATGAAAGCAGACAACGTCTTTTTGCCGCTGCAGCGCATCAATCTGAACGGTCAAATCCCGAACCAGATTCAGGCGGAAGAACTGGCGAAAATTCTTGATGCGCAGGGCAAGTATTATCCGACACTGCGGGAAAATCGGGAGAAAATCCTCAGCATCTGCACGTTCCGTCTGCCGTATTATGTCGGTCCGCTGTATCAAGATAAGAACAGCCCGTTCCAGAAGTGGATTGTGCGTGACATGACCCAGCCCGCCTATCCGTGGAATTTCTTTGATGTGGTGAATCAGACGGCAACGGCGGAAGGGTTCATTGCGAACTTGACAAACAAGTGCACCTATCTGCCGATAGAGGACGTGCTGCCGCTGCATTCCCTGCTGTATGAAGAGTACCTCATGCTGAATGAGCTGAACCGCGTCCGTGTAAAGGGCAATCTGATTCGTGATGTTCAGCTGAAACAGCGGATGCTGGATGAACTCTTCGCTAAGAACAAGTCAGTTTCCTACAAAGTGTTTGCAAAGTGGCTTCGGCAGAACAGCCCATACACGGATGTTACGGAGAATGATATTTCCGGTACGCAGGAGCCGGGAAAATTCACGGCGAGTCTGCGCACACGGTATGACTTGGAAAAGCACGGCTTCACCGTGAGCGACCAGACGATGGAGCAGCTGGAAACGCTGGTGCGCTGGAGCACCATCTTTGAGGATCGCAGCATCCTGAAAAAGCTGATTCAAGAAAAATATCCGGATATAACGGATACGCAGCTGAGTTTTCTGGTGCAGCGGCGCTATACTGGCTGGGGACGACTGAGCGAAAAGCTGCTGACCGGTGTGCTGGGTGAATATGAGAATCAGCCAGCAATAATCATGGAAGTTCTGCGCGCGACGAATGAAAACTTCATGCAGGTGCTGAACAATCCGCAATACCATTTTCAAGAGAAGATTGCAAAAGAGCGGCTGATGGAGCTGGGCGAACCGAAAGAGGAAATCGAATACGACGAGATTCGGAAATTGCAGGTTTCTCCGGCATTGAAACGCGGAATTTGGACGGCAGTGCGCATTGTGAAGGAACTGATTGAGCATCAGGGCTGCCATCCGCACGCCATTTATCTGGAAAACACGCGCGAAGAAACGCCGGATGAAAAGAAACAGCGCACGCAGTCACGCCTGAACCAAGTGGAGCAGATGTATAAAGAACTGGCGGAAGATGAAACAGCGGAGAAAGTGCCGTCAGAGTGCTGGGAAGTATTGAAAAACTGCAAGGATAAAAAGAAACTGGATGATCAGCAATACCTGTATCTGCTGCAACTGGGAAAATCGCTTTACAGCGGAAAGCCGCTTGATTTCGACCAGCTTTCGACAACAACGGAAATTGATCATATTCTGCCGCGATGCTATATCGTGGACAATTCGATTGAAAACCGCGCACTGGTGCTGAAAGGTGAAAATCAGCGCAAGGGAGATAGTCTCCTACTGGAAGATAGTATTCGGGACTCACAGCGCCCGTGGTGGAACTATCTGCGCCAGAAGGGACTCATGGGCGAAAAGAAGTTCAAGAATCTGACGCGCAGTGTGGTAAGCGAAGAGGATAAGCAGAAGTTTATTGCACGGCAGCTGGTGGAAACAGGACAGATGGTGCAGTGCGTGACGGAACTATTCAAGCGGTATTATCCGGATGTGCATGTGAGCGGCATCAAGGCGGGGCTGTCCTCGGAGCTGCGGGAGCAGTACGGACTTTACAAGATTCGTGAGCTGAACGACATGCATCATGCGTACGATGCCTTCCTTGCGGCAACAATGGGAAACTTCGTGGAGCGCTTTATGCCGTGGCTCGACAATGAGTCATCCGCGGCGATTCGATTCAGAAAGGCGCAGGGAGCAAAGAAGGACGATGACAAGGTTGATTTAAGCTCGAAGCACGGCATGATACTGGCGAGATTCAGCCGGGATCAGGTGGATGCGGATACCGGGGAAATCATCCGAAATGCACAGCAGGACATTTGCTACTTGAAGGCGGTGTGGGGATACCATGATGGGCATGTGGTGTTTCTGAAGCGCCAGAAGTCGGGGAAAATTACAGAGGCTTCACGTTACCGTGCTGGTCACGCAAGTGCTAAATTGCCGCTGAAAAAAGGAATGTCTTGTCAGCGGTATGGCGGATTTGACAGCATCAAACCTGCATACATTGCAGCAATCAGCTATCAGAAGGGAAAGCAGCGTGCTGGTGCACTGGTGAATGTGCCGATTTATCTGGCGGAAGCAATTGAAAAGAATCCGAAAGTGCTGGTGGACTATCTGGAGAAAGATTATCCGGGAGTTCAAATCATTCGCTCGAAAATCTTGATTCGTCAAAAAATTGAATATGAAGGAAATGAGCTGACACTGGGAAGCTGCACGGAAACCTATAATGCAAAGGAACTCTTCCTGCCGACTTTTCTTCATCCGATTCTTGCAAAAATCTATAACGCATCATGTGCACTGACAGATGCAGATGAAAATCAGCTTAATACATTAATCGACGTGCTGTTGGAAAAGCTGAGCTCACAGTATCCGATTTACAGTGGTGCATTAAAAGCTTTGGAAGCAAAGAAATCAGAAATTCTCTCGCTTTCCATTGCGGATAAGGGCAAATTTATCGCTGAAACGATGAAAATTACAAGTGCAGGAAAAGAATATGCTAAATACAGCACATCCCTTCCGAAACTTGGAATTGCAGATAAGGGAAGACTAAATAATAAATTGCCGCATCCAGAGAAAATCATCTTGATTGACCAGTCCATCACAGGACTGCGCGAGAAGAGGACGAAGCTATGGCCGGATTCCGAACCGTCGTGATTCAAAGCCCGTGCAAGCTGACGTATAAGGATGGTTTTCTCATCATTCGCGGCGATGAGGTGCGGACGGTTCACATTTCGGAACTGCACACGCTGATTCTGGACACGACGATGGTCACGCTGACGGGGTATCTCATCTGCGAACTGATGCACGAAAAGGTGAACGTCATCTTCTGTGACGAAAAGCGGAATCCATGCGGGCAGGTACTCCCCTATGCCGGAAGCCATGATACAGCGGCAAGGATGATGGCGCAGGCAAACTGGAGTGATGCGCGGAAAGCGGCGCTGTGGCAGCAAATCATCCAGCAGAAGATTCTTAATCAGGCGGGCGTGATGCAGGAAGTTTCCGTGGAGGCTGCAAGACAAATTGCAGCCTTCGCGGAGAGCGTTACCCTCGGTGACGCGACGAATCGCGAGGGACACGCAGCGAAGGTCTATTTCAACCGCATTTTCGGCAAGGATTTTTCGCGCGATTTGAAAAGTGACCGTAATGCAGCATTAAACTACGGCTATTCGCTGCTGCTTTCCTGCTTCAACAAGGAGGTCGCTGCACGCGGCTACGCGACGCAGCTGGGGATTCACCATCGGAACGCCTACAACAGCTTCAACCTTTCCTGTGATCTGATGGAACCATTCCGCTTTCTGGTGGATGAGGTCGTGCTGCATCAGGGAGAGCGCACGTTTGACAAGGAATATAAGTACGAACTGCTGGACATCCTGAATACAGAAATTTGCTATCAGCAGCAAAAGATGTATGTCAGCACTGCCATCGCCCGCTTTGTGCGCAATACAACGGATTACCTTGACGGTCAGACGGAGGGGACAGAGGGAATGATGATGCACTATGAGGATGCGAGCCATGAGAGTCATCGTGATGTTTGATTTGCCGGTGACAACGGCGGAAGAGCGCGCCGCGTATGGGCGATTCCGCAGAGACCTCATCAAGGACGGCTTTCTGTTGATGCAGGAATCGGTATACTGCAAATTGGCGGTCAATGCGGTGTCGGCTGACCTGATTAAACAGCGCGTTAATCGCATCAAGCCAGCAAAAGGCGTAATCCAGCTGATGATTATCACGGAAAAGCAGTACAGCCAAATTGACTATCTGCTGGGCGGCCCGCAGGAAAAACAGCTGGATACGACAGAGAGGTTGTGGTTCTTTTGATACTGCGGAACATCAGCTTCGAGCATGATTTGCCAATCATCGATGATCATGTGGCTTCAATGCAGATTGCCTCTCCGCACCTGTACGCGCGGGTTGTGCAGAGTTTCCTTGCGCTGGAAGCGGGCGAAGAATCCTTGGAGCCCTTCTTATTCTTGCAGGACGATGACCTTCTGGATGCGTCAAAACTGCTGTACGTTGTCACCGACCCGTTCCACATTGATTTTGCGAACAAGAAAATCATGACGGCACTTTACGGGGAAATCAATCAGCTGATTCGGAAAAATCCACTGTGGCAAGCCCGATGGGAAAAGTACATGGTAGAGATGTCAGATTTCATTCAGGAAGTGACGCGCGAAATTCCGCTGGAAATCAGCGCGCCGGACGAAATGACGATACAGGATGTTTGCAAAGCGTTCGGTGTACAGCTGGATTGCCCGCTGAATACGTCACCGCTGGTGCGGATTTGCAAGCTACTGGATGTTCTTGCGGAGTGGATGCCGAAAAAGCTGCTGGTTCTCTGCAATCTTGACAACTACTTTTCGGACGCGGATTGGCAGGAGGTCATCAAGTATACCGCCTACACGAAAGTAAAGGCGCTGCTGATTTTTCAAAATCAGGCGATTCCGATGCATGAGCAGGAAATTCGTTGGCAAATTGATCAGAATTATGATGACAAAATCATCAAGCTGTGATATACTGAAAAAGAAAAGAACCATCCGGCGTGGCAGCAGCTCACGACCGAAAGGTTCCTACCTCATGGATTTGAGGTTTTGGAACTATGTCATTCCAGATGGTTCTACTACGGGCGCGAATACGGATGCGCTGCGCTATGCGTTTTGGAACTATGTCATTCCAGATGGTTCTACTACTTGAGCCGCAGACGAACGGCAACATGTCCAGTTTTGGAACTATGTCATTCCAGATGGTTCTACTACTTTTCCCCTATGGTGTTGTCCGCCGGTGGTGTTTTGGAACTATGTCATTCCAGATGGTTCTACTACATGCGTCGAACTCGTCTTAGCGGGCTGTAAGTTTTGGAACTATGTCATTCCAGATGGTTCTACTACGTACATCCGACGGCGTGATTAGTCGCATCTGTTTTGGAACTATGTCATTCCAGATGGTTCTACTACAATACAACAATGGATAGTCCCACTTGCTCTGTTTTGGAACTATGTCATTCCAGATGGTTCTACTACCTCTGCATCCACGCAACAACAAGCCACACGGTTTTGGAACTATGTCATTCCAGATGGTTCTACTACCCTATACTATAATCAGTAGGAGGTGGTGTGGTTTTGGAACTATGTCATTCCAGATGGTTCTACTACCACAGCGCAGGGGGATTTGGACAAGGAGACGTTTTGGAACTATGTCATTCCAGATGGTTCTACTACTTTTGTTCCTCCGTTCTGCGGGGCGCGTGCGTTTTGGAACTATGTCATTCCAGATGGTTCTACTACTCCGCGGATATGCTCGGCGGATTACAAGCGGTTTTGGAACTATGTCATTCCAGATGGTTCTACTACGTGCCGGGACGCGGGGCTGACGGTGCGGCAGTTTTGGAACTATGTCATTCCAGATGGTTCTACTACTGCGTTTGTCTAACGGGGAGGTGAAGGAGTGTTTTGGAACTATGTCATTCCAGATGGTTCTACTACGCACTTGCAGTATATCGCGACTTTCCCACCGTTTTGGAACTATGTCATTCCAGATGGTTCTACTACAGGCCGGGGCGGTTAAGTACAGCGCAGCGGGTTTTGGAACTATGTCATTCCAGATGGTTCTACTACTCTACGCTTGCGTGATGCACAAGCAGTGCGGTTTTGGAACTATGTCATTCCAGATGGTTCTACTACTAAATCGTCGCCAGCAACCGTGCGCGCGTCGTTTTGGAACTATGTCATTCCAGATGGTTCTACTACACATTGACGACGCTGCGAAGAGCAAGCCCTGTTTTGGAACTATGTCATTCCAGATGGTTCTACTACAATCAAGACGATGATTCCCGCACTGGATGAGTTTTGGAACTATGTCATTCCAGATGGTTCTACTACCTGCGCTTCCAGCAGATAATCATCTCCGCGGTTTTGGAACTATGTCATTCCAGATGGTTCTACTACCGCGGCGCACAGCGCGTGATGCGCACGGAAGTTTTGGAACTATGTCATTCCAGATGGTTCTACTACGGCTACTGACGGCGCAAGAGAAACGACCGGTTTTGGAACTATGTCATTCCAGATGGTTCTACTACTGGACGATGCACCGCGTGGCGCAGACAGGCGTTTTGGAACTATGTCATTCCAGATGGTTCTACTACTACCGTCCGCGCATATCGCGTCCACGGCGGGTTTTGGAACTATGTCATTCCAGATGGTTCTACTACCGCGAAACGTATTTCTGCCCGCCGCTTTCCGTTTTGGAACTATGTCATTCCAGATGGTTCTACTACTTTACCGTGCCAACGGTGATGCCGTTTTTGGTTTTGGAACTATGTCATTCCAGATGGTTCTACTACATGCGCTCGAAGTAGTCGTCGTTATTGCCGGTTTTGGAACTATGTCATTCCAGATGGTTCTACTACGGCAGCAGCTCGTCGATAGCGCGGTAGATGGTTTTGGAACTATGTCATTCCAGATGGTTCTACTACGCATCTGCCCACCGCCGAGTGCGTTAAACAGTTTTGGAACTATGTCATTCCAGATGGCTTCACTACCGATTCAAGTGCATAGTATTCAGCTGACTTAATTAGATTTTTCTTGTTATGCAAGCCATATTTATACGGCAGTATAAGGATCACACTGATCAATCTGTTATGCTTCTTGCTAATCAGCATAGTCAGATAACGTCTCTTTTGATTTCTATGCAGTGTGCATTCCCCAATAAGGTGTATTTACAATTTCAATCTTTCTTGCAACAATGTGAAAAGCTACTTGTCCTGATTCCTACGATGATTATATCATATTCCATCCGCTTTTCCATAATGCGATTATGCTACAAATCGAGTAGGAGACTCCCCTAAATAAATAGGAGAGCCGACCTCTCACACCACCGTGCGTACCGACCGG
>OHBM01002842.1_pt1 | contig 11162 bp, 9 predicted proteins | sample 1577251 | NCBI WGS metagenome assembly OHBM01 (sample SAMEA3541557, study PRJEB24748) | human gut metagenome | biome: human gut; feature: human-associated habitat; material: faeces | place: China | collected 2012
GGCTTGTAGAGCAGCAGACTTTCACCGTCGAAGTAGAGATAGCGCGTGAAGTTGACCCCATCGCCGGGAGCGTCGCCCGCAGACAAGCCGCCGAGGAGGATCGAGCGGCTGGCGGGAAATGTGTAATCCCAGTAGCTCATCTCCGGCCACGCGGCGGTGATGACGCTTTTGAGGTCGACGCCGTAGAGCTCGCCGCCGCGCTTGTAGTAGATCGCGGGGAAATCGGAGCTGTTGACGATCTCACACACGCCGTCGCCGTCCATGTCCATCTGCGTGAGCCAGTCAAGGGCATCGGAGGGGATGCGGCGGTCGGCAATGCGCTGTGCCTTCCCGGCAAGGGGAATGGTCAGCCACGGCTCCCGCGCGGGCAGGATGTCCGCGAGCGGCGTCGGCGCGGCAGTCTCAAAGTCCGGCAAAGGCGCGGGCGAGGCTTCTAGACTGTCGAGGCACGCCATCAGCGCGGGACTGTCGATCCAGAGCGTCGGGCGGTCGCTGGGATAGCTGGAGGAGAGCGCCGGCTCGAAGGCGGGAGAGAGGAGGCGCACGCAGTCGAAGCCACAGAGGAAGGTGTATTGTGTGCCGTCCCGCAGATTCACCGCGAGCGTGTAGTACGTGCTGTCGCCGTAGCCGCGCTGCGTGTAAAGCTCCGCTTCGGTGAGGGCGTTGAGGGCGGGCACGAGCTGCGCCGAGAGCGCGGTCAGCTCCGCATCGACGAGATAGCGCGAGCCGCTGCCGTCGCGGAATTGCAGGTTGAGAATGTCCTCTGCGCGCAGAGCTTGTCTACAGCTACACACTTTCTCACCGCTCGATGTCTGAATTAAAAGGTGATGGTACATTCATCTTTTCTGGCGGTGCTTCTAATTGGGGCATTGGAAAACTCATCTTGAGTAAGGATGGTTTTTCCGTCGATGAAATATCATACTGCTCGGATTCTTCCTATTTTGTCGATAAAGTCTCTACAACAAGAGAAGAGTTCGAAAATGAGTTTGCGATACAAGACGCAAAGGAGAATGCAGAGTGGTTCGATTTCACAGCGGAAAGTGTAAAAACAATTGGGAAAGAAGCATAAATAGAAGAAAGCGTGGGTTGCATGAATAAGGGGGTATTGCTATAAAACAGAAGACGAAGACGATTTCCCTTCATGTATTCCCTCTGCGGACTTTCTATGGTATTCTGTATATGCGTTAATGCTATCCATCTGATAATGCGAGGGATTCATCATGGTCAGAATGTCCACCAAAGAGAATAAGAACATCTACCAGATTACCCGCGAGGGGCTGAAACTGACGCGGGAGACTGCCAGCGAGCTGTTAGAGGTCATACCACCGGAGCGCATTGAGAAGATCGAGAACGAACGATCTCTCCCGCACCCTGACGAGGTGCTGACGATGGCAGAGAAGTACAAGCGTCCCGACCTTTGCAATTACTACTGTGCCAACCAGTGTCCCATCGGACAGGAATATGTGCCGGAGGTCAAGATCAAGGACCTGTCGCAGATCGTGCTGGAGATGCTGGCCTCCCTCAATTCCATGAATAAGCGGAAGGACCGGCTCATTGAAATTACAGCTGACGGTACGATCACACCCGATGAGCTTGAAGACTTTGTGTTCATTCAGGAAGAACTGGAACGCATCTCCATCACGGTGGAGACTCTGCAGCTCTGGGCAGAGAAAATGCTGGCAACAGGTGTGATCGACGAAGCGCAATTTGAAGCCTGCCGCGCGCGACACCGTTCCGGAAATTCCTGAATAGTTTCTCCCAAAGTGAAAATAGGCTACCCTATTTTGCCAACATAGTGATTTATTCTCCCCTCTGCTTATCGTATACTATCCTCAAGCAGAAGGTCAAAACACTGCAAGCTGACGAAAGGGGGCGGCCTTTTTGAATACACGAGAGCGAATTCTGACGATCCGGCTATTAAAAATGATCGAAACAGACCCGGAATATGCAACAAAAATCGGATTGGAAACGTCTAATAGAAAGAGAAGCAAAGTCCCGAGTGGACAGAAGGGGGCAAGATCATGAAACTTGCGGCAGATTTCAGACAGGAGGCGCGGGAGGCACTTCAGGGCAAATGGCCGTTGGCCATTCTGGTGGGCCTGGTGGCGGCGATTCTGGGAGGAGCCACTTCCGACGGGCCGGAATTTAAAATCAATTTCAGCGGGGGAGAATTGGACGCAAATCTCCAGTACGCCGGGCAGACGATTTATTCTTGGGGCGATGGAATTGCCCCAGGTCTGCGGGCGTTCCTGATAGGCGGTGCGGTCTACCTGATCTTGGCGGCCGTGGTGATGGGGATTCTGTACTTTATCCTGGGTAGCGTCGTTGAGGTGGGTTACGCCCGGTTCAACCTGAAATTGACCGGTGGGGAAAAGCCACCCTTTGAGACCCTGTTTTCCTACTTTCCCCACTGGAAGACCATCGCTGTGGCTCAACTGCTCCAAACGGTGTACATTTTACTGTGGATGTGCCTGCTGGTTATTCCCGGCATCGTGGCTGGCTACAGCTACGCCATGACGAGCTATATCTTGGCAGAGCATCCGGAGCTGACGGCCAGCGAAGCCATTGCACAGTCCAAGGCCATGATGGAGGGCAACCGCTGGCGTCTGTTCTGCCTGCAGTTCAGCTTCATCGGATGGAGCCTGCTGTGCGCCCTGACACTGGGCATTGGCAATCTGGCACTGCGGCCTTATGAGATGGCCGCCTACGCCGCATTTTACAGGGAAATCTCCGGCGGCGCAGCGCCCGAAACGGAATCCGAAGGCGTCTATTAACCAAGCATTCCTAAAAACAAATGTATAAATAGAAAAGGAGAGAACCACATGGAAGTTTTGCTCAAAGTGATCCCCATTGCGATTCCCGTCATTCTTGTTATCGTTATTTTCCTTATGGGCTATGTCAAGGCCCCGCCCGACGTAGCGTACATTATTTCCGGCCTTCGCAAGCACCCGAAGGTGCTGATCGGTCGCGCGGGCGTGAAGATCCCGTTCCTGGAGCGTGTGGATAAACTCATCGTCCGCCAGATCTCCATTGACATCAAATCCGAGGGGTACATTCCCACGCAGGACTTCATCGGCGTGGATGTAGACGCGGTGGCGAAGGTCAGGGTTATGACCGATCCCGAAGGCATTCAGTTGGCGATGAAGAACTTCCTCAATATGACCGAGGACGACTTCAACCGCGCCATCGTAGACTCCCTTCAGGGCAATATGCGTGAGATCATCGGCACCATCACGCTCAAAGAGATCTGCAACGACCGCAAGAAATTCGGCGACGAGGTGCAGTCCAAGGCACAGACCGATATGAATGCGCTCGGCATCCAGATCATCTCCTGCAACATCCAGCGCGTGACCGATGAAAACAGCCTCATCAACTCGCTCGGTCAGGATAACATGTCCAAGATCCAGAAGGACGCTGCCATCGCCAAAGCTGAGGCTGAGCGCGACATCGCCATTGCACAGGCGCAGGCTGCCAAGGCGTCGAACGACGCACAGGTGGAGTCCGATATGCAAATCGCTCAGAAGCAGAACGACCTTGCTATCAAGCAGTCGGAGCTGAAGGTGCAGGAGGATACCAAGCGCGCCGAAGCCGATGCTGCCTACACTATCCAGCAGCAGGAACAGCAGCGTTCCATTGAGACGGCAACCGTGAACGCGCAGATCGCCAAGGCCGAGCGTGAAGCGGAACTGAAGAGCCGCGAGGTCGAGGTCAAAAAGCAATCGCTTGATGCTGAGGTTCGCGCCGCGGCAGATGCCGACCGCTACAAGAAGGAACAGGAGGCGCAGGCTGCACTCTACCAGCGCCAGAAAGACGCAGAGGCCGTCCGCTACGAGCAGGAGCAGGCTGCTGAGGCGGCGATGCTCCTTTCCCGTATCGCCAAGCGAGTCTGTCTGGTACATAGAGGCGACCACATGGAGATCAGTCCGGCCTATGCAGGCAAGCTGAAAATGATGCGAAACATTGAACGCTACGCGGGAAGCGAGATCCAGGCATTTTTACATGCAAACTGGGTCTCCTGTATCCGCATTCGGGAACAGCGGGGCGGTGAACTCTGGAATCTGCCATGCGACGGCGCATTTATCTGCCTCGGCGGCGTACCGGAAACAAACCTGCTTCATGGACAGATCGCGCTGGATAAACAGGGTTACATTCTCGCCAATGAAACAACCATAACCAATCTTCCGGGTGTTTTCGCGGCTGGTGACGTTCGGACGAAGCTGCTCCGGGGCATTCTGACTGCCGCAGCAGATGGCGCGGCGGCTGCACAGCAGGCGGAGCGGTATATTGTAGAAAACATCTGATCTGAAAAGCAGGGAAGGGGCGTATCCATGAAACTTACGTTCATTGGCGCAGCGCATGAGGTGACAGGAAGCTGCACGCTTCTGGATTGCTGTGGGGGAAACTTCCTGATCGACTATGGTATGGAGCAGGGAGTCAACGTTTTTGAAAACGTGCCGCTTCCGGTATTGCCCGGACAGATCGACGCGGTTTTTCTGACACACGCGCATATCGATCACTCTGGCATGCTGCCCAAGCTGTATAAGGACGGATTCCGTGGCAAGGTCTATGCGACGCAGGCAACGGAAAATCTCTGCCGGATCATGCTGATGGACTCGGCTGCTATTCAGATGTCCGATGCGGAGTGGCTGAACAGAAAGGCGGTGCGCGCCGGCCGCGCGACGGTAGACCCGGTCTATACGACTGAGGACGCGATGGGCGTACTGCGGCTGCTGCGCCCGTGCAGCTACGCGGAGCGTATCAAAGCAGCGGAAGGCGTAGAGGTTCGGTTTACCGATGTTGGTCACCTGCTTGGTGCCGCCTGTGTGGAGCTGTGGTTGACGGAAGGCGGAGAAACAAGGAAGCTTGTCTTCAGCGGCGATGTCGGCAATACGGGCCTGCCGCTGATCGGTGCGCCTCTGACGGTGGATGAGGCGGATTATCTGGTGATCGAGTCTACCTACGGAAACCGGCTGCATGAGAAGCCCGGAGATACCGTAGCAGAGCTTGCTGCTGTTTTGAAGCGGGCCTTTGACCGGGGGGGAAGCGTGATCATCCCGGCGTTTGCAGTCGGCAGAACACAGGAGCTTTTATACGCAGTCCGGGAAATCAAGCAGAATCGGCTGGTGCAGGGGCATGACGGCTGGCCGGTCTATCTGGACAGCCCGCTTGCTGAGGCCGCAACAGCTGTTTTCATGCAGTGCGAGCCGGAATATCTCGATGCTGAAACGAGAAATCTGCTGCGGCAGGGAATCAATCCGCTCTGGTCCGCCAATCTGTACCTGACGGAAAGTGTGGAGGAATCCAAGAAGATCAACGACGATCCGCGACCGAAGGTGATCCTTTCTGCAAGCGGCATGTGCGACGCGGGTCGTATCCGGCACCATCTCAAGCACAATCTCTGGAAATGGGAGAATATCATCCTGTTTGCCGGATATCAGGCGGAGGGAACGCTGGGACGCAGTCTGCTGAACGGTGCAAAAACAGTCCGCTTATTTGGTGAGGAGATCTCGGTCAGCGCCGAGATCTGTGCCCTGCACGGTACCAGTGGACACGCGGACAGAGACGGGCTTCTCAAATGGGTACAGGCGATCAAGCGCAAACCGCGCGTTGTGTTTGTCAATCATGGGGACGAAGAAAACTGTGAAGCCTTCCGCGATCGGCTGGTCTCGGAAGGCTACAGCGCGGTTGCTCCGTTCAGTGGAACAGAATTTGATCTGCTGCAGGGGCTGTTCCTGATGGTCACAGAGGGGCAGCGCATTGAGAAAAAGGGACATGCGCGAAAGAAGGAAGTCTTTGCGCAGCTTGTAGAGGCGGCACAGCGGCTTGTCGCAGTCGCAATGGCCTGCAGGGAGCAGTCCAATCAGCGGCTGCGGCGGTTCACGTCAGAGATCGAGCTTCTGATCGATACCTGGAAGGACTGAGAAAGACCGGTAGCTGCAAAACCATGCAGCTGCCGGCCTCTCTGAAAGAAGCAAACTTTACTTTTTGACGGCGTCTCCATTCGCTTCCGCGTCCGCGATGCGGCGGTACATATCCTGCATCTGCCGGTCAATTTCGGCAATCTTTTCCGCACAGGCAAACATTTCTTCATCGATGCCCGCCGGGAGCTTTGCCCGGTCCGCCTTGTAGTGGATGTCATGCTCCAGACTGGCCCAGAAATCCATTGCGATCGTGCGGATCTGGATCTCGGCGACGACGTGCTCCGTCCGGTCAGAAAGATACACGGGAACACGGACATCCAGATGCAGCGAACGGTAGCCGTTATAGTTCGGCGTTTTGATATAATCCTGCCGCTTGACGATCTCCAGATCCTCCTGCCGCTCCAGCATCCCGGCGACTCGGTATACATCGTCAATATAATTGCAGACGACGCGGACGCCTGCAATGTCGTTGATATCCCGCGCCGCAGCTTCAAGCGTAACCGGAGATCCCTTTCTCTGGAGTTTGGCGGCGATACTTTCCGAGGATTTGACCCGGCTTTCAATATGATGGATGGGGTTTCGTGCATACAGCGTATTGAATTCACTGTTCAAAATCTCAAGCTTCAGCACAAGCTGCTTTACAGCGGACTCGTACAGATTCCGCATGACAAAGTAGCGGTGCGGGCTTTCATGAAACGGGAGAGACGAAGAGGCTGTCATATCGGCGTAACCATCCTTTGTGTCAGAATCAGCTTCCCGGCAAAATGAAACTGCAATCCGGTAAGCTCACTGCCATTTTAACACAAAAAGAAACATGTGACGGAAAAACTTTGTGTTGAGAATGACAGCCGGGGCAGAGCCGTCCGTGTTGCCAAAAAGTCAAAAGGGGGCCGCCCCTGTACGGGCACAGGGGCGGCGGAGGAAGGAGCACAGCAGGCATAGGGGGAACCTGCCATAGAACAGGATGACATACAGCAGATACTGACTAGCATCCGCCCGCAGCCATTATCTTGTGCATTGGGAAAACCAGAAGATCAAAGCTATGAGATCGGAGGAGAAGGGATGTTCCCGCTGTCTCCAAGGGTGTTGCATTCGTGGTTCCCCTGTATCTATATTATACAGGAGAAAGCAGGCTTTGGCAAGACTTATTTGATATAAAGTCTTAATATTATTTCTGGTAGAGACAAAAAAGTGGCAACACAGGGGAAAAGGTTCTTATGTAAACAACAAGACTGGAGGCAGCTTATGAAAAGACGAATCATTACAACCGTAACCGTTTGTGTATTTCTGGCACTTGTGCTGGCGGTGCGGCTCTCTGACAGAGAAAAAAACGACAATAGTATTCCATCCAAAGAAACCGTGGCCGCGTATATTCTGGAAAAGGGTGAGCAATATGCGGCAGAGCAGCTGCGAGGACAGGACAGGAACAGTGTCCGCCGTAGCTGGGGAGACCCGGATGCCATGCCGTCCGGGATCTGGGCAGATGTGTGGGATCTTGATGCGGACACAACGCTGCTTGTATTCTATGATGCAGAAAATGATGACAAGGTAGAGCGTGTTGTGATCGGGCAAAAGGGAGGATAGTAAATAAGCGGGTTCATTTTTGTAGAAAACCACATAAATTGATAATGATTTATTATGGTAAACATAAACGAGGAGGACGAACAATGACAAAACGAACGCTCTCCGTCTGTCTTGCGTTTGTGCTGCTGCTCGGCACACTTGTCGGGTGCAGCAAAAACGAAACAAAGACAGACAATTCAGGCCAGAATACACAGCAGGAGACGATACCGGAGCTAGCGTCTCAATACGCCTATCAACCGCAGTATTTTGATCTGCCGGAACCGATCCAGTGGATCAGCCGGAGCTGCGTTTCGGGCAGTACACTTTATTTTACTGCCAGTATTCTCAGCGGACAGGATACCTACATTGACAAAGACGGCAATGAGGTTTCTTATGACACCTATTCCGAGGGCCTTTTCCGGTTTGACCCTGACAGCGGAGAATGCGTACAGCTCGTCAACTACGTTGACAAGCCTGATGTGGAAGATCTGGACGACGGTACACAGATTTTCCGCAGCAGCAACAGCAGCACCGAGATCCATGCCCTCGCGGCCGGCACAGACGGCACGCTCTGGATCTACCGCCGGACAGACCTTTACACGGATGACGGCGAGATGGGGCCCTCCCTTTCGGAGCTCATCCAGCTGGATGCGCATGGCACGCTGCTTCGCACCATCATCCCCGCAAACGAGGAAGATCCGAACAGCACAGGAGACTGGGGCTATTCGTACCTTGATACCCTGCTCTCCGATGATAAGGGCTATGTCTATACCTACGATTATCAGACAGTCAATGTTTATGGGCCGGATGGCAGCTTCGTTTTCAGCAAATCCGCTGATGAGCTTTCCGGCCAGCTCTGCCAGCTCTCTGCCGGTGAAGTCGGCGCACTGACTACTTACAATGACGGGAAGATGGCCTTCAAACAGCTTGACCCTGAAACGAAGAACTGGGGAAAGGAAACACCGGTCTCTTCCCGCGCATGGAGCCTGCAGCCGGGCAATGATGTCTACCGGTATTTCTTTATAGACGGCGGTAACATCTTTGGCGAACGCAAGGACACCGGCGAGGTGGAAAAGGTCGTCGACTGGCTGGCATGTGATGTGGACAGCAATACCATCCGTTACAATCGCCTCGACTTCCTGGCTGACGGTCGCATTGCCACTGTGACCCTTGGGCACAGCTATGACGGAACGCGGGAGCGGCAGCGGATCCTGGTGCTGAGCCGCATGGATGCTGCCGATGTGCAGCAGAAAACAGAGCTGACGCTGGCCTGCTTCAGCCTTGATTATAACCTCCGCAGCCAGATCGTCAAGTTCAACCAGACCAGCACCGACTGCCGCATCGTGGTCAGGGATTATGCGGAGTATGCAGACGGCGAGGATTACTATGCCGGCCTTACCGTGTTCAACACCGAAGTTCTCGCCGGCAAGATACCGGATCTGATCGTTGGCAATATGATGCTGCCGATCCGGCAGTATGCCGCCAGGGGAATGTTGGAGAACCTCTGGCCGTATCTTGACGCCGACCCCGGCTATTCGCGCGACAAACTCATGACCCGCCCGGTCGAGGCCGCGCAGGTGGATGGAAAGCTCTATCAGCTGCCCATCAATTTTGGCATCACCACGGCAGTCGGCCTCGGCAGGATCGTCGGTGATTACACGACATGGACGCTGGCTGACGTCAAGAACGCGCTCAGCAAGCTGCCCGAAGGCGCGATGGTATTCAACCAGTATTACACCCAGTCGGAGATGCTCATGTATTGCGTCGCCATGAACGCGAAGGACTTCATGGACTGGCAGAATGGCACCTGCAATTTCGATTCTGACGAGTTCCGCGCCCTTCTGGAGTTCGTCAAGCCGCTCCCGGCAGAGTTCAGCTGGCAGAGCGACGAAGAATATGAAAGCGACTTTACCCGCATGAAAAGCGGCAAACAGCTGCTGTATCCTATGAACCTCAACGACTTTGACAACATCTACTATACCTTTGCCGCGCTCGATCACGATATCCGGTTTGTTGGTTTCCCGCGGGAAGATGGCTCCAGCGGCAGCGCCTTTACTGCCAGCGTAACGCTCTGCATCACCACGGCCTGCAAGGATAAAGCAGGCGCCTGGGCGTTTATCCGTTCGGCGCTCTCTGAGGAATACCAGAAAAACCTCTGGAATTTCCCGATCCTGAGGTCTGCCTTTGACGCCATGGCCGGGAAAGCCATGACGCAGGAATATCAGACCGACGCCAATGGCAGCCAGGTGCTTGACGAGAATGGTGATCCGATCCCCATTTCCTCCGGTGGCATGAGCTATGGCGACGAGCCAATGATCGAGCTCTATGCTGTCACGCAGGAGCAGTACGACACCGTCATGGAGCTGATCGAGTCTACGACCAACTTTTTAGACTACGACCAGAGCGTCCTGAGCATCATTACCGAGGAAGCCGCAGGCTATCTTGCCGGTGACAGAAGCGTCGAGGAAGCCAGCCGTCTCATCCAGAGCCGCGTAAACCTCTATATTCAGGAGCAGAAGTGATGACCTGATAAAATTTCCCGCGCAGGCCGGTGTAGCTTGCGCGGGAGTTTGAACCGCAGAAAAGAACAGAAAGATGCCATGGCGGCGATCACTCATAAGCTGCGTTTGGTTCCGGCAGAGACGCCCACGCAGAAGTTCCTTTTACCAGCCCCAGCAGGGCTTCCACCGTCTTCATAAAGCAGGCAGCGTCCGCATCTGTCTGTGTATAAGCTGCCGCAGTCATATCGCCGCAGATCAGGTACTGCTCCGCATTCTTTGTGACACGGATCTCATACCAGCAATTTGGCATCACCGCGACCAACGTATCATCTGTTGTCAGCTCCTGCGAGATCATTGGCCGCCGAATATCCAGGAATCCATCCTCGCAAACAAGCGCATACAGCTCCTGCAAAAACGCTGTATCCGGTCGAAACTCCACAGAGGCGGTTCCCTCGGTGACAAGATCTCTTTGCAGCAGACCCTCCTGCGTGTCCATGATATTCTTTCGGTCGGTATCATACCACCATGTGAACCGGACTGCAAAATCCTCCGGCATGCTTTCCTGTACGACAGTCAACGGCGCATCCCTGCCGGAGTCCTCCGGCGTTTTCTGCATAGCTGCCGATGTGCAGCCGCTCAGCAGGGCCAAAAGCAGCAGCCCTGATACGATCCTCTTCATAACCAGACCCTCCTTTCTTGTTATCTATCAATATAGACGATAAAAAAGAAGAGCGGTTGCACTGTGCCGGGAAATAGAGCTGCTCCGGCAAGCTTTTGTATCGCCGACGTTGGAACAGCGCCATGAATATGATAAAATAATAATAAACACGATGGCTTCATTTGTCCTAGTATGGAAACATGGAAAGAAAAGAACCTATGTTGGCACCAAGGTTAGGCGCCAACATAGGCTCTTCGTTTGCAGGGGATTGGAATCAGGAAAGAAGACGAAAACCATCCCGGTATTTTATAGAATGCTTTAGATCCCGCCCATACAGGCAGTGCGTCAGAGATTCGCACACAAATTTATTGCACCGGCAGATCCACCGCGATGGTGGTGCCCTTCTCCGAGCTTTTCTCCACCCAAATATAGCCGCCATGGAGATTGGCGATCTCCCACGCCAAAGAAAGCCCCAAACCAGCGCCGCCGTACTCCCGGCTGCGGGACTTGTCCACGCGG
>OHBM01002844.1_pt1 | contig 11156 bp, 7 predicted proteins | sample 1577251 | NCBI WGS metagenome assembly OHBM01 (sample SAMEA3541557, study PRJEB24748) | human gut metagenome | biome: human gut; feature: human-associated habitat; material: faeces | place: China | collected 2012
TTGAAGAGTTCGCCAGCCTCAAGCTGATAGCCTACTGCATCAGCCTCATTCCCGTTATGGTTGTCACCAAACTTGATCTTGGTTTCACCTTCACCACCTTCGTTAAGGGCTCCCTTGTTGTAGCCGGCACCAGTCTTAGAGTTAGAGAATGCGTTCTGCATGAACATACCATCCAGGAGGTTTGACTTAGGGTCTGTAGATGTCTTATACTTGTCGTAAGCAGGAACTACGGTAGAGTAGTTGTCTGCAAAGTCGTAAGTAATATCCTTGGTATTGATGATCATACCCTTCTGGAAGTAGTCACGACCACTGTCATTCTTGTTGCCGGCAAATACGAAGAGGTTCTTCTTGCAGGTAATCTTTGAACCACCTGGAGCATACTGAATCTCGAACATCAAACCGTGGCTCTTGTTGTTAGAGCGTGGTGAGAAGTTGACGAATGTATTGTTAGATACATTGATGTTCCATGTTGTACCATCAGGCCAAGCCAGGTTCTTTGCCTCTGTAATCAAGGCGTGGCGTGGACTGTTGATGATGGTATTATTGGTAAAGGTCAGATTCTTGTAGAAGTTTGATTTACGGTTGTTACCTGGACCTGCGAACCATGAGTAACCACGACCATTGGTATCATAACCGCCTTCATCGTAGAATACACAATCGTTAACGGTCAATTTTTCAATAATCTGACGGTTAGGACCCTGGAAACGGATGAAACCACGAACGTGACCGCTGAATGTACATCTTTCGATACGAAGTTCAGCGAGTGAGAATGACAATCCCTGGCTGTACATATTCATGAAGTAGTTCTGAGTAATGGTACATTGTGGATTACCGCCTTCTCCCTTCTGGTCAAAGTAGTTGAACCAAGCCATTGGGTGGAAGTTGATGTCCTGCATGATGATAGGCTGGATAGCCAATGTCACACCGTTCTCTGCACCAGTACGTGCATTGCGGCACAATCCCCAGTTCACAGCATTTGCTGCAGTCTTAGCCTCGCTGTTGTAACCGATACCCTGGAGAATGGTTGCACGACCCTTACCGGCAGCAATATCCGCAGGATTGGTAGCAATGGTAAAGCCCTTGGTCATCTCAACTGTTGAAGAGCAGTAGTAGGTCTTGCCGCCTTCCAGATAGAAGACCTGACCTTCAGCTATCTTGCTGTCAGACATATAGTTGGTCAGGATGGTATCGATACGGGTAGCAACAAGGTTCTCGCAACCGAAGATCTTACCCTTCTGCAAGCCCATGTTTTGCAACAAGGTATCACGTTTAGCCTCTTCTGCTGTGTTTGCCTTGATGAGGATAGGTTCACCGGAATCACCTGGCATACGGAGCATGGTGGAGTTGTACTGGCGGTCGTAGTAGCGCTTGATGTTGTTGTTCTGTCCACTTACGATATAAGCAGCGTTAGATTCCAGACCTTCAATATGAACACGGCCAGCGGCACGCTGTTCTGCAGTAGGTTTTATGATGTGTTCTGGAAGCTGTGCATTATCAGCTGATGGAACCACGCGGATTTCATCGAATACCCACTCTCCATCCTTTACCTCTGCACCAGCCTTGAAGAACTCCTTGTAATCCTTCTCGTAATCGCCTTCTGTCTGTGGTTGGAAGCATACATCCATAGAGGTCTTGGTTACATTCTCTGTCCAGAATACGCTTGGTACATCGTAGCGCATACCTGTTGTCAAGGAACCGATCTGGTTACGGTCATCATCACGTGACTGGTCTACCTGATGAGAACCATCACCCATACCATACCATTTAGAGTTATGAGGATTGTTCAGGTCGTTTCTGTCAACGAGTGCACGGATGGCATACAGATAACCTGTGCTATACTGCAAGTCTTCGTGCAGGAAAGAAAGCTGGTCAGCAGTCAATATGGTATCCAGAAGATTGGGATTTTCTGCCTTGTCCCATGAGGTTCCCATTACTTTTGCTTTCAATTCGTATGCATCTGCACCATCTACACCGTACCAGAATAAGCGCATGTCATTCACGTGTGTACTTGCCTTATAGCCGTGCTGCTGCAGGTAGAGTGCGATGTTTGGATCTACTCTTGAAGCAATGTCACAATAATATGGAGTAGTTTTTGATGCCGTGTTCTGTGAGCTGCGGAACATAGGCATAGGCAGACGGTCTGCGTCTGCATCGTTGTAACCATCGTCGTCTTTGCACGAAGCAAAGAACGACATGGTTGCAGCTAATATCATTGAAAATATAAATAATTTCTTCATATCTTTTATGATTCTAAGTCATTGATTAATAACCATAATAATTCTTGTACTGTCCAAGACTGCGGCTGATTACATCTTTAGGAATTGGCAGGATGTATCTTACAGATGGGAGAGTAGACAAGTCAACTTCGCTACTGTATTCTGGAATGTTGGTCGTCTGCATTACTCCCAGCTGGTCGATGAAGATATAACCTCTGATAGAGCATCTGCATTCTGCTTTTGCTATACCAGTGTTCTCATCGAGCCAGTCGAAAAGATATGCTTTCTTCCAGTCGGCTTCTCCACCTTCCTGAGGCATCAGCTTACCGTTGAGTCCCCAGTTCTCCCAAAGGTTATCGATGCTGAAGTCATCGCCCTGAGTCTTGTAAACCTCAATGATACCGAGGCTGGCATCTGTATTGGCGAAGTTGAATACCTCTGGATAGTTGGCTGCATTATACTTCTCTGGGTTTTCTGCTACCTGCTGGTTCCACTGAGCTCTTGTACGGGTTCTGTAGAAGAAGTCTTGTGGTAAATCATTGAAGTTACCATCTACATCGTAGCTGTCGTCACGGTCGCAACCCATACCATAATACTTCCAGAAGTTCTTGTAGAGCACCTGGCTGTAGAGGTTCCAGCGAACAAGATCCTTCCAGCGGATATTCTCACCGCCAAATTCCCAAGCACGCTCGTCAACGATAGCCTTGAAGAACTCATCCTTGGTACCGAGTGCACTTACATAGCCGTCTACCTTTTCTGCCTTGTTGGCTGCACCACGGAACGCACGTTCACGAACCTGCTTCAATGCATTCTTGGCTGCATCGGTAGGACCGTTCAACTCGTTTTCTGCCTCTGCAAACATTAGGAGAACGTCTGCATAGCGCATATATGGGAAGTTGATACCGGTATTGCCTTCAGAGGTATTACCCTGAGTATGACTTCTGTCCCAAAGCTTAGACCATTTCAGACAGTAGTTGGTATATGAATTCTGCAATGCTGCAATACCATTGTATCCGTAAGACCAGTAGCCTACAGTATTGCGGCGTACATCTTCCTTGTCAAATGTGAAACGATAGAATGCATTCAGGCCTACGCTACCGCTCATCTTACCCCAAGGGTGATCGGTATCACCGGCACTCGAGAAGTCTGCCTTAGGTCCTTGGATATAACCGATACTTCCGTTTACATTCTGTACGAATGGAATTTCGAAGATGACATCGTCGTTGCTTACAACTGCATAGTTACACTCATCGTTGAATACCTTCATATAGTCGTTGGTCAACGCATGAGTACCTTCCTGGATAACAGAATCGGCGTATGTACGGGCAATCTTGTAATAGTCCTCATAGTCAGCAGCACGCTCCATGGTACCTGCAGCCTTTGTATCTTCGCCATGGCGGAGAGAATAACCGGCACGGAACATAGAGATGCGGGCAATGAGAGACCATGCAAACTCCTTAGAGCAGCGCTCTACGCCTTCTGTGATTTCCTTAGCCTTCTTCATCTTAGGAGCAGCCTGCTTCAGGTCGTTGATAAGCGCAGTAAGAATCTCATCACGGGTGCCCATAGGCATGATCAGAGACTCCTGATCGTAAGTACGGGTGAAGGTGAAAGGGATATCTCCCCAGAGAATCACCAGGTCGAGATAGTTCATGGCACGGATACACTTTGCCTCACCAATCATCTGGTCGAGGTCTGCATTGCCGTAGAGTGAAGATTTCTCTGCTGCGTTTACAAAGTTGTTGGCACGCTCGATGGTCAGGTAAGCCGCATCCCAAGTACTCTTGATGCTACCACCGTCAGCCTCACCGTCAAACTGCTTCCAGTCGTTGTGGTTTACGTTCTTTATTTCAGCTTTTGAAGTAGAGAATTCTACATCGCTGTTGAAGTTGAAGGTTGTGAGGTATGCATTGCCGTATGTGTTACTGTTACAGGTAGACTGGTAAACCGCATTCAGCAAGCGGTCGGCCTCTTCTGTACTGCTGAACACTTGTTCGTCGGTCACCTTAGAAGGAGCATCTACATCCAAGTAGTCGTTGCAGGAAGACAAGCCTGCCAGCAACAGACTGCACATCAATATATTTTTAATTTTCATATTGTATTTCCTTATTATATATTATATACCTAGTTTAGAATGAAAGGTTCACACCGAAGAGGTAGCTGTGGCTACGTGGGTAGCGGTTCCAGTCAACGTTAGGTGTCAAGCCATTCTGAATGTCAACTTCTGGGTCATAGCCAGAGTAGCCTGTGATACAGAAGATGTTAGAGCCTGTAACATACAAACGGAGTCGAGAGATACCCCACTTCTTTGTAAGGGTTGTAGGCAATGTGTAACCGATTGTCAAGTCGTTGAGACGGAGGAATGAACCATCTTCTACGAAATTAGAGAGGGTGTAGTTCTTGGTTACATCCTGTGGGTTCCACAAAGTCTTGCCGGCATTGAGCTCTTCGTAAATATCGAGGTAATCGATGTGCTGTGAATTGCCCAACAGGCACTCGTTGAGGTTGTAGATACTCTTGGTTCCATCTGCATTCTCGATGTAGATATCTCCATGATAAACCCAACGGTTGTTATAGTCAAACTTCTTCAATACGTTGCGAGGATTGGTCTGGCTGGCACCCTTTGCTGATGAAAGCTGGTATCCGGTAGCGTTAATCACGTCGAAGTCGAGCATGTAGGTGAAGTTGGCAGTGAAGTCGAAGTTCTTCCACTTTCCTGACAAACCGAAACCACCCTGTACCTTAGGGTTGGTATTACCTACTACAGTACGGTCGTTGATGTCAATCTTGCCATCACCGTTGATATCCTTCAGCTTGATGCTGCCAGGAGCTGTACTAAACAGACCTGTTACGGTTGGCTTCTCCTGTACGCCAGGGTTTTCTGCCAGGTATGCCTCATCATTGGCTGCATAGCTGAATCCATTTCTGTGGAATTCATTGAAACCATAAAGGCCTTCGTATACATAACCATAGATAAGACCTACTTCCTTACCCTCTACGAGGCGGAAGTTATCCTCTGAATCCCATGACTTACCAGGGATGTAAGCGTCTGTACCGTTAATCTTCTCTACCTTGGTCTTGTTCATACCCATATTGAAGTTAGCAGAGAGAACATAGTCCTTACCGCGGAGGATATCGCCATTGATAGAAAGCTCGAAACCCTTATTAGATACACGACCTACGTTCTGCCACTGCTGTGAGTAACCGGTTGTGGTAGGAATCTGGCTCTTGTAAAGCAAGTCGCGTGTGGTGTTCCAGTAAATTTCAGGAGTAAGCGTAATGCGACCCTTGAAGAGAGAAATATCAGCAGCCAGGTTGCGTGTTACGGTAGTCTCCCACTTAATCTTGTTGTTAGGGAACAAACCGTCTGATGCATAATACTTGTCACCATTCTGTGTTGTTGAGTTCTCGCCCCAGCTAGGACCACCCTGGGCATTGATGTTATACTGATAGCGCCAACGGTCATCACCGATATTGTTGTTACCTGAAAGACCGAAAGCTGCACGGATCTTCAACTGATCAACAACGTCCTTGTTCCACCAAGACTCCTCAGAGATAACCCATGCACCTGAGATAGAAGGGAAGTAACCCCACTGGTTATCTGGGGCGAATCGGGTAGAACCATCGGCACGCATGGTACCTGAAAGCAAGTACTTGTGCTTATAGTTATAGTTGATCTGACCGAAGTAAGATGCAATACGGTTTGGAGTGGTTACGCTTGATGTACTACCGTATGCAGAACCCAGACCCATGTTGTTGAAAGCATAGCGTGGAGCTGTGCTCTGTGGGAAATAGCGGGATGCCTGAATGTTGGTTGTGGTTTGTGTATGCTGAACCTCCTGACCGAGCAAGAAAGAGAGATTGTGCTTCTCCTTCAGGGTTAAGCTATAGTTCAGGGTATTTGTCCATGTATACTTGAAACCACGGGTATTGGTAATCATAGCCACAGGCATGTTCTCGTTTCTGGCAGCCTCGTCAGTCAGATAACCATAGAAACGGTTGTTGTCAGAGAATGACCAGAACTGAGCGATGTCTGAACGGAAACTCAGGTTAGGAATGATTTCCCATGTGAGACTAGCCTGGTTGGTAAAGCTGTATGAGTGCTTCAGATTGTAGTTCTGGTTGATGTCGTCCAAAGGACTGGCCAGTTTCCAGTAACGTTCTACAGAGAAATCCTGCCACTCATCATCATAGTTGGTAAACTCACGAAGACCATTGGTTGGTTTGTAGTTCAATACGCCTACCAAACCACCTGTACCGATGCCGCTGGCACCTGCACCGAGGTCACGACGATATGTGAAACGAGGGTTTACCAGGAGGTTAACGTTCTTAGCCAACTTGACATTGATCTTGGTATTCATGTTGGTACGGCGAACGCCAGAATTTGAGATGATACCATCCTGGTTGTGCTGGGTGAGAGAGGTGCTGAAACGCAACTTCTCGTTACCACCATTTACGGTAACATTGTACATCTGGGTCAAGGCTGGGTCGCCCATCAGCTCATCTTGCCAGTCGTGGGTTGTCTTTGTCTTGTAGATGTCAATATCGTTAGGGTTACCGAAGTCACGGCGGAATGCGTACTTCTTGCTGTTGCTGTCATAGGTTCCGTCCAACTGATACTTGACGAACTCGTAAGTATCCAGCATTTCCTGCTTGCCTGCCAACCAAGAGAGCTGACCATAGGCGTTGAAGTCAACCTTCACCTTACCAGCTTGTGCAGATTTAGTAGTTACGATAACTACACCATTACCACCTCGTGCACCATAAACAGCGGTGAGGGAAGCATCCTTCAATACATCGATGCTCTGAATATCGGTAGGAGGGATGTCGTTGATGTTGTCAGCCTGGAAACCATCGACGATAAACAAAGGTTTAGAGTCCTGGGAACTTGAGATGGCTGAACCACCACGAATACGGATATTGACTGCATTGCCGATAGCTGTTGATACCGCCACCAAAAGAGAAGCCATCATATATTCAATAGAGTAGTTCTCTTGCCGTGCCAATGCCAATACCATATCCTGAATTTTAGCAGGAAAAGCATTGAGAGGAATCTTGTCTTCAAGAATCCCTCCAAATTCCATTCTGATTGCATTGCATAAATCGAGTGAATCCATTAGAATCGGTTGTTTCTTTTAGACTTTATGAATCGGGCAGCTTCATCTTCCAAGTCTTTTTCGGACTTAACCTTGCCATCACGAAGCCACGCATCGATCTCTGATTTAAGGAACATGATACGTTTACCTCTCTTATGGAATGGTATTTGGTGGCAGCTTGTCCACCCATATACTGTTTGCTCTGCCGGATGACTGGGAATATAATCGCACAACTCCTTTAAGTTCATCCATTGCTCGGTTGGAATACCCGGACTTTGGGTGTTGAGACCATCAATCTTAGAATCCAGTTCATTCAATTTATCCATCATCCACGACATTGCCTTGGGCAAATCTTCAAAAGTAATGTTCTTTTCACTCATACTGCTATCTGATTTTATGTTTGATTTTTCGGCAAAGTAATCGTGATTTAACATACTGATTTTATGGTGGACTGTTCCACATAAAGAAACAGCAGAGAAACATAAGCATCATAAGTCATATGTACTGATTATCAATACGAATGATGAAGAACGTCAGTAGTAGATTTTTATGGTAATGTACCCAATCATAAGGAAATCATTAGGCGGTCATAATAACAGCTCATAGGTAAAAACAAAAAGCCACCCACGCAGAATCTACGCAGATGGCTATGCCTATCAAGTGGGACAACACTCTTATTCCGTTTGTGATAAATCTAATTTGATGGTTTCTGTTGCTTTCTCCTTTTTCTCATCTACAACCTTGGCGTACACTTGGGTTGTTCGTACATTGGTATGCCCCAACATTTTGCTAACGGTATAAATGTCCGTTCCTCCAGCCAGTTGAAGGGTAGCGTAGCTGTGCCTAAAGCAATGGAAGGTAATGTGCTTGGTAATTCCGGCTGCTTCAACCCATTTCTTGATAGGACGACTTATCCAAGAGGGATCAGGAAGTCCGGCAAACACCAGAAGTTCACCTTCTTGTTGTTCTCCGCAAAGGCTAAACGCCTGTTCTGAAATAGGCATATACTCAACTCCTTTTGTCTTTTGCTGAGTAAAATTCAGCCGATGGCCTCCATTGAATTGTTCCACTTCCGACCATTTCAATTTTTGAATGTCGCAATGTCGGATTCCTGTTAAGGCTGAAAAGAGTGCAGCACGTTTCAATAATGGGTCGCATGGAGTTTGTACCAGTCGGTTCAATTCTTCTATTGTTAGGTATTCTTTTCGACTCTCTCTTCCCTGAATGCCTTTGGCTTTCGCTGCAACATCAATAGTCAGATAACCGTCTATAAAGGCTTGTTTCAAAGCCGCTTTGAAAATTGAGAAGTATGTTGATGCCGTGTTTGGGGAGAGAGTACCATGTTTGGTACCACCTTGCGGAGCATTCATCATGAAGTGACGGAATGATTCTACCATCTTTAGGTCTATTTGCGAGAAAAGAATGGTATCACCCTTAGCAAATATCTTTAACAGCTCATGTACTCGCCCCCAATTGACAATGATAGAATCAGAACTATGGGCGTGCCTTGTTCGCTGTACATGGTCGAAGTATTCTATGAAATTGCTTTTAGAGCGTTCCAATTGTTCTGCCTGTTCTGCATCTACATCGGCGTACAAAGCTGCATTGTCATATTCCTTCTGTCGTAGGCTTCTGACTTTATCCGCATAAATACAAGATTCCTGGTCTAACTGAGACTTACATTGGATAACACCATTCAAATCTCGCTTAGGCTTATAAGTGGTTTTGCCATCTTTGTCTATTCTTGCATTGCGTGTCTTGTCCCATATAGGAGTGGTGATAGTGCGGTTAAGATATTCACGCAATCTTTGTGGCTTGTCCTTTCCCGGTTGGAACACTGGGTAAGACTCAACATAAAGATACCATTCTTCACGATATTCAGACTTGCGCAACTTAACAGCCACTCTTGTATTGACTAATGCCTTTTTCATCGTTTCACACCTTTATATAGATTATCAATTTCTTTCTTTGGTACATAAACAAAGTTACCTATCTGTCTGGTAGGAATAGAATACTTGCGAATATGAAGGTAAACAGTGCTTTCATTCACAAGAAACTTTTCTGTGATTTCGCCAATAGTATAACAGTCCTTTGGCTCCAGACTATAAAGTTTGGCAACTGGCTTTGGTTTTGTAAGTGCTTTCTTGCGAAGTGGGTAGAGTTTCAATAGTTCTGCCTTACAGACTAAAGTCTGCCTTTCTCCTGCATTCACACTTGAAATTGTACCCTTACGAACCAAACGATAAAGGGTTTCCTTGCTTATGCCAAATAAAGCATACGCTTCGGGAACTGTAATATATTCTTTGGACTTGGGTATCTTCTTAACTACTTCGTCCAACCTTTGCTGTCTCTGTTCTTCATCCTTGCGCCGTTTCCATGCAATTTTGGAACATCGAGGAGAACAATACCAGGATTCTATCGTCTTGGCGATAAAAGTCTCTCCACAAACCTTGCATTGTCGTTCTATCTCAAATTTCGCTGCTGGCATAATCTACTATTTTGCTATTTCACTCATTCTCAATACCACTTATTTTATAAGTGTCACATTATCTACTTTTAAGTGTCGGTACAATTATGGTACAAATATACAACAAAAATCCGAATAATCAGCAAAACCAACAAAAGATGATATAAAAAGAAATAGGGCATAACTCATTGAGTTACACCCTATATTCCTATTTTTAGTTATCGTTATTTACCGATACTTACTTCACCTCCTCAAAGTCAGCATCCTGTACATTCTCATTGTTCTTGCTTGAACCCTGACCTGCATTGTTGTTTGCCTGACCTGCGTTAGGACCAGCCTGAGCGCCACCTGTCTGAGCGTACATTTCAGCACTTGCAGCCTGGAATGCAGCCTGAAGTTCTGCGCTTGCAGCATCAATACCAACCACGCAGAAAACCGCGATCTTTGTACTCTGCGTTATGTATCCCAGCTGGTTCACCAGAATATGGGGAGCGCTTACCGGAACCTCATAAGATAAGTCCGGATCCTCTTCCATCGTCTGAAGAGGTGCCTCCTCCCTTTCCTGCTCTGCCTCTGCCACCTGGGCGCCGCATCCTGTTAAACATCCTGTTAATAAAATAGAGACCAGAACCATAATGGTTAGCTTCTTCCTGAACATTCCGGTTCCTCCATAGGATTGGATTTCTTCCATAGATTATACCTTTTTTTATATTTCAGGTAAAGTCAGGATACGGTTTAAATTATTATAACTTACTTTAACTTACTCATCGGATTGACCGGAACACCATCCTTTGTGAGTTTAAAATAAACGTTCGTTCCTTCCACACTGTAATACTTTGTCGGAGAAGCAACCTGCGCAATCACATCCCCCTTTGCCACATAACTGCCCTCGGATACCAGAATGTTATCAAGCTGGCCATACGTTACCTCATAGCCGTTTCCCAGATCCATCGTAACAGCCTTTCCGATCTCCCGATCCTCATAAACACCTGTAACCTTGCCGGCTGCTGCCGCTGTGATCAGATCCCCTTCATGTGCCTCAATCACAATGGCAGGATTATATTTATACTGATCAAGTGTCGGAAAGTAAACGGTGGAGTCCATACTGTAATTGATGATCACATTTCCCTCCATCGGCCAGAGCAGCTCCTCGGAAAAATGAAGTGCCTGTGCTCTGCCTGCAGTCTGAGCAGTCTGTGATGTTTCCGTATCTTCTGTCTCAGTCGTATCATTTTTGTCTTCCTCTGCAAGTTCTGCAGTCACAGCAGGATCATCCAGTTCATTCTCAAGATTATTTTTGTCCTGTTTCGGCGGAATCAACGCCGATGCCTCGGCAGCCCGCAGTGATGGCTACATTCTTTGTGAAGGCAGTGATAC
>OHBM01002845.1_pt1 | contig 11155 bp, 8 predicted proteins | sample 1577251 | NCBI WGS metagenome assembly OHBM01 (sample SAMEA3541557, study PRJEB24748) | human gut metagenome | biome: human gut; feature: human-associated habitat; material: faeces | place: China | collected 2012
TCAGGTCGAAATCACAGATATCACCCTTAACGAAAGTATAGTTAGGCTTGTCCTCGATGTCCTTGAGGTTAGCCAGGTTGCCTGCGTATGTCAACTTGTCGAGGTTGATGATGTGATACTCAGGATATTTGTTCACGAAAAGTCTTACTACGTGTGAGCCGATGAAACCAGCACCGCCCGTTATTACAATATTCTTCATCCTAATCAATGTATATATTCGAACACAAATTACACGAATCATTCAGGAGAAACTATAACCTCTATATTCGTGTTATTCGTAAGATTCGTGTTCAAAAAAAATTAATATACTAAATTTTTCTTCAAGGAGAACTATTCTCTTCAAGTATTGAAAGGAGATATTTGCCATAGTCATTCTTCAGCATTGGCTGAGCATTCTCACGCAACGTATCACTATCTATCCAACCTTGGCGATAAGCAATACCTTCCAAGCAAGCAACCTTCAAGCCCTGTCGCTTCTCTAAGACTTCGATAAAGGTAGATGCCTCAGAAAGGGAATCATGGGTTCCGGTATCAAGCCAGGCGAATCCTCTTGCCATGGTCTGAACCTTCAACTGCTTATCCTTCAGGAACTCCTGGTTTACTGTTGTGATTTCCAACTCACCACGAGCAGATGGTTTGATATGCTTTGCCATTTCCACCACCTTATTAGGATAGAAGTATAAGCCCACTACAGCATAATTGCTCTTTGGATGCTGAGGCTTCTCTTCGATACTCAGGCAATTGCCTTGCTCATCAAACTCTGCCACGCCATATCGTTCAGGATCGCTTACACGATAGCCAAATACAGTAGCTTTGTTATTGATAATATATCATCGGTTTATCAAAGATAGGAATCAGTTGCTTGCTGATACCCTTTGTGATAGGATACAAACGTGTACCGCTACCACCTGCTAATACAATTCCTTTCATATATATATTATTTTAATCCCTGTCTGTCATTATCTTCGAACCAGTCAGCAAGCGCTTCCTCAAAACTCCACTTAAACTGATAACCCTGTAAAAAACACCTTTCCCCAGGCGGTCCCATCCCGCAAAATATGGCGAAGACCTTTGATGGTCCGCCAACCATAAAGCGAAGCGGTTCCGAGCACCGGAGGGCGGTTACATCCTCTCTCTTCGGGCAAGAGAGAGGCTTGGTGAGAGATGTGGAGCCTTCTTTAATGGTAAAGAAGGACGGGATGATTTTAGAAATCAAAAGGACTTTCAAAGTCCTTCAGCACCTCATGTTTCGTATCCTTTTCCGAAAGATTAGCATGTTCCGTAGGAATGCGCCAATCGATACCAAGCGATTCATCTAAGATAGAGATACCCCCATCAGCCTCAGGGTGATAGAAGGTATCACACTTATATTGGAATACCGCAGTTTTTGATATCTATTATTTCTTGTTCTTCATCCTCCAGAAGAAGTGCCATATCCTAAACAAAGGCTCGCATAGAGCCTCAGCAGGAAAATACCTCACGAATCTTATATCCCGATACACCCTTTGGAGATTATGCCCGAGCTTTGATCTCCCAAACCGATTCCGGGCATCATGCTTTCCGAAGTTCCCGGCTTCCAGCACTTCATTCAGTACAAACTTACCATACTTCTCATTCGGAGGAACAATAAGCCGAGAGGCAGGCATGCCGAACACCTCCTGCATGATATACATGATACCCCCGGCAAACTTCCACAATCCCAACTCCTTCAATTCCTCCTGCACCCTATCAATAGCAGTAGAAGAAGAGCGAGCAGCAGTTGCAGAAGAGTCTGTAGAAGCAGTTACAGAAGTCATATCCCCAATAGCATCCCGGCGGTCCCATCCCGCACTATCTGGCGAAGACCGCTTTGGTCCGCCATCCTTAGAGCGTAGCGGTTCCGAGCACCGAGTAGGGCGGTTTCCTCCCTCTCCCCTGAGGGTGAGAGGGTCGGGGTGAGAGGTGGAGCCCTCTTTAAGGGGAAAAAGCGATGCCAATGAGTGCAATGAAAGCGAGCTTTCAAATTGCTGAGTGCAGCTCGCTTTATCAAAAAAGAGGGACGGGGTGATTTTCGAAGATTTTTGATAGACTTTATAAAAGTCGCAAAGAACATAGTAATAATCCACCAGCTGTCTTAACCCAATCCCCTCATTCATCAGATGCGAGAAGATATGAGTCAACTGGAAGATGAGATTGAATTCCACCGTCGGAATCGCAATCTCACCTTGTTTCCCCAACTTCACCCGATGCGAGAACTGCTCCTCCTTCACCCTCTTATAATATTTCTGAAGCTTTCTGTTATGCCTGAAGCACAGCAGGAAGCTAGGGCGATAATGCACTTCAACCTCCACACCCTTATACGATGGGAACTCTATGTGGTGATAGCACGCCTTTTCATGAGGCGAGATAGAGCGGACAAAGGAGATAACCCGTTTATCTCCACCTTCCACCCAGATATCAATATCTCCAGGAGTCCGGGAATAAGGATTCGGATACATCAATGCATTCCCCTGCCCTTTCAGGATACAGGTTCTGAACCCCTTCTTCCGGAACCACTCAGAAACCTGTATGGCAGCATCGTTCAACCGAACATTCGCCTTCTCCAACATCTGGCTTTCCGCCATCCATTGGAGCAGTAACTCCTTCTCCATCCCTACATGTTCCGCAGGCAACTTCTTGATACCATCAAAGAGAACACCCACCAGGCATTGCTTCTTGGCAATAGCATATAGCTCCTTCCAATCCACCTCCTTCAAAGAACCAGGTATTTCCTTGGCAGAACCAATGCTGAATCGCAAGAAATCAAAGAAAATCTTTTGTTGTTTCAACATAAAGCTGTACTTTTGCACGCATGATACAAACCATACGCATCATATTATCCTACATAGCAGCTATCATCCTTCTTCCGATAGCTTTGCTATGTAAGTTCTTCCGAAGAAAGTAATCCTACTTTTTTCGAAAAGGATCCTTGTATATTCCCAAGAGCTGCTTACCGAAATAATAGAAGAACTGCATATCATCCACGAAGTAACGCTTGAAGAGGCGCTTTGGCTCCTTCATGCAACGATACAGCCACTCCATACCAATCTTCTGCCAAATCTTAGGCGCACGTTTCAATGTTCCAGCTTCAAAGTCAATGGTAGCACCCAGAGCCATGAACACCTTTACTCCAGGCATCTTATCACGATACTTCATAATCCACTTCTCCTGCTTTGGCGCACCCACACCAACGAGCAGTACATTTGCACCACTCTCGTTCACGATGCGAACCAACTCCTCGCATTCATCCTCATGCTTCTCGAAACCAAAGGAAGGAGAATGAGCACCAACCACCATTTGGTGACCTACCTTCTCATTGATACGTTCCATTGCCTTGGCAGCAATACCCTCCTTGGCACCAAGCAAGAAGATCTTGCAGTCAGCATCATCCTTATGATACATATAATAAGAGGTGAAGAAGCTGGAACCCGGAATCGCTTCCTTGATTGGAGTCTTCAACAACTTACCGAACAGGTAGAGAATCTTACTGTCACACACCACCCATTCCGACTTCTGATACACATCATAAAACTCCTTGTCCTTCTGAAGCTTAATCAGATGGTCAAGATTAGGAGTCACAAGAACACCCTCCTTCAGGTTCTCCAAGAGTTCCTGACGAGTAATGTTCTGAATATCTATATTTAATACTTTTACAATTTCCATGTATATTTATTTTTAGAGTTTCACAAAGCTATCTAATTCTTCCTCTTTAATACCTATAGTCCATTCTGCGAGTAGATGGTCTTCAAAATGTTCACTTTGAATATCCATTTGTTCTTTTGGGGTATCTTTATCAAAAATCCAAATATTACATTGGCGATTTCCATCAGCATACTTCTTTCTGAAGCTTTTCAAAAATGTAACAAGCCATTCTTTTGTTGTTGGAGATACCGTCAATTTTACGAAAAAATTATCAGTTACGCCACATTCAGTTTTTATGAGAGATAAATAGGAGGAAACATCTAAGTCTGACGAAAATTCAAACTTCTCGTCAAGAACATATTCATAACCATAATCATTCTTTTTACGCTGTAGCTGATAAAAGCAAACATTTCTATTTTTAAGAGTATCCTTGATTTTATCTTTGTCTTTATCTGACATTTCCGAGCCAAAGATTATTCCATGTAAAGCAGAAGGTACCAATCTTTGCATACCAAATCGGTCAGTAACAATTCTAACTTCCTCCTCAGCAGACCATCCTGCTTCTTTTGAGCCAAACAATTTCTGCGGGAGTTTACCTTTAGATATGTCTCGTAAGTCTGCTTTGGGTGCTTGCCTTGAATATTTTACTTCAAGCATGAGTCTATCATTCATATATACACTACTTGGTGCTTTCAGCAACGCATCCTTATTGTATATGATACAATATCCTCGCCTCATAGAAGCATATAAAGCCCACATCATCCCTACGCAAGGATTTTTACTTAAAGAAAATATGCCAACCTTGTCCCTACAAGAGACATATTCTTCAAAAGCCATTTTCACGTTCTCGACAGAATGTTTATTTCCAGGAAACATTTTCAGTAAAATCTGCAAAGAATTTACAAAAAGTTGCCCATCCAAGAAACACTCTTGATCATCATTGAGGTCTGTAATGCCAGCCGCAAAAAATGAATCATTTGCTATCATAGCTAAATCTCTATCTAGATTTTCTATTGCACGATATTTATACAAGTATTTCTGCTTCATTTTATATTCCTAATTTTACCATTTTCTCCTCATAGAAAGGAATCTCTCGTTTAGTCTGAGCCAAATCCTCCATTGTTGACTTGATATACATCCATTCATGAGATTTTCTTACAGCGAGCATCCGACTATTTTCTTCTGTTAGAACAGCATTGCCGTCAGTCAAGACTCTCAACAATACTCTAAAATCGTCAAGTTCTTTTAGCAACAGCAAGTTATACCAATCCTTTACACCGGTAAGTATTTGATTTGCTACAAGCTCTAAAATTAACAATGGCTGATAGTAATATTGCTGGATATCCCTCTCAAATACACAGCAATGACATTGCTTGATAATACATCGAGCAATTTGCTTAAAAAGTTCTAACTTTTCCTTTTCACTTTCAAAATAATCATCTTTTTCAGAAAGTAAAGCCAAAGTGGACATCACAAAGCTTTCTCTACGCTGTTGCTTGTATATTCCTTTTAGAGGCGTTGTGTTATATCCTTCCCATATAGTTAAGTTTCTGCCAAGAAGTTCCATTGGATACCTTTTATTCAATAAAGAGATTAGATTTAACCAACAACGCATATCTTTAAGAGATGTTTCGTCCAAGTTCATACTCCAAATAAAATCATCCCTTCCAATAGCTGTTTCCATATCTTTAGAAAGTTCCATCAACTTTCCCTCTGCTATCTTTTCTTCTTTTAAATAACTTGATATGCAGAATAATATGAAACGGTAATCGCTATTACTGGTATCAAGATCTTTCCAACAGACATGTTGCAGCAAGCAATCCCAAACCCCTGCAATAACAATATTATTGGCATCCGATTGAGTTGTCTTCCTTGAATTATCGAAAATTCTTTTCTTCAAGCACCATTTGGAAAAGGCAGTTGGTGAGAAAACTTTTAGGTTCTGCTGTACAAAGATACTTATACCTTTCTCCAACATGGCTTCCCATTCTGAGTTTGCTATTTCTATGTATGTCTTTTCATCATCATTGAAATCCTTAATATTAACTGAATCTTTAATATTCTTAGTATTCTCAATGAGACAGTCCAACCAGCGTTTTCTAAGCAAAGCAAGAACAATCTTTATATGGGGTGTTGTACAATTGTTTTGCAAAATATAATCTACGATTTGCTCAAACACAGTATAATCATCAATGGCAAATAACAATTCATTCTGTAAAACAGGAATTTCCATTTTCATCATGAAAGATATCCATAAACCGAGTTTTTCTTGCTTCAGCAAATTCTTTGACAATATATAAAAGATGTCGTTTATCGGCAAGATGCCCGAAGAAGTCAGAAAGCTATCCAAATTATCGATGATCTCATCGTCAGTTTTCCTGCTGATATTCTCTAAATATCTATTGGCAGTATCCTCATAAGCAAAGTCCCTATTTTGCTTCAAGATTTCCAGAGGCACTATTCCGTCAACAAATGATTTCACATGGTTGTTCTCTAATATAAATGTATCAAAGAATCCATGCAAAGGTCTTTCGGTTATCTTTTCCAAAAATGACACACTCTGATGTTCTTTCGTTTCATTACAATATAATCCATATATAGAAAACACCATATATTCAATATGACAGTAAGCAAAGTAATTAATATTCTCTTTGCTCCCCACATTACTTACATTAGCTTGGAAAATCTCAAGCAAGATTGCCATGCAATTCTCCAAGCTAATCAAAGTGTCATCATTATCCAATGCTACCAAATTGCCAATAAATGTAATTGACTCTTTGCTGACTTTAGTTTGCAATAAGGCAGATAAGTCATCATTTGATATTTTAACTAATTGCTCATTGTTCAACAGATTATACTTACTCTCCAATTCTGTAAACAAGGAATATAATTCTCTTACAAGTCCATTCTTGCTCTTTACCTCATCCAACATTTTTTTGTCTCGGAATGTCTGTAAAGCTGTGCTTGCTATGCGTGTTCTGAATATCTTTATTATGCTATCTTCTTTCATAATCTTCCAATTGGTTTCATTTTGACTGTACCATCATTCTCTGCTACCTGTCTATATTTGTCAAACATAGACTGTATCAATAGTTTATCTGCATTCTCCGTAATTTCATATATGCCAGTTGTGCCTGGTGCACCTTGCGAAGAGTAATACCCCCATGAAGTGCCTACCAAGAAATACCTATCGTCCACTATCAGAAACCTGTCATGTAGGAAATAGTTAACATTATTGGGTCCCTGATGTATCTTCGAGTCCACATACATCAGGGATATTTTCATGTCGCTCAATATGCTGGTTATGATATTTTGTTTGATGTAATTCAATCCGTTAACCATTTTCTGATCCTTATCGCTGGAACAGTTTGTCAACACCACCAAGTCCAAAGGCTCTCGAATATGAGAAAATACATCATATTGATTAGAGTTGTCGTTACAGTAAGGATCCCAGATATAAACTCTGTTTTGTGCAGATTCCAACAAAATGCCATAATATCCAGGATCCACGTTGCCATAAATGCTATGGTCAAATAGGGAATAATTCACCCCATGTTGCATTTTGTCCGTTGTTGATGGTGAAGAACCAAAATTAATTTGTGGCATAGCTTCCCAAATCCTCTGTTATATTTTTATCAAACCACCAAGCCTCTATCTTAGATATGATTCGTTTTCTTGACTCTTCCGGTATCAAGGCCACGCTTGTAGCCCTCTCACCAAAATTGTTAAAGGACGTTCCAAGGCTCCAAACTCTGTCATCCACGATAAGAAAACGGTCATGCAAGTCAGACTTACCTCTCATCACACGACATGTGACCTTATTACTATCTGTTATCAGATTATACTTATCTTGTGCCTCTTTTAAAGCCTTTGCTTGAATCTTATCGATATTCTTGCTGGTCAATATCCACACATTTACATCCAGAGAACTTTGAGGAAAAACATAATTGTATAATTCGTTTGCGCCAAAATATGGGTCACAAATGATTACCCTTCGGTTTGCTGTGTTTTGAATTTCCATAAGAACATCATGCGCTTTCTTCAGATTATCCTCTTTTCTGTCCTTGTCTCCATCGAAAAATATAAAACGAAGTTCTTTTTCCGCTTGTTCAAAAGATTTTGTGTCAGAGACAAAAATATTGTCTTGTGTACCACCTTCTCCAATGACACTGTGAATGCTTGAATATTTCGGAATAAGTTCTGTAGTCTCATTTCCATTATTGTCTTTTCTTTTCAGAGCAACATTAACAGAATTTATCCCCATCCCGATGCTTATACTTCTGATAAAAGCCATTTTCTCCTTGGTATAGACGATTTGACCTTCTGCATCCACAATAGTGATGCCTATTTGGTCAATCTCTGTATGAAACGGTATAAAGATAAATCTGTTACCTGTATAAAATTCAACTTCGCTACTTTCCAAGATAAGCCCATTTCTGTCAGTATTAGTGGCAAAGCATTTATATCTTTCACCACCTTCTTTTCGATATTTTATCTTGCCGAGTAATCCTTTTATTGATGGACATACTCTCCAATCCACGGTCCTAAACTCAGGATGATAATGAGTTATATAGATGTTTCCTAATACATTCGTATATCGGCCCACATCTGTATGCAAGTACCTACAAGAAAGCTCTGCAAGTTGTTCCATTAAATATCTATTTTCCTTAAATAGTTTGTCTATGGTAGCCGAGTTTCCTCGCAATACATGCACCCCACACCCACAATCTCTTTTGGGAAGCATTTGTCTCAAAAGATTGTTGCTATCATCAAAACTTGGTAAAAAGCTATTTGGAGAATTCGGATATAAACGAAAACCATCTGGCGAAAGCATTTGGATAGTGGCTGTATCTACATTATAAGCATTCTCCGTATCATTCAAAAATGACTCACTTACGGTAATCACATCTTCCGTATAATACAAGTTGTAAGGATTCCTTCCCGAAGAGTTATGAGAACGTTCACAAACCATCTTTCTTTTATCTGCTGGAAAGTCTTGCATATCAGGTTCCACAACATCTACAATGCCTAACAATAGATAATATTGTTCGGTATTTTCATTTCTAAGCAGCAGGGAATGTCTAATAGCGTATTTACCAATAATGCTTTTAAAATCCATAACATAATATCTGTTTAAAGTTTGATTTGATGTCTTAATTTATACATTCAAACACTTTTTCCCATTCATGATAAATCTTCTCTACAGAATATTCTTTACTTTTCTTAATAGCAGCCAAAGCCATTTGCTCACGTTTACCATCATCCTTCATGATGTTGGCAATCATACCAGCAGCTTCATTGGCATCATATCCCCTCTTGTGATAAGGGAGCACGATACCATCCTTGCCACCATCAATGATATCACATACCGCAGAATAGCTGTTATATACGGCAGGAATCACACCAAAGCTCATACATTCTGCAAGTACTAATGGAAAACCTTCGTATTCAGATGTAAGCATCAAGATTGAAGCACGCTCATAATATGGTCTAGGTTGCTGGAAGCCTTCAAAAGACACTCTTTGCAAACCATACTCTTTGACCTGTTTTTCTATGTCCTTACGAGCAGTACCATCACCAACTATCGTCAACTTCCAATCTGGGAACATTGGCTCCAGTTTTGCCCATGTATCCACAACTCGATAAACACGCTTTTGGTTGAAATCAATTCTACCCATATAAATAATCTCTTTCTGCTTTTTAGAAAGAGAATAATCATAAGAGGAAGAATCGATGGTCACAGGATTTGTCAATACTTGAAGATGACTAGGATGAGTTATTCCAGTAAACTCTTTGAACTTCTTGACAAAGCTAGGTGAAAGCACCATATACAAGTCTGTATGCTGATATACATACTTCATGCTCCTGCTTGTGATTTGCTTGAATAAAAACATCTTAGCATAAAGCATAGCGCTCTTCAAAGGATTATGAGTTCCCGACAGTGCAATTTCAACATCCTTGATACGAGCATTGGTATCAGGAGAATTATGATAAAAAGCAATTGTTTTAATGTTTAGCCCTTTCTTTGCCTTATTGATAACCTTACATGGTAAGAAAGGCAACCCCAATTGATTGATGATAAGATCAACCTTATTAGAGATTAATAAAGTTCGAAGGTTACTTACGATTTCATCATTATTAGTATAGGCACCTAAAGACTCTACAACAACCTTTTTATCAAATTTTGCAAGCATTTCTGCAGGAGGCTTTAAGAATGATGCTAATACAACATGATGACCTTCTTCAATAAACTTGTTTGCTAATGTAGATGTCACCACACCAATGCCACCAACCTCGCATGTTCTTAACAAAAATAATAAAATCATAAGAAAATTAATGGGCTTTATAATAATTATACAAACGCTTTACAGGGTCAAATAAATGCCACTTTGTTGCATATTTCTTCACTTGAGCTTTAAAGCTATGATCAACAAGATGGAACTTTTTATCAATTTGATCCAAAGACATATTTTGGTCTAGGAATGCCTTTATGATATCAGTTCTTCCTTTTGGCATAATAGAAGATTGGCGCAAATTATGATTTTCAATAAGTGCCTCTTTCAATGTTCGCTCTTCTATCATAGTATCTTGCAAACCATTTAAAGCTTCTTCACCTTTTTGATTGTTAACCAATACAAGCGACACTCCTTTCAATACATCATACTTAAATGGTGTTCCATATCGTCCAATTCCCCAAAAATCAGCTAAACTACAATCACCTACCCTTTGAGTCTGAGCATACTTACAATGATAACAACTTTCTCTAAATATTGCACATGCATCAAATGCATTCATATATAAGCTATCCACATCATAAATCGGAAGCAATTTACCGCTAAGAGAGACGGATGGGGAAAATCCCCATCCGTCTCTCCGCCGAAATTCGAAGCCATCAATCTTGACAGTTCCCGCGAAGCGGGTCGATAATTTTGACAAATACGCATTAAAAACGGAAGCACTTGGTACACCATGACACGCCAAGTCCAAAGTCAGCAGATTAGGATAATCTTTGTTGAGATAAGCATACAGACCAGCTATCTGACAAGGAGTTCCAGAAAACAACACCTGCCTACCTTCTTTTAGAGCCTTTTTGGCAGATTGATATGAATCCCCAATATAACTTTGCACATACTTTGAGCCTCTTAGAGCTTTCAATCCATCAATTGTATCAACACCTATATGGTGGCAATATAATCTTTCATCAAAAGCTGCTCCAAAAACAATACCACCATTAGCAATGGTTTTACGAGCAAACGAAGAAAACGCACCTCCAGAACTACTTATTCTTCTATCCAAATTATTCCAAACAGCATAAGCTTTTGGCTTAGGATTATTTCGGGATTCTAATGGTGAAATAACGGGGCATCTTTTCTCGCATAACTTACATTCCACACATTTTTGGGAATCCACAACTGGAAAGACAAAAGAATCTCTCCCTTCTTGCATACTGATGGCTTGATGATTACAAGCACTGGCGCAAGCGCCACAACCAGAA
>OHBM01002847.1_pt1 | contig 11151 bp, 10 predicted proteins | sample 1577251 | NCBI WGS metagenome assembly OHBM01 (sample SAMEA3541557, study PRJEB24748) | human gut metagenome | biome: human gut; feature: human-associated habitat; material: faeces | place: China | collected 2012
ATAAGATGTCTGATAGTCAGAGAAATAATCACCCAATTTGGCTTTTACTATTTTCTCACCACTCTGTGAATATACGGAAAGTCCCAGCAAGAATGCTCCCGCCAGGACCATAAGCCTTTTTTTCATACTTATCATTATTTTAATCCGGTTGCGAACTTTTCAGGATGTCGTCCTGTGAAATCTTTGAAGTATGTTTTAATGTCGTTCATCTGTTCATCTATGTTTCCGTTGGGGATGATTACCTGAGTGCAACGTATAGTTTTGGTTGGATAGTCAACTCCATACAGTAAAATAGGCAGCCCGGCTTTCAAGGCGATATAATAGAATCCTTTTTTCCATTCTTCCGTACGTGAACGAGTGCCTTCCGGAGTAATGCAAAGGTGAAAATTATCCCGTTCCCGGGCCACTTGTGCCAACTGGTCCGTCATACTCATCTTCTTGTTCCGGTATACTGGGATTCCTCCCAACCATCGCATTAAGATTCCCAAAGGCCAGAAAAACCATTCCTTTTTCATTAAGAAGTCGCAACGGAAGTCCATTGCACGGCTATAAAGCACTCCTAGCACGAAATCGAAATTACTTGTATGAGGTGCCAGTGCAATGATATACTTATCTCCCATGGGGACCGTCATGTCTACTTTCCATCCCATCACCCTGAACAGGAGGAAACTGCAAAAATGCCGGCTCATTTAACAAAGCAGACTGATTGTGCTGATGATATCGCTGACTTGTGCATTGAAATCCATACGCAGCTTCTTGTAGAATCCTTTTACGTTTCCTGGTTCCGTATGACTGATCCTGCTGACAAATTCATCATGCATCAACAATATGCGGACCATTACGTTGTCCACATCTTCTTGTTTTATATCTACTTTGTAATGCGTCAACGCTACGCATTCCGCAAACAGTTCACTACAGATATAGTTGATATTCTTTTTTAATGTCTTTCTTTTAGCCATATTCTTTGATTTCAAATAATGATGTAAATCAGTAACTATAGACAAAGGTACGTAAAGTTGGTGATATCGGGAAATTTTATAGAAGAAAATAAACCGTATGTTTTTGGGGTGAGAGTTTCTTCATTCCGACAAAAAACATTAATTTTGCATGCAGAAAATTCTTTTTCAACAAATTATTAAGTAACACGACATGGAAAAAAGTGCATTGCAAATTGCAAGAGCGGCTTATCAGCCCAAGTTACCCAAAGGATTGCAGGGTAACGTATCTGTAAAGGAAGGCGCACCCACGCAGTCTGTGGCCGACCAAGAGGAAATCAAGAAATTATTCCCGAACACTTATGGAATGCCTCTCATTGAGTTCGTTCCGGGCGAGGCTCAATCTTACGCCCCGTTCAACGTCGGTGTAATTCTTTCCGGTGGCCAAGCTCCCGGCGGGCATAATGTCATTTGCGGCTTGTTCGACGGTATTAAAAGACTGAACCCAGAAAGCAAGTTGTATGGCTTTATTTTGGGACCTGGCGGATTGGTGGATCACAAATACATGGAGTTGACGGCTGACATCATAGACCAATATCGTAATACAGGCGGTTTTGACATGATCGGTTCCGGACGTACCAAACTTGAAAAAGAGGAACAGTTCGAAAAGGGGCTTGAAATCATCAAGGAATTGGGTATTAAAGCCATTGTCATCATTGGTGGTGACGACTCCAATACGAACGCCTGTGTCTTGGCTGAATATTATGCTGCGAAAAAATGCGGTGTGCAGGTTATCGGTTGTCCGAAGACCATCGACGGTGATTTGAAGAACGACCAGATTGAAACTTCTTTCGGTTTCGATACGGCTTGTAAAACGTATGCAGAGGTTATTGGTAACATTCAACGCGATGCGAACTCCGCTCGTAAATATTGGCATTTCATCAAGTTGATGGGACGTTCGGCTTCGCACATCGCTTTGGAATGCGCTTTACAGTGCCAACCCAACATTTGTATCGTATCGGAAGAAGTGGAAGCCAAAAACCAGACTTTGGATGATATCGTTACTTATATTGCTCAGGTTGTAGCCGACCGTGCAGCCGATGGAAACAATTTTGGTACGGTATTGATTCCGGAAGGCTTGATTGAGTTCATCCCGGCGATGAAGGCTTTGATTGCAGAATTGAACGACTTGTTGGCAACTCCGGAAGGTGCTGCATTGGCTAAGGACCAACAACGCGAATGGATTTTGAATAAACTTTCTGCAGCAAACAAGGCTGTATATGAATCTCTTCCCTTGGGAGTAGCTGCCCAGTTGACTATGGAGCGTGATCCGCATGGAAACGTGCAGGTTTCATTGATTGAAACGGAAAAACTGTTGTCTGAAATGGTTGCCAACAAGTTGGCTACATGGAAGAAAGAAGGTAAGTTCAACGGTAAGTTCTCGGCGTTGCACCATTTCTTCGGCTATGAAGGACGTTGTGCTGCTCCTTCCAACTACGATGCTGATTATTGTTATGCTTTGGGTACAAGTGCCGCCATGTTGATGGCTAACGGCAAGACCGGTTATATGGCTATTGTGAAGAACACGACGGCACCGGCTGCTGAATGGATTGCCGGTGGTGTGCCCATCACCATGATGATGAATATGGAGAAGCGTAATGGCGAAATGAAACCGGTAATTAAAAAGGCATTGGTTCGTTTGGACGGTGCCCCATTCAAGGAATTTGCATCGAGACGCAACCAATGGGCTCGTGAAACTTGTTTCGTATATCCTGGCCCGATACAGTATTTCGGTCCGACCGAAGTTTGTGACCAAGCAACCAAGACTTTACAATTGGAACAAGCTAAGTAATTCATTTATAGATATGCAAGTCCCTTTGTCCATTGATAAAGGGACTTGCTATTTTTCTGAATAAAGGGGAAAAGAGAGACCGTTTCTATCATGTGTGCACAAATGCCGCAAACTGTAAAAAACAGAAAAACGACTGTTCAGAGGGGAAACCGTAAGAAAGTGGATAACATTCCCACGTCACGTAGTCCTAAGAGGAAAACTGTCTTATGCAAGAAGCAAAAGAAGAAAGGGGGAAGCAAATGGTTGTTTTTCAAACGTTGGCCGTCGTGGGCGATATGGGTCGGGGCCTTGTCTTTGGGAGTAGCTTATATACTTTTCTTTTATTATTTCTTTGTCGGGCCTTATTCATTCCGTTGGAAGGCCATTTACGGAGATCCCGTATATCCTGAAGGTTTTGATGTACATGGCATTGATGTTTCTCATTATCAGGAAAACATAGACTGGGAGCGTTTGCGCAACGCCAGTTTGAATTCATCTCCCGTCAGTTTTGTTTTCATCAAGGCAACCGAAGGCACGACGCTATTGGATGAAAATTTCAACCTAAACTTTTATGAAGCAAAGCAAAATGACTTTATAAGAGGAGCTTATCATTTCTTTTTGCCGGATGTGGATGCCCAAAAGCAAGCCCGGTTTTTCTTAAAGCAAGTGCATTTGGAACCTGGTGACCTCCCTCCTGTTTTAGATGTGGAAAAGGCCGGAAAGCTGACGGAAACACAGCTCCAAAAAGCTGTAAAGACTTGGTTGGATATTGTAGAAAAAGAATATGGTGTGAAAATCAATTATACGATTTTAGGAGTCGACACTTATTTTCAAAAAATGCTGGTGGAGATGTCTTCAGAATCTGATGCTTATGACCTGATTTATTTGATGAGCCCTCAATTTTTGCAGTACGCTTCCAATGACTGGTTGTATCCGCTGGACGATTTGATTGCTGATAAATCTATTACAGACGATGCGCTGCTGGACTTGGACGGCTTGATGCAGTCTTCAGTGGACGCTCAACGGTACGAGGACAAGCTGTACGGCCTTCCGGTATGTTCCCTCACCACGTTGCTATACTGGCGGAAGGATTTGTTTGAGGCTGCCGGGCTCGATCCGGAGCAGCCGCCTGAAACTTGGGAAGAGCTGCGGGAGTATGCCCAACTGCTGCACAAGGACGGCGTCTATGGAGTCGGCATGCGTGGCGCGCGCAGCGCGGGCGGTTCAGAAGGCCTGATTTGGGAATGGCCGATGGTCATGTATTCTATGGGAGGCGATTTTGTAGCGGACTTCCCCAACGATATGACGCCTACTTTGAATACGCCGGAAGTTGTGGAATCCGTGGAATATTACGCCGATCTGCTTCAAAATTATTCGTTCCCGACAACCTGTAACTTTGAAGATATTACCGTGTCGGTACAGCAGGGTGATCTTGCAATGTGGATCGACGGCGCGGCCATAGTTCCCAATTATATCGATCCTGAAAAATCCAAGACGCGCGAGGAGGATGTGGGCTTTGCGCCTGTCCCCGCCGGTCCGGAAGGGCGCTGTGCTCCGTTGAACGTGCACTCTGTCAACATCCCCAAGAATGCAAAGAATAAGGAGCGCGCTTGGCATTTCATGCAGTGGGCATTGTCCGAAGAGACCCTGGTGCGCCTTGGCACGGAAGGGAATCTGGTTACAGTGTCCCGGGAGGCGGTATACAATAATGCCGATTTTATTGAGAAAAATGATGTCGGCGACGGCGCCTGGCTGAACGCTATGCGTGACTCTTTGGCCAATTATGCTATGCCGCAATACCGCCCGCTGAACCCTGAGTGGCCGGAGGTGGCGGATATTGTCAGCAATTATATCTCCGATGTGTTTGCCAAACAAATCAGTGCTGAAGAAGCGATGGAGATCGCCAATGAAGAAGTGGCCGAAGTTTATCGGGAAGCCGGGTATATTTCCTGATCGGCAGTAAAATTTGGCGCCTGTAACTGATTATATAAAGTCTGAGCCTCTCGGGAGGCCGGCAAATGGGTCGGACGATCGAATTGCTGACTCATGGCGGCCTCTTGAGAGGCATTTTTCTGAAAATCCGGTAAAACCTGTGCGGCAGGCGCATTACGATATGGCAGCACGAAAGGAGAAGCGCGATGAAAAAAAGAAGTTTGATCCCTATAGCCAAAAATCCAAAAGGTGTAACATTGAAATCGGAACGCCAAACTCTTCAAATTGCGTTTCTGTTTCCGTTGTTTTTGTCACTCTTGATTTTGGTATTGGTACCTATGGCAAGCCTGTTAGGCCTTTCTTTCACGAACTATAAAATGACTGGCGGCAGGTTCCGCTTTATAGGTTTGGAAAATTATATTGACTTGTTTACGGACAAAGGCTTTATCAATGCCGCCCAAAATACGATATTTATGGTTTTCTTTAGCGTGCTGTTACAGATGGTGGTTGGAGTGGCTGCGGCGTTGGCCATTCAGCGTATGAAGCGTTTACGCGGGCTCGTACAAGCGTTGATCGTGATGCCTATGGTGATCCCGCCTGTGGTTGCGGGCCTGATTTGGCGTATTTTGCTGATCCCCAAATATGGAGGTATTCATGCATTGTTGTACGGGATAGGCATTCAAGAAGCTCCGGCTTGGCTGACCGACCCTGTTTCGGCACGGTGGGTAATCGTATTGGTTTCCGTGTGGGAATGGGTTCCTTTTGTAGTGCTATTTGTAATCGCTGCGCTGGATTCGCTGCCGGTCTCTCCCTTTGAAGCAGCACGCATCGATGGAGCCAGCTTTTGGCAGGAGCTGTGGTATCTCACATTACCGCTTATTAAGCCGATTTTATCTATGGTATTGGTTTTTCGCGTTGTGGAAGGACTCAAAATTTTCCCGCTTGTGTTTTCTCTCACCCAGGGAGGGCCTGGCAATAGCACCGAAGAACTTACTTACTTTGCGTATTCAGAAGGCTTTGTAAAATTTAAGACAGGCTATGCATCGGCGTCATCAATGCTGATGTTTGCGGTATTGCTGGTGCTGATTGTGTTTTTCTATGGGAAGAAAAGTAAGGCTAAGTAGCAAGGATGGTGAAGTATCATGTTGAACGCGAATATGAGACAGAGGCTTTCCGGCATAGCGCGAAGTTTGTTTGTGGCGGTGCTTATGTTTGCCACGCTGTTTCCGTTTTATTGGACGCTTCTAATCTCTCTGAAAAATCAGAGCGATGCTTTTCAAGTGCCTCCAGACTTGATTTTTATGCCAACGCTGGAAAACTATGAAGAATTGTTCGTAACAGGCAGCTTCGGAAGGTATTTTTTCAATAGCTTTGTGGTCTGCGTATTGTCTATTATACTGGCGCTGTTGGTGGGGATCCCGTCAGCTTATATCTTTGCCCGTTGTGAGTTTCGGTTTAAGAAGGCCTTTTTTTATGTGCTTCTGATCACGCGCATGAGCCCAGGCGCAGTATTTGTGATTCCCTACTTTATTGCCTACAAAGAACTGGGATTATTGGATACTTATATCGGCTTGACGCTGATTTATTTCGCGTCAAACTTGGGAATCATTGTGTGGAGTCTGAGAGCTTTTATGGAGGATATACCGATAAGTCTGGAAGAAGCCGCGCGCATTGACGGCTGTTCGCTTTTACAAACCCTGTTCAGGATTTCTATTCCCTTGGCTACGCCGGGCATCGCCTCTACGGCAATTTTATCATTCATCTTTTCGTGGAATGAATTTTTGTTTGCGCTGCTGCTCACACGGCAGAAGGTGCAAACTGCTCCGATCGGTGTTTTGAATTTCATCGTATTCGAAAAAATGAATTGGGGCGTCATTGCCGCTGGTGCCATTGTAATTGCGCTGCCGGTAATATTCTTTGGTATTGCCATTCGAAAATATTACGTCAAGGGCCTCACACAGGGCGGGCTTGCAGGCGATTGACGAGGGGAAAACGCTTCCCAATAAGCGACAGTCACCGTGGAACATGGAGTGAACTTTTTGCTGCGCTTGCGTTATTGTCTTGGTACGGTGCCTGTGACCATTCCGGGGGGATTTATATGAAGCAACCAAACGTGGTATTTATTATTTCAGATGATCAGGGGTTCTGGTCGCTGGGCTGCGCAGGCAACAGGGAGATATATACTCCAAACATCGACCGTCTGGCTGCTCAGGGCATGCGTTTTGAGAATTTTTTCTGCGTTTCGCCGGTATGCTCACCGGCGAGAGCTTCGCTGCTGACAGGGTGTATCCCGTCTCAGCACGGTGTGCATGACTGGCTGCGGGATGACGACGAACGTCGAGCATCCATCGAATATCTGGCGGGCCAATATTCTTATACCAAAGCTCTGGCCGAAAGTGGTTACGAATGTGCATTGAGCGGCAAGTGGCATATGGGAGCCAGCGCCCGGGCCCAGCAGGGCTTTACGCATTGGTTTTGCCACAAATCCGGAGGAGGGCCCTATTATGGGGCGCCCCTGTACCGGGATGGTGTATTATATCGGGAAGAGCGTTATGTCACCGATGCTATCACAGATGATGCAGTGGAGTTTTTAAATTCGCACAAAGAGGCAGAAAAACCGTTTTATTTGCATGTGGCCTATACGGCTCCGCATGCGCCGTGGCTCAATAACCACCCCGAAGAATACACAAAGCTGTATGAAAACTGTCTGTTTGAATCTGTGCCGCATCTGCCGCGGCATCTGGACAGCATCTACCTGACGGATGAAGTAGCAAAAGATGAGCGGGCGAATTTGATTGGCTATTTTGCGGCTGTTACTGCCATGGATGTAGGGATCGGACACATTCTGGAGACGCTGGACGAACTGGGCCTTGCGGAGGACACGCTTGTGGTGTTTACCTCGGACAATGGGTTCTCCTGCGGACATCACGGCTTTTGGGGCAAGGGAAACGGCACATTCCCACTGAACATGTATGAGGAATCGGTGAAAGTGCCGTTCATCGCACGGCATCCAGGCCGTATCCCCGCTGGAGTTGTCTGTGATTCGCTGGTGTCTGCTTATGACTTTATGCCCACATTACTGGATTATTTGGGGCTAAAACCTCTTGATATGGCAAAACGTCCGGGCGTTTCCTTTGTACCGGCGCTTTTGGGCCAGGACTTTGAACGCCCCGGCGGGATTGTGGTGATGGACGAATATGGCCCCAACCGGATGCTGCGGGATCAACGCTATAAATATATTGCACGCTATCCGTATGGTCCAAATGCGCTTTATGACCTGAAGGCAGACCCCGGAGAGCAGGACAATCTTCTGGCACACGGCGGTTTCGAGGCGCTGGAGCAGGAGTTGCGCGGACGGCTGGAGAAATGGTTTGCGAAATACGTGAACCCGGAGATCGACGGCGCACGGGAAGCAGTGTTTGGCTCTGGCCAGATCGGGCTGGCCGGTCTGTGGGGGGCGGGTGTATCAGCCCATAGCTGCGACGACTATATCAAGAAAAATCCGAACTATGCGCTGTACCGTGTAAAATAGTACCGGAAATAAGATGGTGGGCAATGGGACTGACTGCACGAAAAAAGGCATATCCAGCAGAGAGATGCACGCCTTGCAACGTTTGGAACGTCACCGGACAGATAAAAGTATTTTAACAGCTGCCATGGCAGACACTGCGAAAAACGATCGCAAGGCGTATTGCGTTTTATCCAAAGAGAAAACATGAACACATTGCACTGTACAAACAGTCCCCGCGCGAAAAGGGGGCAGGCTTGCGGAATAAAGAAGATCAGACGTAGGGTACAAGACATACAAAAAAGCAACTATGCCGGAGGGACAGGAGCTGTTGTCATGACGTCATTGTGTGAAATTATTACAAAACTACTTGCGGACGCTTCTTTGAATATGCTTGGCTCAAATTGGATGCAGTATGTGAAAAAGGGACGAGAGGATTCATAAAATGTCAATGGTAGCATTTCTAGTCAGTTTTCTGGCATCAACAGCGGGTGCGATCTGCGGAATCGGCGGCGGCGGTATCATCAAGCCGGTTTTGGATCTGTTCCAGATGGCCAGCGTATCCACGATAAGTTTCTTATCGGGCTGTACAGTGCTCTCTATGAGTTTGTACTCTGTTGGGAGAGCGGCGGCGTCCCGTGATAGTGTTGTGGATTTCAAAACAGGGACGCCGTTGGCATTGGGAGCGGCTCTCGGCGGCGTTTTAGGCAAACAGCTGTTTACTGCTGTTAAAGAAGCGGCATCCAACCCGAATATGGTGGGGGGCGTACAGGCCGGCTGTCTGACGATCATTACAATTTACACGCTCGCTTACACTGTAAACAAAGCGAATATCAAAACACGCCGGGTGAGGGGGACCGTGCCCTGCGTAATAATCGGCATAACACTCGGTATTATGTCGAGCTTCTTGGGAATTGGCGGCGGACCAATCAACCTGGTGGTTTTGTACTATTTCTTTTCGATGTCCACAAAGGTGGCGGCGCAGAACAGCTTGTACATTATTTTGATTTCGCAGATTACAAGCGTTACGACAACATTGTTCACAAAAACTGTTCCGGAATTTGAATGGCTCTGGCTGGTTCTAATGGTGGCCGGAGGGATCGGCGGGGGTGCTGTAGGTAGGAAAATCAACAAGAAGATTGATGATAAGCATGTAGAGATTCTATTTATCGGGTTAATGTTTACCATTATCGGAATCAGTTGTTATAACACTTGGGCATTGATGAAATAGTGATCTTTTGCTTTATACTACATACATAATCATGCAAGCTGTGTTATGGCAGCAGCGGTGATAAAAACGGCAAATAAGCAGTATAAATTGACAGATAAACAACGGGATCGGGTGAAGAAATATTATGCACCAGTTTTATGTGATGCTTCTAAATGCGAACACACTGTGTTCCGAATTGAGCTGAGCCCTCGACCGGACGCTAATGCGTATATCCGATAAACAAGGACGCAAATTGACATATCTGCACTATTTTAAAAAGGATTTTTGCAACTTTTAGCGCATTTTCTTTGCAAGATGAGCCAATTCTCTTATCTTATTTCAATTTTCGGTTTGTACAATTCACAAAAGTGGCGATTTAGCATTCGGTTAATTCTGTTGTTGTCTGTTCAAAGAAATCGGCGTTTCAGATGCCAAGGAAAGATGTATCTCGGATAGATGGTTCCACATGGAAAACAACAGCATCGACAATGCGGAGCGCACCGGAAAAGGCGTGAAGTTTGAGCGGCTCCGCCGCATCAAAGTCTATCTTGTGGGGAAGGTGGACCGCTGGAATGACACGGCAAATCGGGTATGGGGGCAGAATTGAACGACTGCGCAAAGCAAGTATAACGAATAACGGACAGCGCCCGTGGGGAGAAATTTCACGGGCGCTGTTTTTAAGGGGAGAGTACACGGAATAGGAGGAAAACACTTACATTGCGTCGGGGTACAAGAAGAAAGGCGCGCTGCAGGAGTGTCCGGTGACGATTGAGGAAATAGTGCAAAGGTTTATCACCGAACTGGAAAGTCAGGGCCTGAAATATGAGGCCTATTTCAAGATGAGCCTTGCCACGAGCATGCGCCGGAGCGAGGCATGCAGCTTGCAGTGGTCAGATAGCAGGTGCTGCATATCCGGCGCAATGTGGTAAAACTGAGCGGCCAACCGATCCTGGTGAAAGAACCGAAGAACCGCGCAGGAGAGAGCACGGCGTGGTGCAGAGGGGACTGGAGGAAGATGACTATCTGTTCCGGCAGGCTGGGGAGATCCGATGGTGCCTGGGACATTCACATTCCGGCTCAAAAGGATTCTGCGGGAGGGAAAATTGCCGGACAATTTAAATGTGCACAGTCTGTGGCATTTCCAAGCCAGATGCGTCTTTTTTATAAGTTGTGGGTAAACTATAAACATTGTTGAAGTTATTAAACTCGTTTGCTATAATTTTCTCAGCATATGTTTACTGATTTTCGCAGCAAATTAAGGAGTACGATTATGGATTTTTATAAACGGGCACTGGCACTGCGTGAGGAAACCATCTCTCACCGCCGTTGGCTGCACAGCAACGCGGAAGTGGGACTTCATATGCCAAAAGGACAAACCTATGTTATGGAGCAGCTGAGAGGATATGGATTGGATCCACATCCATGCGGACATGGAGTGATTGCAGAGTTGGGGCAGGAAGGGGGTAGGACGATCCTGCTTCGAGCGGACATGGATGCGCTTCCCATGCCGGAGGAAAGCGGCGAAAGCTTTTCCTGCCCAACCGGCACGGAGGCTCATACATGCGGCCACGATTTCCACGCGGCCATGCTGCTGACAGCGGCAAAGATATTAAAAGAAAATGAATCTATGCTGTCTGGCAGGGTTCGGTTCATGTTCCAGCCTGCTGAAGAAACCTTTGAAGGTGCGTTTGCTCCTTTGTCTAGAAGCCAACCATAACTTCCATCGGGATCATCC
>OHBM01002851.1_pt1 | contig 11141 bp, 8 predicted proteins | sample 1577251 | NCBI WGS metagenome assembly OHBM01 (sample SAMEA3541557, study PRJEB24748) | human gut metagenome | biome: human gut; feature: human-associated habitat; material: faeces | place: China | collected 2012
GGAGAAGGACTTTCTTAGCTCCACTATCGAGGCATACCTGCAATGTGCTTGCCAAAAACGGCTTGCCAAATGAGGTTTATCAAAAAACATCGATGCCATTGCCTTTATTTGCATACTTATAGATACTATACGAGTTTTTTCAATATCATTACCATAACTATATTGTTTTGAACGCCTTTCATAATATAACCGCTGCACACCAGAAAAAGTATTATAAAACGCTTCCAATTTTCGATGAAATTCATTCAATGCGATTAATTGTGCATCTGTAACCTCCGTTTGTCTATTTGTCGCTTTAATAATTTTATTCACTGTTTCATCATCTTCTGTCTCAATCAATTTAATAGGTATTTGAAGACTTCCATTTATTTCATCTTTATTATTAAAAAGCACATGACTAGTCTGACATCCATTTACAATCTGATAATCTGTTAATGTATATTTGTTTCTAATGTTAGATACTTTTTTACATATAATAGTAACACCATTGTTATATAGAATAAATCTATCTGCCGTAGTTGCAATAGTATCAGACATTTCATGATTTACAGCATTATCACCTTGAAAGTCTCTTACATTATCATAAAAAACACTTCTTCGTATCTCACCATTTTCATCTACTATAAGTTTCAAAAATTCATAAAAATCGAGATAACCTAAAAAGGATTGTCTTACTTTCGGAATATCTGGTAAAAATATATGATTATCGAAACAAATTTCTGTTTCTACAACATCAATTGTTTTCCTGTATAATTTTTGTAGCTGATTTCCATCAATTGGTATGTACTTTATTTCTGAAAATATATTCAACGCATTCAAGTCGCTTGTAGCAATTTTCATTCTTCCAACACAATTTTGGTCATCTACCCATTTACCAGTAGTCACATAATACAAATAACATGAAGGATTTTTCTTTATCATAGGTGCTTTAGAAAATATATATTCAATAATCTCATTCTTCTCTACGATACCCTCATTTCTTACCATCTGCGGATCTTCCGAAAAGAAATCTTTCACTCCTGCACCAAAAGTTCCCATTTCGCCATAATCAAATGATGCCGATGTTTTGGCTTGAACAAAGATAAAATTAATATCTGACAAACTTTTATTCACTTCAATAATATCATCTATTTCTTCCTTTGATGTGACCATGTTTCCATTTACAATAATCGCAATTGAGTCAATACCACAATCCCCTCCCTCACCTATAATTATATCCGGTAGATTATATGTTTCTGTATACCATTGTTCAACCACACAATATGCTGAAAACAATTCAAACTGCTTACTCTCATCTTTTTCTATTATTTCTTGTGATTTAATAAAAGAATCCATATAACTTTGAATAATTCTATCCATCTTTTGCACACTCCATTTCTCTAAAATCCAAAATCATCCACAAACGCAATATCAATCATAAACTCATACTGCTGCAAGATATTCTTCTCATCATTTGCATCTGCCAATACAAGATAATACTTATCGCCATACTTATATTCTCTTGACTTCAAAGTAAACTTCTCGTGGAAAGTTCTCTTCTCCGGTGCATCTTCCCTGCTATTGGCAATCATAGGCACATCAAATGAGATTTTTTCTCCATCTTCCGTAGTAAAGTAAGCCACGATACTTCTTGCTTTCATGGTGTCTGTGACTTTCTCTGTCTGAATGAAATCAAAGTATGTGATAAGGTTTGTCACCTTACGGGTAACAGATGTAAGGACAATATCCACATAATCGTATGCCACACCTCTGGTATTCGTTGTAAGTTCAATGACAGGAACTATCATCTCCTGAAGAGATGTACCACCATGTACATAATTCTGACCGCCTCCGGCAACCTTGAAAATATCTGCTCCAACCGGAGTATCTACATAAAGTTTATTGAGATATGTCATTGTTCTTGCCATGATTCCCTGCTCATTTACTGCATCTTCTGTAATAAGGAATCTCTTATTTGTATAAATGCATTTATCCTTTGGATATGATACCTTGTCAAACTCCTGTAATCTGTCTCTCTTATATAAGAAACCATGATCTGCAGTCATGAAAAACTTAGGTGCTGATACATAACCAGTCAGTTTCTTAACCAACTTATGTATCTCTTCTATAGCCTCTGCACAAGCATTAAATACCTCATTCTCACTTGCAGGCTTGTCTCCTCTTGCATCCACCTGATTGTGATAGATGTACACGATATTCTTGCCCTGAATCAACTCCCTGATTCGAGTCTGATTAGCATTTGCCACTTCATCAAATGACAATGCCACATTATTTTCATTATAAGATTTCAGTATCTTGTCTCTCTGCTCCATACTTGCACATGCTTGTCCATCAACAGTCACATTCAAGTTGCCATCCACCTGCATCTCTTTATGTGGAAGCAGGCTTGCCATTCCAACCGAGGTCACAGAAGGCAGACAGCTAAGCATACACTCCATCTTCGGCGTACACTTCTCATCTAATTCCAATCTGCCAAAAAGTTCCCTTGCACACTCATACCGAAAAGCATCTGAAATAATAACAATGACTCTCTGCTTTCCATCGTAGCCTCTAAGATAATGCTTATAGAAATTCTCCTGCTTAGGCAGGTCTGTGGCATTCATTACCTCATTTGTGAAATTCTCATTCCACTTCGATGTTATCTTCTGCAAATATGTATTCGCATAAATATTCTCTACTCTCTGCCTTACATCAGAGAATTTACTGTTATCTTCAATCTGGTCATATGCATAATAAAACCATCTATAATATGAATCTATCAAATATGACTCTTTCTGATAATTTGTAACCAATGTCTTAATATCACTTGAAAATTCCATAAGTGATACAGACTTCATCATCAAATACGCATACTTGATAGTCGTATATTCATTCTTGTATTTTTCGCTATAATGATATGCCTTAGACATTCTCTGGTCAGCTACCTGAGCAATATTAAGTCCATCAATCTGTGCATCTAAAATCTCATCATTTAACTGCTCCAATGCCCAATCAATAATAATGTCATCTAATCCGGCAAACGCATCACATGCAAAAATGTCAGACATCTGGAGAGAACTGTCTTTTTTCTTCTCTACATCATTCTTTAATCCATCCAGTATTCTTGTCACAAAACGCAATGATTTATCTATTCTATCTACCAGTTTGTCATAGTCATCCTGATAATTCACATTGTCCATGATATTACGAATAAAGACCACAACATCATTACGCTTCTTAAGAATATAAGACCTCATTGCTTCCGGAACTGTCGCTTTTAATGTAGATGACGCATAAGTTAATACCATGCAAGCAGACAAATCATCCATATTTGGCTTTTCAGATTTATATCCAAAGAATTTTTCGCAAAGTTCCCAGAACTTTTCAGTCAATCCATTATCATCCAATGCCTTAAAATACTTCTCATTGTCACCGAGCATCATCTGCTTAACTGCTTCCTCAAAATTTGGAGTCTTTACATCCGTGAGTACAGCAATCAAACCAATATCAATTGTCTGAGCATTGTAGTGGTCAATTCCAAGTTCCTTGAACTTCTCAATACGATGCTTATTCTTCCAAAAATTACCATACTGTGATAAATGCTCCTTAAAGCGATTATCAATGCCAATCTCCTGAGACATCTGCGACACTCTGTCTGTATAATAAGGTGTTGAGTAATAATACATATCTGCGAGAGGATTCTCTGCATCACTTGGCTTTGCAAAGGCTGCATAGACAAGATATTTACTCTCTTTATCCTCTTCGTTTAATAAATACTTTGAATAGAGCCAGTTCGTGCCATCAAGAATGTGCAGCTTTACATCACCAAGCTGCAGTTCCGATACCTCATCCTCGTATTCACCTTTATCATCAAACCAGAATATGATTCTTGTCTCTGACTTGACAAATTCTGCATTTAATTGATCCTGTATGTTCTGTAAATCCATATTTCACCTTCTAATCCATTTGTGCAGATGATCTCTGCACAAATATTTTTACTCAGCCTATGCTAAGAAGTGTCCGATAAATGGTCACTATCGGTCACTTATCGAACACTTTGTGTCCGATATTCCGTAAAAGTATCCAATAGTGTTCAATAAGTGTTCGATAAGTAGCAATACAACTCCTAAATCACATATTTAGTTGCCGGTCCATTTCCACTCTTCGTAATCAATCCTTTTTCTATCATCTTATCAAGCAATTTTCTTGCTCCTGTCTTTGACTTATAACCACCTATATCAGCAGCTTTTTGAGAAGAAATACTTCCATTCTGCCTGATATACTCAAGTATTTTATCTTCTTTTGACAAAGCAATTGCTTCTGTTTGATTTGTATTTTCATTTCTGATATCAGCTGCTCCCGGAATATATACTACTTGTCCAACTTCGAGCTTTAATGTTACCCTGTCACTGCGCTCTGAGAAATCAAATTCCGGTTTTTTCCAATTTTGTTCTGCCCATGCTGTCATAATCTTATCGACACCACTTCCGGCACGCTCACCGACATTTACAAAGCCAAACATCTTTAAGATATTCGGATTTCGTGGATCACTATTGCCACCTGCATAAAATTCCTCTTTCGTCACCCTGATAGTACCGGGATTGGAAATGCTAAGTTCTTTTCCATTTTTAACAACAAGGATTCCTCGTCTGCCATAATAATTGGCATGTGCCAGTGCATTCGCCAATGCTTCTTCCAATGCATCATGCACATCCACTCTGTCTACACGATATCCATTTCGTCTATTTGCAAACGGAACTGCTACATCATCATCCATTCTGGTACGTACCTTGCAGAAAAAGTCGTATATATTACCGCTCCAATCACCTTCGTTAGAATGTGTCCGGAACAGCCAGCGTACCGCTCTATCATCGCATTCCTCACGATAATCCAGAAAATAATTAGGGAAAACTTCTGTAATGTGATAAGCCTCTCCAAAGAATAATAGTCCTGCTATCGTTGGAGATAATGTACCATTCTTATTCTTCGCTGCTGCCCTTAATTTCATAAGAAACTCATCATTTTCCAAAGCATTCCACGGATGTCCACTGTGAAGCTGTTCAAAAATGATTCTATAGCCTTTTATAGTATCCTGATTCAGCACATCCAATCCAAACTCGTCAAGCACCTCCACATCTCCAGATATATCTCTCTGGTCTGCGAACATTGCCCGAACTGCCTCTTCGGTACAAAGAAAGTCACCTTCATAATCTCTTTTATAAGTACCTTTCATCGGATCTGTCCCGATATATACCGGCTTATCATGCCTGTCTGCCGCTGGAACATCAATTCTTAATATTCTCTTTTCTCCTACTGTCACTGGTCTGACATGATGATTCAATAAGATGTTCTTAGACACCTTATTTCTGTCATTCAATGTATTCCAGAAATCCTTTTGATATTTAACAATCTGCTTGTCTGTCAGTCCTTCAACTGTAAAAGAATCTCTGTGTTCTCTTATTCCAAGCAGAATCGTGCCACCATTGGTATTTGCAAAAGAAGAGTAAGTCTCCCATATGCTCTCTGGGAGTCCACCAATTGCTAATTTGCATTCTCGCTCATGGTCTTCCCCAAGATTCAACTCGTTTAATATTTCCTGCTTTATCAATAATAAAACCTTCCTTTACTTTAAAATAATAGGTCACTTTGTCATTTATAGTTCATCATCTTCAAATAGATTATTGTCTAAAAAACTTCGTACCAGTTTTCCAAATTCAGTTATTCTTACACATGGCTCCCTATTCAAGTCATATTCCTGATATACATTTTCTTCATCCGACTGACCTACTTTAATAACGCCCTTGATGTCACGGTCAATCTGCTTTTCAAACATATTTTTAATCTGCATTGTATTTCCTCCTCTACACCAGACGGAATGCCCTGTAATAGTTGTGTGAATCCATCGTTCCAAATAATTTCAAATCCTGTCCGCTATACTCTCCCGGATAGAAAAGCACTACCGGCACACTGTCAAGTACCTGATGCAGGTTATTTAAGATGTTGTGGCTTGCTATTATCGGATGGCACTTGCCTACTCCGGTAAGAAATACCACACTGTCTGTCAAATCTTCCTGCAATATTCTTGATATGATTAGATTCAGCTCATTTGTCTCATCCAATCCCAAAGTCTCTACAAGGCTGTCTGCCATTTCAAAAAATCCATTCTCTTTTTCCAAATCAAAGAATGCTTCCAGATAACCTTCCTCCTGCAATATCTCAACCATCAGGTGAAACAGGTCAAACTCAACTATTCTGAAATCTTTGTTTCCGTTGTTTATTCTATCCTTAAGGTATGCTATATGATTTCTCACATACAGCTCTTCTCTTGGATCATAATCGAATATATAATATCCGACTTCATTTCCAAGTCCTTTATTCTCTCTAAACGACTTATCTGATATTTTATCTTCTATCTGATTCAGTCTATCATCCAAACTTAACTTTGCCATGCTCAGACTCCTTTCACAGCTTTCAAGTATTCTCCCAGTCCATTTGCAGTCAGCAATTCCTCTGTACGATAGTCAATGTGAATTGACTTGATTGTTCTTGGTTTTGCACTACTTTCAAGTAATCCCGCCTCAAACATCATTCTAGTAAAGCACTGTTTCAGTTTCCGTACTGCTGTATCCGTCCATCCAGCCACCACATCACTCTGCAACACTTTATCCGAAAAGAATACATTCAAATCTCTGTCTGTGATTTCCTTTTCTCCAAGTCTGAGTTTTTCATCATACACTTCATGAAGAAATTCAAAAAATAGTCGGCTATCCATAAGAATTGCAATTAAGTTTAAAATCTTTGCTGTCTCCACATCACAAGTGGTAAAAGCCCGAAGCACTGCTTCCGGTAAAGCTGATACTCTACGATAAGTACCATTCAATATCTCATATGCACGATATTCTGCTTTTACTTGATAGATATTCTCTTCCCAGGCTATCTTGCGGATATCCGCCTTGCTATATCCATCCAGGATATATCCTGCGGTCTTTCTGGACTCCTGTAGCCAAAATAATTTTGATGTAAGTCCTGCACTATATACTAACTCTGCCATTTGTCACTCTCCAACAAGGTTTATTCTTCATCTTTCACAAACTCACAGATATCGCTAATATCGCAATCCAGATATGTAGCAATCTTGAGTAATACACTCATAGACACTTCTCCATCCTTACGCATCTTTGTAAGGGTATTCGGAGCAATATCTACAGCCTTTCTCAAATCGGCTTTACTCATCTTTTTGTCTACCAATAACTTCCATAATTTATTGTAACTTACTCTCATTCTCACACCTCGTGGTTTCTTCTATAGACATGTTATATTTGTCACAATTGAGTAAAAACTCACTTTTTAAATTATAGTACAAAACGCTTATTCTTGCAATCAAAATAATCGCATTTTCTTGCGAGCTTTAATTATTTTCATTTAAAAGTCATTAGTTTTTGTGAGAAAGAAATTCATAACCTTGCTTTTGAGTATTTCTGTCAATATTTTTGCATTAAGCTAGGCATTGTATAATGCCAACCTTTACCCCTGTTACCTCTACCTTTTGTGGCTTTTCATCTGTCTCCTGCCCTAGTGTATCATCGACCGGGCAGCCACAATTCGGACACTCTGTCATCCCCTCTTCAAGTTTTTTCACTATTTGCCTGCCATACTTACCAATCCTCATCAAATTCATCCATAGCATCATCAACACCATCAGCATAATCGCTATCTCTGTCATATCTGTCATAGTCATAATCGCCATCCATATAGATATCATCATAGCCATCATCATAAGAATCATACGTGCTCTTTTTTGTTGTAGTCCCTTTCTTGGTATCACTGCTATATGATGATTTATCGGTTGTATACGATTTGCTGTTGTAGCTACTGCTGCTTGAACCGGAACTGCTTGTACTGCTCTGGGAAGTATTGCTCTGAGAAGTACTGCCTGATGATGATTTAACGCTATATGATGAACTGCTGCTTGACGTGGATGTACCACTGCTACTTCCCGTATATGGTTTATGCAAATAACAATAATAACTTCCGCTTGCCTGTTTATTATCGCATCCTGCCTCAATGCATTTAGGTTCTCTTGCCGCTCCTATTGAACCGATCGCATACAGAATACCTGCTACTACAAATAATATTGCCAGACCCTGTACAAATGAATTCTTCTTCATATAAATCAACCTCCTTAGAAAATTAAAAACCAGTAAGAGTTTATTTCTTAGGCCTCTTAGGGTTCACCCCCCCCTATTATGCGCACACTATATGTCCAATAAAAAGGATTTTTATAAATTTCTATCAAAAAACAGGAAACACCTATAATAAGCAATCGATAGTGTAGACGACCGAGATTTATCGGTCACTTTCCCGGAGCGAGCGATCACAATGTTTTGATGAAATGTAATGGATTTGCTTGTCAAATCCATTATGCAGCCACCGAGCATCGGTGAAACCGATTTTGCATGCTCGGTGGTACCAGTGACGGGAGCCCGGGGAAATGTGACCCAGATAAATCGCAGGGTAGTCAAACGTGATTGCGTTTATAGGCGTTTCCTGTTTTTATCTATATATATCTATATTCTTTTTATAATACCTCTTACTGCTCTTTCGTCAGCAGCAGCATAATATCATTGGAACGTGCAATGAACTTCGTCATAGCTTCCGGTGAAAGCGGTGCATTCTGCAGCACTGCCAGATCGTAAAGCTGTTCGCACATCAGCATGACATTCTCGCCATCCTTATGCTCCATGATATACTGTACCAGCGGATGATTGGCATTCAGGACAAGTGTTGCACCATCCTCGGATCCAAAGCCGGGCATCATGCCACCGCCGTACATCTTCATCATATCCTGCATACGTCTGGTTTCTTCGGAAATCGTAAGCATGGAAGCAACCTTCTTGTTTTTCAGCTTATCCAGCTTGACTGTCAGGTTTTCTCTCTTGAGAGCCTTCTTCATTGCCTTTCCGATCTCTTCTGCAGCATCATCCAGCTCCTTCTGCGCTTTCTTGGAAGTTTTAGCCTTGAAGGAATCTGTCAGGTCTGCATCGATTCTCTTGAATTTCACATTCGGATTCTTGCTTTCCAGCTGTGATACAAACGGCTGATCGATGCTGTGTGTCAAAATAACCGCATCCATCTTTGCCTGTTTGAACATATTGATGTACTGGCTCTGCTGCTGTTCATCCGTTACATAGTAGATGATCTTCTCCTTCGGTTCTTCATCCTCAGCTTTTTCAGCATCTGCATCTACCACTTCAGCTTCTACCTGATTGCCATTCTCGTCCGTTGCCTGCTCTTCTTCTCCGTCGATCGGCTTTGTCTCTAAGCATTCCGGTAATGTCTCATAATTGCCGTCCAGATTCTTGAACAGGATATAATCGTTCATCTTTTCACAGAACTTGTCATCCTTCAAGCAGCCGAATTTAATGAATGGACTGATATCGTCCCAGTATTTCTCGTACTCTTCTTTATCGGTCTTGCACATACCGGAAAGCTTGTCTGCCACCTTCTTGGCAATGTACTCTGAGATCTTCTTGACAAATCCATCATTCTGCAGTGCGGAACGGGATACGTTCAGCGGCAGATCCGGGCAGTCGATCACACCCTTTAAGAGCATCAAAAATTCTGGAATGACTTCCTTGATATTGTCTGCGATAAATACCTGATTGTTATACAGCTTGATCGTTCCCTCGATGGATTCATATTCCATATTGATCTTCGGGAAGTATAAAATACCTTTCAGGTTAAACGGATAATCCATGTTCAGATGGATCCAGAACAGCGGCTCCTTATAATCCATAAATACCTTGCGGTAGAAATCAATGTACTCTTCCTTTGTGCATTCATTTGGATGCTTTGTCCAAAGCGGATGTGTATCATTCATCAGTTCCGGACGTTTCCTGATACGGAGCTTTTTGACCTTTTCTGTCTTTTCAGGCTCGCCGTCCTTTGCCGGTGTCTTTACTTCATCTTCAAATTCTTCCACAACCTCATCGCTGTCCAGCTTTTCTTCCGGTTTGATGATCTGTACTTCTGTTTCTTCTGCCTTGCTGACATAAATTTCTGTTGGCATAAAGGAACAATATTTCTTTATGACTTCTTTTGCCTTGTATTCATTACAAAATTCCAGACAGTCCTCATTCAGATACAGTGTGATCTTTGTACCGACCTGATCCCAGTCGCCATCTTCCATATCGAATTCGCTACCACCGTCACATTCCCAGTGAACCGGCTTTGCGTCTTTCTTATAAGACAGTGTATCGATCGTTACCTTATCGGATACCATAAATGCGGAATAGAAACCAAGTCCGAAGTGACCGATGATCTGATCCTCATTTGTCTTGTCCTTATACTTTTCTATGAAATCTGTCGCGCCGGAAAAAGCGATCTGGTTGATGTATTCATCTACCTCTTCCTCTGTCATACCAAGACCGTTATCAATGATCTGGATCGTTTTTTCCTTTGGATCGAGTACAACCTTGATCTGATCCTTATATCCTTCCGGAAGCTCGTACTCTCCCATCATTTCCAGCTTTTTCAGTTTTGTGATCGCATCACAACCGTTTGAGATAAGTTCACGATAAAAAATATCATGATCGGAATAAAGCCATTTCTTAATAATAGGAAAAATATTATCACTGTTGATAGACAGTGAACCATGTGTCTGTGCCATAACTATCACATTCCTTTCTTACTTCAGTTTTCCCTGTTATCCAGTGTAGTCCTCCCACATTTAAAAGTCAAGAAAAAATTAGCACTCATTTAAAATGAGTGCTAATAACCTGCTGTGCTATTGAATTTACGGGCATTTGCGCATTTCTAAAACTTTTATAAACTGCCCAGTTTTTCATTATAAACATCAAAAAATGTCTTTGTCGTCACTGCCTCATCATGGATAAAGGAGATCTCTTTCCAAAGCTTTTCATTCAGATTCCGGATCTGTGTCTGCAAAAATTCATCATAGATCTGTGAAAAGGCTTCTTCCTTCCTCTTTTCCATGATCTTCTGCTTATTGGCATCTGTCTGCTCTCTGTCAAGCGTCGAGATACATTTCAGGATATAATATCCGTCATCCGTTTCGATCAGGGAACTGATTTCTCCGTTGCCCAGATCAAATGCTGCATCTTCGAGTGCCTTGGGCTTTTCGCCTTTTCCAAAAGAAACCG
>OHBM01002854.1_pt1 | contig 11137 bp, 10 predicted proteins | sample 1577251 | NCBI WGS metagenome assembly OHBM01 (sample SAMEA3541557, study PRJEB24748) | human gut metagenome | biome: human gut; feature: human-associated habitat; material: faeces | place: China | collected 2012
AGAAATTTACGTTTAAGCCGAACATAAATGTTCGTGTGCGCGGATAGCGGGAATGACGTGCATCAATACCCGGAGCTGTACCTCCTAAAGAGATTTCAGGGTCGGTACCTTTATACCCGGTCAGTGTGAATACATTGTTGCAAGTGGCATATACTCGAAGGCTGTTTACCCAATCCCCCAACTTGCCGAAGTTATAACTCAAAGTCAGGGTTGAGAGACGTAGATAGCTTCCGTTTTCAATATATCGATCTGATGGAGCTTGTGAACGGTTGTCTGTAGCTTTCTGCTCAGTAACAATATCGACCAAAACGTTTTTACCTGCTGAAACCAGTGATATATTGCTATATTGTGCGCGAGTGGCATTGTATATCTTATTGCCCAATACTCCTTGGATGAATGCTGTTAATGACCAGTTCTTGTAACTGAACGTATTGTTCCATCCATAAGTTAGTTTGGGCTGTGCATTGCCACATTTCACTTTATCCTTGTTTTGCGGGTCCCACGGCGCAGGACGCAGCAAGCCTCCCGCTGACGGTGAATGCGATGTCCGTTTGTTTCCGGGTCTGTTCCATGTAGAGGGAAAGGGCATCCCGCTGCTCCATGGTCAGCCCCAGCATGGCAGAAAGCCGGTCGGCCTCGCTGACTTTGAAATCGCTCTCGTCGTTCAGCTTCTGATGCAGGGCGCTGCTGCTGATGCCCAGCACCCGTGCCACATGGCCCAGCTTGAGGCCCTGGCTTTCAATGTAGGCGCGGATCTGTGTGGTATTTGTCATCAAAGGTTCTCCTTTCATCTGGATCTCTGCGTGTTGTTTCACAATCTTTGGTTGTATTATAGTTCGACGTTGATTTTTTGTCAACTATTTTACCAAAATCGCGCGAAAATCGTTGATTTTTAAGAACTTTTCTGATATACTCACGGCAGAACATTCTTTTTCAGGAAAAGCGAGGTCTCTGCCATGTCAGAACTTTCCCGCCGTATCTTACAGCGTCGGCTCGAGCTGGGACTCTCTCAGGAAGAGCTTGCCCAGCGGATGGGCTACCGTTCCAAATCCTCCATCACCAAGCTGGAAAAGGGGGTCAACGACATCCCGCAGTCCAAGGTGGAGGAGTTTGCCGCCGCCTTGGAGACCACCCCCGCATGGCTGATGGGGCTGGATAACACTGCATTTGTCCCGCCGGGCTTTGAGCCCCTGCCCGAAATGGTGCGGGTGCCGCTGGTGGGCAGCATTGCCTGCGGCACCCCCATCACCGCCGAACAGAACATCGAATGCTATATCGGCGTTCCTGCCGCATGGCACGCCGACTTTGCCCTGACCTGCCACGGCAGCAGCATGGCCCCCACCATCTGCGATGGCGACATCGTCTGCATCCGCTGCCAGCCCGAGGTGGAGCAGGGCGAGATCGCCGCCGTGCGGATCGGCGACGAGGCCACCTTAAAGCATTTTCACCGGCAGGGCGACACCGTTATGCTGCTGGCCGACAACGCCGCCGTCTGCCCGCCCATGATCTATGCCGGGCCGCAGTTGAACGAGATCCAGATCGAGGGCAGAGCCGTGGGCTTCTGCAGAGGTTTATAATATGAGCAACGAAACCATGACCCTGAAGGTCATCGCACACATCCACACCGCCTTCCCCACCAAGTTCGGCATCCCCCGACAGAGCGGGCTGGTGGACGGCCTGCGGGGCGAGATCATCTTCACCCCGGAATACCGCAACGCCGATGCCCTGCGCGGGCTGGAGGATTTCAGCCACATCTGGCTGGTGTGGCAGTTCTCCGGCGCGGTGCGGGAGAGCTGGTCTCCCACCGTCCGGCCCCCGCGCCTGGGCGGCAACACCCGGATGGGCGTGTTTGCCACCCGCTCCCCCTTCCGGCCCAATCCGCTGGGCCTTTCCAGCGTCAGGCTGGAGGCCATCGAGCACCGCCCCGAGGTGGGCCCAGTGCTCATCGTGCGGGGCGCAGACCTGATGGACGGCACCCCCATCTACGACATCAAGCCCTACATCCCCTACGCCGACTGTCACCCGGACGCGGCGGCAGGCTTCACGGCCCAAACCCAGACGCACAGGCTGCGGGTCGAATGCCCGCCGGAGCTGTGGGAGACCGTGCCCGCCGCCGAGCGGGACGGCCTGCGGGGCGTGCTGGAAAACGACCCCCGTCCCTCCTACCAGCACGACCCGGAGCGGGTATACGGAATGGAATTTTCGGGATTGGAAGTCCATTTTGTCGTAGATGGTGCTGTTTTGACCGTGACCGGCATCACCCGCCGCTGAGAGGTACCGCCGTGGAACTGCGTACCATCAACACCTTTTTGCATATTGCGGAGCTGCACAGCTTTTCCCGTGCGGCACGGGAGCTGGGGTATTCCCAGTCGGCAGTCTCCGCGCAGGTGGCCCAGCTGGAAGCCGAATTGGAAACGCCGCTCTTCGACCGGGTGGGCAAAACGGTCCGCCTGACCGATGCCGGGCAGACCTTTCTGACCTATGCCCGCTCCCTGCTGGCCACAGCCGAGCAGGCCAAAGCGGCCCTGCAGCCTGCCCGGCAGGTCAGCGGCACCCTGCGGGTGGCACTGGCGGATTCGGTCTGCAGCACCTTTCTGCCCGACCTGCTGCAGCGGTATCACGCCCTCTGCCCGCAGGTGGAGCTGGTGCTCCGCACCGCCACCGACGATGAGATGCTCCAGATGCTGGGTTCCAATCAGATCGACCTGGCTTACACGCTGGACAAGCCGCTGCTGCAACCCAGCTTTGTGCTGGCCGTGGATGAGCCGGAGCCAATCTGCGTGGTGGCCCCCGCCGGGCACCCATTGGCCGGGCAGGCGGAAGTCACGCTTCAGGAACTGGCCGGGCAGGAGTTCCTGCTGACTGAGCGGGGCATGAGCTACCGCGATGCCCTCGACCAGTGCATGGCAGCGCAGGGGCTGGCCATCAAGCCCTTCCTCGAACTGGGCAGCGCTTCCCTGCTCTGCCAGATGGTCGAGCACGGCATGGGGCTCTCCTTCCTGCCCGAGTACATCGTACAGAATGCCCTTGCCGCCGGAACGCTGGCTCGCCTGAATGTCCCCGCCTGCCGCGTGGAGATGCGGCGGCAGCTGTTCTACCACAGGGATAAATGGCTCACCCCCCAGATGAAAGCATTCATCACGCTGGTGCAGAGATAAAGAAAAACAAGCCTTTCCATTGGTGTCACACTGAGGTGCACCACACGGAAAGGCTTGTTTTTTCACATTATTTTTTCAACAGGTCGGAAAGGCACTGCACCGTCCGGCCATGGTAGCCGGTGACGGTCTCGGCGTGGAGCAGGCTGCTCAGGACGCTTTCCTCCACACACTCAGCCACTGCCCGGAACAGCGGGTTGATGGCATCATCGTGGAGCATCTCCATGGGCAGGAGAGCTTTGTCCGAGTAATGCGGCATCCGGTTGGCCGTGGTAAAGGCCAGAACGATCTCACCCGAGCCGTTGCCGCAGGCACTGCCGGTGCGGGAAAGCCCCACCAGCGCCCGGTGGCAGAGCCGCCGCAGCTGGCGCTCGCTCAGGGGGATATCCGTTGCCAGCACCGTGATGATGGAGCCCTTGTCCTCATGGGGCGGGATGCGGGCTTCCAACAGCTCGTGGATGGGTGTGCCCGCCACGATGAGGTCATCGAAGGTGGCATGATTGGAGAGCACCAGTGCCCCGATGGTGTAGGACTTACCGTCCAGCTCCACCAGCCGGGAGGCAGAACCGATGCCGCCTTTCAGCCCATGGCAGCGCATTCCGCGTCCGGCACCCACTGCACCCTCGGCGAAATCAGCTTTACAGTCTGCCAGAGCGGCAGCCACATGTGCCTCGGTGACATGCAGGCCCCGGATATCGTTCAGGCCGCTGTCGTTGCACTCGCAGACGACCGGGTTCACACTGCCGGTGGTCTCGCAGATATCGGGGTTGCGCTCCAGCATATATTTGACCAGCGCCGTCTCCACGGTACCCACACTCAGGGTGTTGGTAAACAGGATGGGGGTCTCCAGCGTGCCCAGCTCATCGATCTGGACAAGGCCGGTGGTCTTGCCGAAGCCGTTGATGACATGGCAGGCCGCCAGCACCTTGTCATGGAACACATCCCCGGGGTGAGGCAGCAGCGCGGTCACACCGGTCTGGATGTCGCCATCCGCCAGTGTGCAATGGCCCACTGTCACGCCCGGCACATCACTGATCTTATTGCGCTCCCCGTGGGGCAGATGCCCCACCCGGAAGCCCCATTCATTCTTATCGATTCCCATAAATACCTCTCCGTTATTGCTTTCCAATACTGCCCCTCCTGATCCGAAAGGCAGAAAAACAGTCGTGCGTAAACCTGGCTTCCCCATGGGGGAGCTGCCGCAGGCGGTTGAAGGGGTTCACCCCTCAGAGTGCTTCACGCGCTGCATCTCTCCCAGATCATAGGGGGTGTTCTGGTAGACGTAGTAGTTCAGCCAGTTTTCATACAGCAGATGGGCGTGCGCGCGCCAGCGGAAGAGCGGCGGCTGGCTGGGATCATCGTTGGGGTAGTAGTTTTTGGGCACTGCAATGGGCAGGCCCTTGGCCACATCCCGCTTATACTCCGCATCCAGCGTGTATTTGTCGTACTCCGGGTGGCCGATGACAAAGATCTGACGGCCGTTCTCGGTGCTCATCAGGAAAGGCCCTGCCTCATCGCTCTCGGCAAGGATGCGCAGCGCACTGCAGTGGTCAATATCCTCCCGGCTCATGGCGGTGTGGCGGCTGTGGGGGGCATAGAACACCTCATCAAAGCCGCGCACCAGCGGGTTGGAGGGCCGGATGACCCGGTGCTCGAACACGCCGAACATCTTGGCAGGCAGCAGCTCCTTGCGGATGCCGTAGTGGTAGTACAGGCCCGCCTGAGCACCCCAGCAGACATGCAGGGTGGAATAGACGTTCGTCTCGCTGAAATCCATGATCTCGCACAGCTCCGGCCAGTAATCCACCTGCTCAAAATCCATGGTCTCCACCGGAGCGCCGGTGATGATCATGCCGTCGTAGCGGTTATGCTTCACCTCGTCGAAGGTCTTATAAAAGGCTTCCAGATGGGCCGCCGAAACGTGCGTTGCCTCATGGCTCACCGTCTGCAGCAGGGTCATGTGCACCTGCAGCGGCGTGTTGGCCAGCAGCCGGGCGATCTGGGTCTCGGTGGCGATCTTGGTAGGCATCAGGTTCAGGATCAGGATCTCCAGCGGGCGGATATGCTGGGACGCTGCCCGCTCCCGGTGCATGACAAAGACGTTTTCCTCGTACAGGGCATCGTAGGCGGGGAGCGTTTTCGGGATGATGAGGGGCATAGATGGTTACTCCTTTAGATGGCTTGCCCTCTCCGTCATTGCTCTGCAATGCCACCTCCCCCAAAGGGGGAGGCAACGCATCTCCCAGGTTCAGCATCTGCTGACCATGGGCCGCAATTGGCTCTCCCCTTGGGAGAGCTGTCACCGCAGGTGACTGAGAGGGCGAGACCGTTAAATTTTATCCAAAGCCTGTGCGATATCTGCGATCAGATCCTCAGCGCTTTCCAGACCGCAGCTCATGCGCACCAGCTCTGCGGGCACACCGGCGGCTTTCAGCTGCTCATCGTTCATCTGGCGGTGGGTGCTGGAAGCCGGGTTCAGGCAGCAGGTGCGGGCATCGGCCACATGGGTCTCAATGGCAGCCAGCTTGAGCTCCTTCATAAAGGTGCTGGCAGCTTCGCGGCCGCCGGCCAGACCGAAGCTGACCACGCCGCAGCTGCCATTGGGCAGATACTTTTCAGCCAGTGCGTGGTAGGGGCTGGACTCCAGGCCGCAGTAATTCACATAGGCCACCTTGGGATGGCTTTCGAGGAACTTTGCCACAGCCATGCCGTTGGCGCAGTGGCGCTGCATCCGGACATGCAGGCTTTCCAGGCCGAGGTTCAGCATATAGGCATTCATCGGGGACTGCATGGAGCCGAAGTCCCGCATCAGCTGAGCCGTTGCCTTGGTGATAAAGGCACCCTCTTTGCCAAAGCGTTCGGCGTAGGTGATGCCGTGGTAGCTGTCGTCCGGGGTGCACAGGCCGGGGAACTTCTCGGCGTGGGCCATCCAGTCGAACTTGCCGCCGTCCACGATGGCACCGCCCAGCACAGCGCCGTGGCCGTCCATGTACTTGGTGGTGGAGTGGGTCACGATATCCGCGCCCCACTCAAAGGGGCGGCAGTTGACCGGCGTGGGGAAGGTGTTATCCACGATCAGGGGCACGCCGTGGGCGTGAGCAGCCTTGGCAAACTTCTCGATATCCAGCACGGTCAGGGCGGGGTTGGCAATGGTCTCGCCGAACACCACCTTGGTGTTGGGCCGGAAAGCGGCGTTCAACTCCTCCTCGGTGCACAGCGGGTCCACAAAGGTGGCCTCAATGCCCATCTTCTTCATGGTGACAGAAATGAGGTTGAAGGTGCCGCCGTAGATGGTGCTGGATGCCACGATATGGTCACCGGCCTCGCAGAGGTTGAACAGGGCAAAGAAGTTGGCTGCCTGACCGCTGGAGGTCAGCATGGCGACGGTGCCGCCCTCCAGCTCGCAGATCTTCTTGGCCACAAGGTCACAGGTGGGGTTCTGCAGGCGGGAGTAGAAGTAGCCGTCGGCTTCCAGGTCGAACAGCTTGCCCATATCCTCGCTGGTAGCATATTTGAAGGTGGTGGACTGAATGATGGGGATCTGGCGGGGCTCGCCATTGCCGGGCGTATAACCGCCCTGCACACAGATGGTATCACGGTTCATTGCAACATACTCCTTTACTGGGTTTGTCCGAATAGCACAATTCCCCGCAGGAGCACATGCCTCCGGCGGGGAATTGAAACGTTGAATTTTACTTCCCGTCCGGGACGAAATGAGGAGAGAACTCCTTCCGTCAAAGCCTTTCGGCTTTGCCACCTCCCTCAAAGAGGGAGGCTTTAAGGCTCCCTCTCCGAGGGAGCTGGCGCACGAAGTGCGACTGAAGGAGTTACTTCCTCAGCCGCTTATCGCTTCTGGTGGCCCAGAAGGTGCCAACGGTCTGGAAGATCTGCACCAGCAGCACCAGCAGGATGACACAGACGATCATAATGTTGGTCTGGTAACGGTAGTAGCCGTAGGAAAGGGCGATCTTACCCAGGCCGCCGCCGCCGATGACACCGGACATGGCCGAGTAGCCCAGAATGGTGGTCAAAGCTGTGGTCATGCTGGAGATCAGGCCGGGCAGGCACTCGGGGATCATTACCTTGGTAATGATCTGGAAGGGGGTCGCACCCATGCTCTGGGCAGCTTCCACCACACCCTCATCCAACTCGCGCAGGCTGGTCTCCACCAGACGCGCCACAAACGGGAAGGCCGCGACCACCAGCGGGACGATGGTGGCCTTGGTGCCTACGGTGGTGCCCACGATGATACGGGTCAGCGGAAAAACGCAGATCATCAAAATCAGGAAAGGCACACTGCGCAGGATGTTGATGATGATATTCAGCAGGTGCATCAGCCAGCCGGGCAGGGGCAGAATGCCGTCCTTATCACCGGCCACCAGCAGCACGCCCAGCGGCAGGCCGATGACCAGAGAGAACGCGGTGGAGAGCACCGTCACATAGAAGGTCTCCCAGATGGCAAAGCCATAATCTGCAATGGTCATTCTCCGGTCACCTCCTCCACCGTAATGCCGGGCTGTGCCCGCATGTAGGCAGCAGCCTGTTTTGCTTCGTCCAGGTCAGCGGGCAGCTTGAGCAGCATGGAGCCGTAGCACTGGCCGCTCAGGTCGCGGGTATCGGCGCTGAGCACCGACACCAGAATGCCCTTTTCGGCGGCAAGGCTTGCCACCAGCGGTTTTGCGGCGGAAGAACCGTTGAAGGTCACACGCACCACATGATCGTCCGGTGCAAAGCTGGACAGGTCGCGGGCAGCGCTGCCACCGTTGGGAGCCACCAGACGCTTTGCCGCGGTGGTCTTGGGGTTGGCGAAGATCTCCTTCACCTCGCCCTGTTCCACCACAACGCCGCCGTCCAGAATGGCAACGTGATCGCAGATCTCTTCCACAACGCTCATCTGATGGGTGATGACCACCACCGTGATGCCCAGCTTCCGGTTGATGTCCTTGATCAGGGTCAGGATGGAGTGGGTGGTGTTGGGGTCCAGCGCGCTGGTGGCCTCATCACAGAGCAGGACCTTGGGGTCAGTTGCCAGTGCGCGGGCAATGGCAATGCGCTGCTTCTGGCCGCCGGAGAGCTGGGCCGGGTAGGCGTTGGCCTTATCGGGCAGGCCCACCATTTCCAGCAGCTCCTTGGCGCGCTTTTCGGCTTCCTCTTTCTTCACACCTGCCAGCTCCATGGGGAAGCAGATGTTCTTCAGGCAGCTGCGCTGCATCAGCAGGTTGAACTGCTGGAAGATCATCGTGATCTCCCGGCGGCGCTGGCGCAGCTGGGCGGGCGTGAGCTTTTCCATCTCCACGCCGTCAATGACCACGCTGCCCTCGGTGGGACGCTCCAGCAGGTTGATGCAGCGCACCAGCGTGGATTTACCCGCGCCAGACATGCCGATGATGCCGTAAATCGAGCCATCCGGGATGGTCAGGCTGATGTCCTTCAGCGCATTCACTGCGCCGTCCTTCATCTGGAAGGTCTTGGAAAGGTGTTTGATCTCGATCACAGAAATTGCTCCTTGCTGTTGAATAAGCTCCTTCAGTCAAATCCTTACGGATTTGCCAGCTCCCTCATAGAGGGAGCCTGAAACAGAACGGTCAGGCAAAGGCCCCCTCCCCGAGGGGGCTGTCACCGCAAGGTGACTGGGGGAGTTCGATTAACCCTCGATCGGGCTCAGGTCACTCTGCTTGCCGCCGTAGATGCCCATGGGCTCAACATGGATACCGGCAACGGAGACCAGGTGGGTGCCCTTCTCCTCATTGAAGTTGTCCAGGTAGGGCTGATGCTGGAAGTAGTTGGTGTCGCACTGGCCATCCTCAACGATGGTGTTGGGGATCACATAGTCATCGTACTCCTGGATGTCCAGCGTAATGCCCTTGTCGGCCAGGATCTGCTTGCAGACCTCCAGGATCTCGCAGTGGGGAGCGGGGGTGGCAGCGCAGCTGACGGTCTCACCGTTCAGTGCGTCATAATCGATGGAAGGATCATAGCCGTCGGTGGGATCCTCCACAACAGAGACCACAGCGCCGCCGTAGCTCTCGGTCATAAAGTCCTTGACCTGCTGGCTCTGCAGGGCAGCGACCAGAGCCTTGATCTTGGGCTCCTCCTCATTGCCTTCCTTGCAGACCAGAACGTTGACGTAGGCAGAAGTGCCATCCTCCATGGCCAGAGCGTCGGTCATGGGGTCCAGACCGGCAGAGATGGCGTAGTTGGAGTTGATGACAGCGTAGTCCTCATCCTGCAGGACGTTGGGCACCTGAGCAGCCTCGACCTCGTCCACATTGACGTTCAGGGGATTCTCTTCGATGTCGTTCTTGGTGGCGGTCAGGCCTGCATCTGCCTTCAGCTTGAAGAAGCCGTTCTTCTCCAGCAGAGTCAGAGCGCGGGCCTCGTTGGTGGTGTCGTTGGGAACGGCGACCTTGATCTTGTCCAGCTTGGCAGCGGTGGAGGCAGCCTCAGAGGATGCAGCGCCGGAAGCGGCAGAGCTTGCGGTGGAGGAAGAGCCGCCGCAGGCGGTCAGGGCAGCGGCAGCAGCGGCCACGCCGGAAACTTTCAGAAAATTACGACGAGTGATCTTAGACATTTTGTTTTCCCTCTCTACTTTTACAAAAATGTTTTTGTGCGGTGCGGCACAATCCGCACCCTTTGCACCGGAAGCAAAATAAAAACGCTTCCGTCCTCAGCGGGCATACACCCACAAGGACGAAAGCGTAAAACTTCCGTGGTACCACCTTGGTTTACTGTCCCCTCACAGAGACAGCCTCACTGCTGCGGCGTTTTGCAACGCGACAACCGGACGCTGTAACGGGCGCTCCCGTCGCAGGCTTAGCACTCTTGCACTTCGCCCCCGCGGCTCCGAGACCATTTTCAGTTCCCTGTTTCCTGCCCTTTTCCACCGCCCGGGCTCTCTGGAAGGATCAATGCGAAAACCTACTCTTCTCTTCACAGCCATTTTTGTGATATTGCATACATAATACCCCACTCTTCCGGGTTTGTCAACCCTTTCAACGAAGTTTTTCAGTAGGGAATTGCCTGCTTACTGCTGGCCGGCATCCTGCTCCGTGCTGTACAGCACCATCAGGTGGTTGGCACTGGCTTCCAGCTGGGATTTTGCCTGCCGGAGGTTTGCTTCCTCGGTCTCGTTCATCTTTTCGGGCTTATCCTTGCGCAGGCAGCGGCGCAGGCTGGCAAGGTCGTTCTTGACTCGGTTCTTCTCGTCCTTGTCCAGCTCCTTTTTGCACTTGGAGAGGGCCTCATCCACCTTGTAAGCCAGCATCTCGGCCTGATTGTGGAGCTCCAGCCGCTCCCTGCGGCGGGTATCCTCCTCCTCGTAGGCGGCGGCATCGGCCATGGCGCGCTGGATCTCGTTCTCAGAAAGATTGGTGCTGCCGGTAATGGTGATGTTCTGCTCCCGGCCGGTGCCCAGATCCTTTGCGGATACCTTGACCACGCCGTTCACATCAATGTCAAAGGTGACCTCGATCTGGGGCTTGGAGGAGAAGCCGGAGCGGATACCGGTGAGCTTGAATTTGCCCAGGCTCTTGTTGTCGCGGGCAAAGTGGCGCTCGCCCTGCAGCACATTGATCTCCACACTGGTCTGCATGGGGCGGGCCGTGGTAAAGATCTGGCTCTTGCGGGTGGGGATCATGCTGTTGCGGGTGATGAGGGGGGTGGCCACGCCGCCCAGCGTCTCAATGGACAGCGTCAGCGGGGTGACATCCATCAGCACAAGGCCCTGCGCGGCTGCACCGGTGGCACCGGCCAGCTTTCCGCCGCCCTGCAGCAGACCGCCCTGCACGGCGGCACCCATGGCCACGCACTCGTCCGGGTTCAGGCTGTGGCTGGGGTCGCAGCCCAGCAGCTCCTTCACCTGACGCTCCACCGCAGGCATCCGGGTGCTGCCGCCCACCAGCAGCACCTTGCCCAGCTGGCTGGCAGAAATGCCTGCATCCCGCAGTGCATTCTGCACAGGAGCCACTGTGCGGGCCAGCAGG
>OHBM01002855.1_pt1 | contig 11135 bp, 10 predicted proteins | sample 1577251 | NCBI WGS metagenome assembly OHBM01 (sample SAMEA3541557, study PRJEB24748) | human gut metagenome | biome: human gut; feature: human-associated habitat; material: faeces | place: China | collected 2012
TCCAGTATCGCACACCTGTATTGTCGTATTTAACCGTTCCGCCTCTCTCGCTGCACTGCGTACTGGACGTGATATTCAACTTTATTTTCATCTTCCCCACAAGGAGCATTTCGCTCCCATTCACGGGCAGCGTGGTAACTGTCTTTGGCATGGGACTTGGAGTAGAGGGTGCTGCGCTCGGAACTGCGCTCTCAGAGGTATGTATTTCGCTTACCATGCTGTATTATGCGTGTGCGCGCTCGAACAAGCTTGCACTTAAACTCGGCGGCAGTCCTAAACTCAGGCGGCAATGCATTGCCAATGCCGTCAGGATATCTTTGCCTGTTGCCTTCGAGCATATCGCGACCTGCGGCGCGTACATTGCCGCAACGAAGATAACAGCTCCGCTCGGGAGCACAGCCGTTGCCGCAAATTCTCTTGCCGTGACCGCTGAAAGTTTCTGCTATATGCCCGGATACGGCGCAGGAACTGCCGCAACAACGCTCATAGGTCAGAGCCTCGGGGCAAAGCGCAAAGATCTCGCGCGGAAATACGCATGGATAACCATTATAATGGGTATACTCATGATGTCAGCTGCCGCAGTCGTCATGTACTTTTCCGCTCCGGTTATGTTCTCGATACTGACAAAGTCGCAGGAAGTCCGCATTCTCGGCGTAAGGGTACTGCGGATTGAAGCCTTTGCCGAACCTCTGTATGCTGCCGCGATAGTCTGCTCAGGAGTTCTCCGCGGTGCAGGAGATACCCTCGTACCGAGCATTATCAATCTCGTAAGTATGTGGGGCGTGAGGATAGTCCTCTCGCTTGTACTGGTCTCAGGAATGGGACTGGTCGGTATCTGGCTCGCAATGTGCATTGAACTGTGTTTCCGCGGAACGCTCATGCTCGCAAGAACCATTCACGGAAAGTGGCTCAACAAGGTGGTAATTTCCGAAAATACGCAATAACGCAAACCGACCGTATCTGACAAACGAGGTACGGTCGGCATTTTTATAACCTTTCCACATAGGAATAGTTCTTATCTGAGGGTATCAACAAATCTGCGGAATGCTGCTGCGCCTTCTTCGGTTCGCTTGAAAACTCCTGCGTCCTCAAGAACCTGCTCAAAGACCTTTCCGACCTCATGCCTGATTAATGATTCAGCATTTTCCGCATTGAATTCAGGGTGAGCCGCAAGTATTTCGCCTGCCCACTCAGCGTGGGAAGCCGTCTGCGGATCTTTTGAAAGGTCTGCTCCCGCGAGCATTCCCTCGCGCAGTTCATCAAGTTCAGAAGCAAGACGCGACGGCAGGATAGCAAGTCCCATGACCTCGATAAGCCCGATGTTCTCTTTCTTGATGTGGTGAAGCTTCGGTGACGGGTGGAATATTCCGAGCGGACGCTCATCGGAAGTGATGTTGTTCCTCAGCACGAGGTCTATCTCGTATTTTTCCCCGCGCATTCTCGCGATCGGAGTAATGGTATTATGGGGAACACCCTCTGTCTCGGCAAAAACTCCCACGCTGCTGTCGGAATATCCCCTCCACGCGCTGAGTATATCTCCGCAGGCAGCGGCAAGTTCGGCGCGGTTGTCGGAACTGAGACGTATGACTGACATTGCCCACCTGACTATACCTGCTGTGACCGAGGGATATTTATCAAGCGTGAAATAGCTCTCAACAGCGGCTCTTGCCATCGGGAAATCATAGCGTCCGCCCTGAAAATGCTCATGTGTAAGTATCGAACCGCCTACGATCGGCAGGTCGGCATTAGAGCCGATAACATAATGCGGAAACTGCTCTATAAAGTCAAAAAGCTTATCGAAAACCTCGTTGTCGATAACCATAGGGACGTGCTCGGCATTGAAAAGGATACAATGCTCATTGAAGTAACCGTAAGGCGAATACTGGAGATACCAGCGCCTGCCCTGAATATCAACGTTTACGGGGCGGAGATTCTGTCTTGCAGAGTGGGTCGCATGACCTGCAAAGCCCATGTTTTCGGCACAAAGCTGACACTTCGGATATCCTACTGCTTTCTGTGTCTTTGCCGCTGCAATATCACGGGGGTCTTTTTCGGGCTTTGAACGGTTTATGGTTATGTCCAGCGTTCCGTAGGCGCTCGGTGAGTTCCACCTGATGTCCCTTGCTATCCTCTCTGCGCGGACGTAGTTCAGAGCCTTGCTGAAATCATAGTACCAGTCGGTCGCAGTTTTGGGAGACTGCGAGTACTTTTCGCGAAATACCGCATTCACCTCGTGCGGCATAGGAGTGAAAACGCCCATTATCCTTGTATCGAACAGGTCGCGCTGAACCGAAGTGTCTCCGATAATATCATTTGCGGCAGCATAGTCCGCAACTGCTGCAAGAAGCTCGCCCACCGTACCGCTCAAAGGTTCTTCATCACGCCATTCGCTCAGTTTCAGAATGTCCATAAGCTGATTTCTAACGACAAAAACGTCGTCCTGTGTAATGAGTCCGGAATTTATCGCATGGAGTATAAGTCCGCTGACTGCCTTGTAGATCATAATATTTCCCCCTTTTCAACGTCAGGCGATCTCAATGCCGCCGACCGGTCTTACCGTCATTATATAGCATGAGTTTTCGCCGAATATCCTGTCCATTTCTGCCTGATAAGCGTCTGCGAGATCATCGGGCACAAATGCCTGTATCGTACCTGCAAAGCCGCCGCCGTGAACTCTTATCGCTCCCCTGCCGCCGAGTATCCTCTTGCCTGCCATGATCGCAAGCGGAATTTCCTGATTAGTGGGTTTGCGCACAGAGTAGAGATTTTGCAGAAGATCCATGGAAGAATCGCCCGATTCGTTCACAAGCGCAAGGAAACGCCCGAAGTCGCCCTCTGCGAGTGCCTGCTTTTCAGCTCCTGCCCTGCGGCTGTCGGCAAAGAAGTGAGCCGCGCGCATAACCGCCCTGTCGGACGTTTTTCTGCGGATATCGGGCATTTTCTCCCAGAACTGAGCCTCGTCTGTCTCACGCAGAAAGCTCTTGCCGAAATATTCCGCAACAGCCTCCATTTCGCTCCTTACTGCATCATAATCTGCGGTAAGGTCACAATGACTGCCCTTGGTGTCCGTGATGATAAGCTTGCAGCCTGCGCTTTCAAGGTCAAAATCTACCTTTTCGATAGCCGGATCATCAACGTCCGCAAAATCTATGAAAACAAATCCGCCGACCGAAGATACCAGCTGATCCATCAGACCGCTGTTCTTGCCGAAGTAAACGTTTTCGGCAAACTGACCTATCTTGGCGATCTCCACCGCTCCCGCACGGTTTTCGTTGTAATAGCTGTCTATGGCGGTTGAGATAAGATTTTCAAACGCTGCCGAGGAAGATATGCCGCTTCCCTGTATAACATCAGAGGTTGTATACATATCAAAGCCGCCTATCTCAACGCCCATTTGCGCAAATCTTGCAGCAATTCCGCGAACTATAGCCGCAGAACCTTCCTCACCCTTCTGAACGCCAAGGTCGGAAAGCGTTACCTCAAACGGCTCATATCCCTTGGATTTTATGCGGATAACTCCCTCATTATGGAACGCCGCAACGCCTATCACGTCAAGATTTACTGCTGCCGCGATCACGCAGCCGTGCTGGTGGTCAGTATGATTGCCGCCTATCTCCGTCCTTCCGGAAGCCGAGTAAACGTGTATGTCACCGCGCTCGGGATAGGTCTGTGAAAAGCTGTCAAGAGCCTCCACATAGCGCGCTCTCTGCTTTGCTGTGCCGTTCTTTTTGTAGAGAAACTCAAGCTGACTGTCAAGCTTTCCCGATATAAGTTTTTCTCTGTATTCGTTTATGTTCATAAATATTCCCTCTTTATTCACGGGCAGCACCGACTTGCCCTCAGTATCCGCCAAAAAGGCATTTGTTTATGCTCGCGGGGACGAATTTTTATAACTTGTTCTCATACACATAATTGCCCAAGCGTATCATCTTAACGCTGTGCGGAAATACCCGTCCCTCTCATATGCGTTTCACTAATTATATTATAGCACACCTGTTTAGCATTAACATACACAATATTATCCGTTATATGCACAAAATAATATTTCTCTCTTGATTTTTTTACAGCTTTGGGTTATACTGTTATTTAAAGACAATGCTGTATAAGCTTTGTGCAGTATCATCTCTTAACCTGCATTCATCGGGGATTTGTCAGGATAATTCTGTTTATAAAGGAGTTGCTTTTTCATGTATGCCAATACTGCCTATCTCAATAATCACCTGCCTGAAGTTGTTGACAACTCAAAGCCGCTCATAGTAACAAGCTGCGGAAATTATAAAATGAAAAGCCGCCCGTGCTTTGAAACCAACCGTCCTCACGGCAGAAAAGACTATCAGCTCCTGTTCATAGCCTCGGGAAAGGCCCACTTTTTCATCGGCGGCAGCGAGCGAGTCCTATCCGCAGGAAACATGGTTCTCTACCTACCAAATGAGCCTCAGCACTACACTTATTATAAAGAGGACAGAACTGCCGTCTACTGGATACACTTCACAGGCTCTGAGGCCGGCAGCCTGCTGAAATATTACCGCATAATCGGCGAGGACAGAGTCATATACGTTGGCGCTTCACCCGATTACCAATGGCTTTTCGGTCAGATAATTCAGGAATTGCAGCTCGGCAGACCTAAATTCGAGGAGCTTGTCTCGCTCCACCTGCGCAATATCATGATACTCATCAGCCGCTCTATCGAAAGCCGCAAGACCTTCTCGGACGCCACCGAAAAGGAGATAAGCCTCGCTATGTACTATTTCAGAAATAACTACGGCTCGGAAATCAATATCGACAAATACGCCGAGTCACGCAATATCAGCGTTTGCTGGTTCATTCGCTGCTTTAAGCACATCACAGGGCAGACTCCGCTGCAGTATCTCCTCTCGCTTAGGATCTCAAACGCTCAGAACCTCCTCGAAAACACCGACTACACTATCGCCGAGGTCGCCGAAAGTGTCGGATATCAGAACGCGCTGTATTTCAGCAGACTTTTTCACAAACAAATGGGTATCTCACCCCGTGAGTACCGCATGAAACTTTCCGCCCACGAATAAACAGTCTAACTTGGCTTAATTTCGGCTGTATTTCACAGTATCAACTATCCGCAGCACCGCAGATCTCCCGTAATTTATCCTTACACAACGTCCTATTAATAGTTAAAACAAAAAAATATATTGAAACCTATTGACTTTCCTTTGCACCCGTGGTATACTAATATAGTCGCAGGTGATACTGCTAAAAAATATCGCGGTGTGGAGCAGCTAGGTAGCTCGTCGGGCTCATAACCCGAAGGTCGTTGGTTCAAATCCAGCCGCCGCAACCATATTGGCGTGACTAAAAGAATGACGCGCACTGAAAAGCCCGATTTATCGGGCTTTTTTGCTGCCCTAGTGTTTGGTGAAAAATTGAAAAACTGAGGGATGACATTGCAATATTTAGGCAATTTTGGAGGATTTGAACTGCCACAAAGGCAGTTTTTATACAACTCATAGGTCTAAGCACAGGCAAATCTCAGTTTTTCAGAGAAAAATAGTACACAAAGTTTCGGACTCGGTTTTAGTGGTTTTCACGAAATGTGAAAACACTGGGATCGAGTCCTTTTTTTGTTTCACCGAAAGCCAACTGATAGTAAACCTATCAGCGATTTGTGAGCCGTTTTTAACGGCATCGGTGGCAAATCGGAAAACTACACCACCGAGAGCAGCTAAAGCCGCTGTGAACGATTTGTGCGGTTTGTGAAGCGGTCGAACAGTATAATTCTCCTGCGCGGAATATAAGTTACGATTACAGAACAATTATGACGCGAAAAAGCCAGCGGAGGCTCTCCGCCAGATACATAGAAAGCAGTTCACGCCTGCTGTCTATGGAAGAAAACTGATAGGAGGAAAAGTGAATGAACAAATTCTACATGAACGGTAAGTTGATACACAAGGCTTCCGATCACAACACAAAACGCTGTGAGGTCGAGAAATGGGTATTCCTTCCTCACTCCGACTTTGAATGGCTGAAAGCAAACCCATATCAGGAGCATGAAGCGGTAACCGCAGCCAAAGACCTTATGTACGAGGACAAGAACGCCTATCACTGCATAATGCTGCTTGATGAACACGGCGATGACGGGCTGCTCATTGAGGCAGACGGCTTTGACTATCCACGTTATTCCATGTTTGTACCTGATGCTAAGTCAATTTACGAAAGGTACAAGACTTCCGAATACGAACTGAAACTTCACGACATGCTCAAGGATACTGTCAAAAAGATCGCTGAACTTGCTCACACAGACAAGACAGACTTCACATCGGCTGATATGATCGACATGGACGAGGTCGAAAGTCTGGTCAAAGATGCTATCGTACAGCAGCTCGCTCAGAGGGATGATATCAAAATGGCTAAGAATACGGATATCGGCGTAGACTTTCAGCCGGATATCCATGTTGAGGCTGAGAAGCTCACCGAGCTGAAGTTATACTGTCCCCTTAAGGTTCAGCGAGAGATCAGGCCTTCATTTGATGAGGATGAAGACGAATTCTTTGAGGACACCGAGGAACTCTCGGATTTCGAGGCACTTGAGTACGAAAGTGAGATCAGCAGTGCTATTGAGGCATATCAGCGCGATGAGGAAGAAAACCGTGGAATAATGGCGTATCTCGGCGACAGAAAGCGTTTTTCTGATAAGGTCTACTCCATATTCCCATCTGTTGAGAAGGTCGGCGACAGACTCATGGGAGTATTTACCTGTCACATCTGCGGCGAGCTTGACAACTACGAGTATGACGAGCTGTTACACGAACTCTCCGGACAGGCAAGTGACGGTTGGGGCGAAGGCTTCGAGCAGCGTGATATCCATACTTCCGAGGGAGATATCTACGTCAGCTTCTATGACACCTGCGGTGCATGGGAGCTTATGACAGAGGAAGAAGTAAAGGCGGCTCCAGAGTCGCCGTCAGAGGATGTAGGCATGAGAATGTGAGGCGATCGGTATGATAGATTTCACTATACACCATAAGAAAGAGCCTTTAAATAAGGTCATTGCTGTTGAACCGCCTATGAATGCCGATAATCTGTCGGATCTGTTACAGGAGCTCGGATATGAACCGCCTGAGAAGCTGAAAGTAAACAGTAAAGGCAAACCGTATGTCATTGAGCTGAACTCAGATACAAATATGGGCTTTGCTATCCTTGAAAGGCTTTGCGACAACGACACGATCGCAGAGCTTAATAATTTGTGTACTGTAATATGCAAGTGCTCAGATCAGGACTACATCTATCAAACTATATACAATAGTGATGTCAGATGTATAAATGGCATAAAAAAACTGTTTGCAGACCGATTTATGGAGTTTTCAGATAAACTGGTGCTGAATACGAGCCTTGAAAGAAAGCCAACCGAACTTGCGGTCAAGGGCTGTATCATCGAAAAGGCTATCCCCGTCAGCCATAGGAAGTTTGAGGCTATAACAAAAGCTCCTCTCAGGGACGAACCGTTAATAGCTGAAAACAAGGACATCATGTACTTCGACAGTAAATATAATATGTATCACTGTATTCTCATTTACGATAAGGACTTCGGCGACGGAATCTTTGTAGAGTCCGAGGGCAGTGACTATGCCCGATACGCTCAGTATGTATCGCAGGCAAAGGTCATACATGAGCAGCATAAGGCTACACATCTTAATGAGATAAGGCTCTGCTGTCCGATAGAAATATATCAGCATATCTATGGCTATCCGAGAGAGAACTGCATTCTTGATAATGCCGATATGGCTGGGTATGCTGATGATATTAACGCATTTATTTATGAAAATGACCTTCCTGCGGAACATGAGCGTGGACTTATGCATTGGTATCATCCCGAAGGTCCCGATGATGAGATAGCCGAAAAGGTCTATTCTGCTCACTGTACTGTCGAGGTAATAAACGGCGAATTGACAGGTGTCATAACGGCAAAGATCATTGGTGAGCTGTCTGATGAGTCGATGGCAAAGTTCACAGACTACTGCGTCGGTCAGCTGAGTGACGGCTGGGGCGAATCGCTGGAGCAGAAGTACATGAGAACAGAGGGTGGAGAGATCAATATCAGCTTCTGGTCGGATGATGAAGCATAGGCTCTTGTACCCGAGGACGAATATTTAAGCGATAATACACAGGATATGGAGATGAGTATGTGAGTAAAGTAAAGATCTATATACCTCCGCAGTTTTCTGAAGTTATCGAGAAAGCTGCGGAAAAAGAAGGAATAACCGCAGACGAACTTGCAGAAAGAGCTATGAAGAAACTCTTAGTAGCTGTGAGAGATCTAATTACTACCAAGCAGCATGTCACAAGCTTTGGTATACAGATGGAGAAGGCTAGAGTTATTGCTGACCTATTCATAATGAATTCAAATTATTGCAGTGAAGAAAGTAACTTTTCAATCAGGAATTTTATGCATCAGGGCAGAGGACGTAGATTGTTTATAGTTTTTGATAATGAGAGCCGCAAATCTTCGGAAAATATGGTAAGACTATTCTTAGACATTGCTTTGAAGGAAGCCTGTTCGGGTGAAGACCTCCTTGATGACGATAAAAGACGCTTTTACTTTATTATGGACGAATATGGTTATCTCCCATCAGGATTAGAATATTTAGAACTCAGTAAGGATCAAGGACGATCGAAGGGTATTCGCATTTTTGCAGCGTTTCAAACGTATAGTCATCTGATAAAACTGTACGGAGGCAAAGAGGAAAACGCTATGAATGATGCAGCAGGCTATGGTGATATTATTGTAATTACCCCTCACGATGGTGGCACACGAGATTTTATTGTCAATCGTTGTGGAACAGAGACAAAGGAGATTACTACAATTGATGTGATGTGTAATGTTCACACTGAAACTAAGGAAATGCCTGTTGTTCCACCTGCTGTTCTCAATTCATTGAAACGAGGTGAGGCAGTAATATTACCAGATGAAGGGAGACCGTTTTGGTTCCGCTTTGATAAGTGAAAAGAAAACATTATATAGAGAAGAGGAGATAAAATGAACGCATATTTCATCAATTTTACCAATCACCCGTCGAGCAGTTGGAGCAAAGAACAGATAAAAGCAGTGAGAGAGAAGTATGACAGCGAGATAATAGACGTATCATTCCCACCAGTAAGCGCATCAGCGGATGAATCTGAAATAAAGGAGCAGGCGATGAAGTGTGCTGAAAGGATATGCGGCTATGCTCCGGCAGCAGTTATGTGCCAGGGAGAATTCGGTCTGACATATCATGTGGTCAATATGTTGAAGAAGAGAGGGACTCGAGTTGTATACAGTTGTTCTGAGCGCAGAACGGTAGAAAAGAAAACAGATAGCGGTACAGTAAAAACATCTGAATTTTGCTTTGTACGTTTCAGAGAATATTAATGTGCACCAATTCAGGTAGAAGATGAATAACGATAAAAGTCACTCTGTGAAAACAGGGTGATTTTTTTGTAAGATCTCTAAAAATGTAGGTGGCTGAATCTATTTATTTACAGGGAATACTTTTCTAGGAAAAACCACCTAAATGTTAAAATAAAAAACATATACTTTGAGAAGGATTACCATTAAAAAACCTTGTTTTTGTCCTATTAAGATTAATAGAAACGAAAAAAATATCGACTTGAATTTAGAAGGAAAGACCGATAACGGCTATAGAGTATCATAAGGAGGTGCATCTTATGGCAAAGAATAAGAACAAGAACAAAAGTGGCTTCTCCTGCTTCATAGCAGGTAAGGTTCACAAGACTTTAAGGCTTGTGGCTATTAATGAAGAGGGGGAGGTGAATTCAAGTTTTATTGAAGACAGAAAGTCGATGTTTACCAGGAAAGCTGCGGAAGCAGTAGATAAAGCTCAGACATCGGTCAATGAAGCAAGAACAAGAGCCGACGAGGTCGTGGCACAGCTTTCAGAGGATGATATTAAACTGATCACTACAGGCTCTAAGGATGTATATGAAGAGAGAAGACGTAAGAAGGTCTTGCAGCTGCTTGAGCAGCTTGTGGCGATTCGCAATACGATAAAGGCTACATATGTCAAGCTGCATGCAGATCTTGACGAGGCACAGTCACAGACAAAGCGTGAGCTTACTGCGTATCTCCGGGCAGCTTTTTCGAGAAAGAAGCCTGTCGATATTTCGAAGAATTCAACTGTTACCTATTCCGATAAGAGCTTCTATCAGGCCTACTTAGAGGTCTATGACTACGCAGACAAAGCTGTGAATGACATTTGCGATAGTATTATCAGATCTGAGGCAATATCCAATTACATAAAGGAGGCAGCTTAAATGAAGAAATTTTGGAAGGGGAAGAAAAGGCCGGAACTCTATGTTCCACTGACATACGATGCGGAAGCAAACAAAACGGAGCAGCCCTTTGTTTTTGAACACCCGGATGGTTCGTGGACTACAAGCGATTATGTAGTACCCAAGGACTTTGTGAAGTATTACAGCTTCTGCTTTGGTAAACGAGCATCTGAAATGGTAAAGTCCGTCGATGAGGGTGTCCCCAATTATATGGATCAGAGCATATATGATGCAACAGCAGAGGCGCTTGGGTACCTGATACACAAACACTCAGCTCATGCTGAGTCCATAAGTGAGATAATTTCCCGCAAGAGAGTCACACGTAACTGTCTTGAGCGCGAGCTTGAGGCAGTAAAGGCTGAGAAAAAGCGCATATGTGCTCTCGTAGAAGAGATCGGAGGTTATGATTATGAGTAATACAGCTAAAACAGTTTATGAAAGAAGAAATCTGCTTAAGCAGGCAAGGAAGGAGATAAGGCCGAGTCTGCCGTTTAAGGCAGTACCGTATGCACTGTTCTTTCTGTTTGCTTTGTATGTGGACTTCAAATCTATTTATCCGTTTCAGGACCTTGTACTCAGGACGAGCGAGAAAATCGCTTTCTACCTTACTTTAGCTATCGTGTTCGCTATAGACGTGCTCATCCCGATTTCTCTCACCAAGCTCGTTAAGGCACACTTCAACCAGAAGAAACTCAATATGATCCTGATTATCTCGATTTTATGCAGCATAGCCATTCCGATGGTTTTATTGATCGTACAGAAGATGCTGGGCACAGATGTGATAAGCCACAAGGGAATAAAATAGAAAAAAGGAAAAACGGAGGATACGAAGATGT
>OHBM01002858.1_pt1 | contig 11131 bp, 6 predicted proteins | sample 1577251 | NCBI WGS metagenome assembly OHBM01 (sample SAMEA3541557, study PRJEB24748) | human gut metagenome | biome: human gut; feature: human-associated habitat; material: faeces | place: China | collected 2012
GGCGCAACGACGGGGCTGCGCGAAACGCGCCTTTTGCGGCGTATGTTTTCTTATGTCAGGCGGCCTAAGGGCTTCCTTTTTTTGCGCTTATTTACTTCGCCGCCTTGCGTCTGGCGGCGCGGCGCTGGAAGAACTTCACCAGCTCCACGATGGGGATGACCAGAATGGCCAGCGCCAGCGCGATGCCGTACTCCGTCCAGCTTACCGGCGTGAAACCGAAGGCGTTGGCAATGACGGGCACCTCCAGCACCAGCGTGGTCAGCACCAGCGAGCCCAGCATGGCGCCCCACAGCACCTTGTTGTGGCTGGGCAGGGAGAACACGCTCTTGCGCTGGGAGCGCATGTTGAAGCTGTGGAAGATCTCGCACATGCTCATGGTCAGGAAGGCCATGGTCATGCCGTCGTCGGACACGCCCTTGGGCATCTCGAAATACCCCACCTCCATGCAGTGGCCGATGATATAGGAGACCAGCGTAATGACGGTGATCAGCACGCCCTGATAGAGAATGTCGAAGCCCAGACCGCCGGCGAAAATGCCGTCCTTGCTGTCACGGGGCGGGCGGGTCATGGTGTCCGGCTCGCCCTTTTCCAGACCCAGCGCCAGCGCCGGGAAGCAGTCGGTGATAAGGTTGATGAACAGCAGGTGTACCGGGTTCAGCAGCGTGAAGCCCAGCAGCGTGGCAAAGAACACGCCCAGCACCTCGCTCATATTGCTGGCCAGCAGGAACTGGATGGCCTTGCGGATGTTGTCGTAGATGCGGCGGCCTTCGCCCACGGCGTTGACGATGGTGGCAAAGTTGTCGTCGCTGAGCACCATGTCCGCCACGTTCTTGGTCACGTCGGTGCCGGTGATGCCCATGCCCACGCCAATATCGGCGGACTTGATAGAGGGCGCGTCGTTGACGCCGTCGCCGGTCATGGCGGTGATGGCGCCCTTGCGCCGCCAGGCATTCACGATGCGCACCTTGTGCTCCGGCTGCACGCGGGCATAGACGCTGTACTTCTCCACGGCGGCGTCCAGCTCCTCATCGGACAGGGCGTCCAGCTCCCGGCCGGTGATGGCCTGGCTCGCGTCGGTGATGATGCCCAGCTCCTTGCCGATGGCCACGGCGGTGTCCTTGTGGTCGCCGGTGATCATCACCGGACGGATACCGGCGGCGCGGCACTCGGCCACCGCCGCCTTGACCTCTGGACGCACCGGGTCGATCATGCCGCACAGACCGATGAAGCACAGGTCGTGCTCCAGATCCTCCGGCTCCTGCCGGTCGGGAAGGCTCTCATACAGCCGCTCCGCCGCCGCCAGCACCCGCAGCGCCTTGTCTGCCATGGCTTTGTTGGCGGCCAGAAGCTCCGTCTGCTTCGCCTCGGTCATGGGCAGCACCTGCCCGTTTTCCGTATAGTGGGTGCAGCGGCGCAGCACCTCGTCGGGCGCGCCCTTGGTGTACTGGATGAAGCCGGTGTCGGTGCGGTGGATGGTGGACATCATCTTCCGCCCGGAGTCGAAGGGCGCTTCGCCGCAGCGGGGCTGGCGGTTTTCCAGTGTGCCCTTGTTCAGCCCGTTGGCGGCGGCAAAATTCACCAGCGCCGCCTCGGTGGGCTCGCCCACAGCGCCGCCGTCCTCCAGCGTGGCATCGTTGCACAGCGCCATGGCGGTGCCCAGCAGCTCCGTGGGGCCGGTATGCTCCACCACGGTCATTTTGTTCTGGGTCAGGGTGCCGGTCTTGTCGGAGCAGATCACCTGCGTGCAGCCCAGCGTCTCCACCGCCGTCAGGCGGCGGATGACCGCGTGGTGCTTGCTCATGTTGGTCACGCCGATGGACAGCACCACTGTCACCACCGTGGCCAGACCCTCCGGGATGGCGGCCACCGCCAAAGAGACGGCCACCATGAAGGTGCTCAGCACGGTGTTCAGGGTGAACTCTCCTGCCACCACCAGATCAAAAATGAAGATGAACACGCAGATGGCCAGCACCAGCTTGCTCATGGTCTTGCCCAGCTCGCTGAGCTTGCGCTGCAGCGGCGTCTGTTCCTGCTCCGTCTGCGCCAGCACGCCGGCGATCTTGCCCATCTCGGTGTTCATGCCGGTGGAGGTGATGACGGCCTTGCCGCGGCCATAGACCACGGTGCTGCCCATGTAGCACATGTTCCGCCGGTCGCCCAGGGGGATGTTGTCGCCGGTCAGCAGCTCCACCGCCTTGGTGACGGGGACGCTCTCGCCGGTCAGCGCGGCCTCCTCGATCTTCATGGAGGCGCTCTCCAGCAGCCGCCCGTCAGCGGGCACGGCATCGCCGGCCTCCAGCAGCACCACGTCGCCGGGCACCAGCTGGCTGTTTTCAATAACGGTCTGGTGGCCGCCGCGCAGCACCTTGCACTTGGCGGCGGTCATGGTCTGCAGGGCTTCGATGGCGGCCTCGGCCTTGCTCTCCTGCACCACGCCCAGCACCGCGTTCAGCAGCACCACGATGAGGATGATGAACACCTCGGTGAAGCTCTCGCCGCTGAGGGCGTTGGTCACGGCGGACACCGCCGCCGCTGCCAGCAGGATCAGCAGCATGGGATCCTTCAGCTGGGTCAGAAAGCGCTGGAGCAGGGTGGGCTTTTCCGCCTCCTGCAATTTGTTGGGGCCGTATTTGGCCAGCCGCTCCGCCGCCTGCTGCTCCGTCAGGCCGGCGGGACAGGAGCCCAGCTCCTCCAGAACCTCCTGCGGGCTGCGGTTGTAATCGTTGTTCATGTGTATCGCTCCTTACTATCTGAGATCATGCGCCTGCGGGCAAAGAAAAAGACCCATGCACGGACAGGCTATGTCGGTGCATGAGTCTCATTCTTTCAGGACACATCGGGCGCTTGCGCGCCGGGATGACGGTGTGCCACGCCGCGCCGCGGGGCGCTGCGGAATTACTCCCTCATTCAGTATGTGCTATTTTAATCGTTTGTACGCCGATTGTCAAGGTGAAAACGGCACAAAATGTGCTTATTTTTCGCCAGCGGCTTCGGCGGCGCAGAGGGCGTCAAAGTACTTGTACAGGGGCATCAGCCCGTCAAAGCCGGTGATGATGTCCTGCGCCAGCTCCGGGGAGAACAGCCGCTCGTCCGGCGGCAGCTCGTGCTGGAAGTTCAGGGATTTGCGGTTGTACCACGGCTCCAGCAGCGGGGAGGTCTCGCCCTTTTTGCGCTTGTACTCCTGCCCGGTGAGGACGAACTGCGTCTGCCTGTTGAATTTCCGCACCAGCTTTTCCAGCTCCTGCGGGTGCAGGTCGATGCGGCGGCGATAGGCTTCCATCAGGGCGGCCTTGGGCGCCCAGAAGCCCATGCCGTAGCTGTAATAGTCCGGCGCTACCTCAAAATAAAAGGTGGGGCGGCCTGTCCAGTCCTCGCCGCCGGCGCGGATGCAGAACCACAGGTGATCCTTGTAGGGACCCTGCCCGTGGAGCCGCCGGGCGTCCCGGTAGATGCGGGACATCTTCAGCAGAAACGGCTCGTGGGGATACTTTTCGTGCATGGCGTCGTAGACCTGCTCACCCAGCGCCCGGGTGGGCGCCAGCACATGGGACTGATAGTCCTCCTTGTGCGCCAGAAACCAGCCGCGCTCGTTGTTGAACCGGATGCCCCAGAGGAAATCCAGCGCGGCGGGGGAATAGCCTTCAAATGACATGGTAAACTCCTTTACATGAAGCGGCAGAGAAGGGAGGGCGGCAGCTGGCCGCGGCGGCGCTGTTGATCAATGCGCCTGTCGGGCTCACGGGATCAGTCCTCCGCCGTCTATCAGATCGCGCACCGCCGCGCCGCCCATCAGCAGCCCCGCCACAGAGGGCACCCAGGGGACGCTGGCGGGCACGCTGCGCCGCCCGGGAGGGGGCGTCTCCAGCTGCTGCGTCTCGTGGGGCTGCTCCGGGCTGAACACCACCTTCAGGTGGTGCAGCCCCAGCTTACTGCGCAGCTCCTTGCGCATGACCCGCGCCAGCGGGCAGCCGCTGGTCTGGGAGATATCCGCGATCCGCAGCAGCTCCGGCTCCAGCTTGTTGCCGGTGCCCAGCGCCGTCAGGATGGGGATGCCCCGCAGGTGCGCCTGCTGGATCAGATCCAGCTTGCAGCTGACGAGGTCGATGCAGTCCAGTATGTAGTCGAACCGCCGGGTGAAGAATTCCTCCCGGTGGGCGGCGTCGTAGGTGGCGCAGATGGGGTACACCACGGCGTCGGGGTTGATATCCCGCACCCGGTCGGCCACCACCTCGGCCTTGTACTGCCCCACGGTGGAGGTCAGGGCGCACAGCTGGCGGTTGATGTTGGACACGGACACCGTGTCCTGATCCACCAGCGTTAAAGTGCCAACGCCGCTGCGTGCCAGGCACTCAGCGGCGTAGCTGCCCACACCACCCAGGCCAAACACCGCCACATGGCTGCGGCGGAGCTTGTCCAGAGCGGGTGCGCCTACTATCATCTCAGTTCTGAGAAAGCGTTCGTTCATAAATGCCGGGAAGGGGGGACTCAGCCCACGTGCTTCATGCCGGACAGCTGTACCACCTCGGCGCTGTCGGTCAGACCCTTCTGCCAGGCCTCGGTGTCTCTGCTGCGCAGGGTGTTCTCCACCTGCACCTGCCAGCAGGGAACGTTGTCGCCCACGAAGTACATCACATGGTAGCCGGTATAGCTGCCCTCGTTGAACACGATGCCGGTGTCGCCGGGCTTGCGGCTCTCGTCGAAGAGCCAGTCGTTGAACTCTGTGACCATCTGTCCCTTCAGCACCTTGGTGTACAGGCCGCCGTTGGTGTTGCTGCCGCCGTCCTCACTCAGCTCGTTGGCCAGAGCCGCGAAGCTGTCCTCGGTGGCGTCGCCGGCCTTCCACTGTGCCAGAGCGTCCTCGGCCTTGGCCTTGGCAGCGTCCTTGGCTGCCTGCAGATCGGCCTCATACGTCTCGGACTTGCTGTCCAGACCGGTGGTGTCCGCCATAAACAGGATGTGGCGCACGTCTCTGGAGGCGTACTCCTGACGGCCGGCGCTGTGGAACACCAGCACGCGGCTGCCGCTGTCGGTGGTGATCACGGTGCTGTCGCCGTCTGCGCGGCTCTCGTCAAACAGCCACTCGCTGGCCTCGTCGCCGGAGTTGCTGCCGGCCTCGGTGTTGCTGTACGTGGCGCTCTCGTAGGCCAGAGACACCGTCTCCAGCGGGTCGCCCGCCTGATACAGCTTCAGTGCGGCATCGGCGTCGGCAATGGCCTTCTCCTTGGCGGCGGCGTTCTCCTCGTCCGTGGGCGCAACGGTGTTGCCGTCGGCATCGGTGGTGGAGTCGGCGGTGCCCTTGAAGTACAGGGACTCGTAGCTGGCCACGTCAAAGGAGGACTTGTTCTCGTTGTAGTAGCTCTCCAGATCGGAGGCGGTGTAGCTCAGCTCCTCGGAGTACTCGCTGGCGTAGTGGCTGGCCACATCCACCAGACGGATCATGTCCTTGAACGTGGACACGGTCATGGTCTTGCCGAAGGCCAGCTTCAGGTACTCCTTCAGGGAGTAGCCGTTCTCCTTGGCATAGGCGGTGTACTGCTCGATGGTGGAGGCTACCTCCTCCTCGGTGTGGTCGTCGGCGCCGTGACCGTTGGCCTCGGCTTCCTTGGCCTCCTTCACGATCAGCGTCATCTGCTTGATGGCGTAATCGTGGATGAACTGCGCCCAGGTGACCTCGCCCTCGTCCTCAACGCCCAGGAACATCTTGGCGGTGTCGTTCATCACCTGCTGATCCAGCGGGGTGGAGCTGGACACGCCGTACAGACTGGAGTAGCTGCCGTTGAGGATGTTGTTCTTGATGTTGTGGTAGAAATAGTTTACCTGGCTGGCGCTGTACTTCTCGCCGTCGATGCTCAGTGCGGCGGCGTTCCGCTGTAGCACGCCGGAGTTCCACACCAGCAGTGCCGCCGCCACCAGCACGAACACGCCGGCGATCACGCCGTACAGGATATTGCTCTTGCGCGCCTTGGCCTTCTCCTCGGCCTCGCGGATCTTCTTGGGGTCGGTGACGCCCTGTGCCGCCAGATCCTGACGGGTCTTCTTTTCTCTTGATGCGCTCATGAATTTCATTCCTCTCAATTTTGGGCGCAGTACGCCCTTGTTAGTAAAATGCCAAATTATTATATCGTACCGTGCCGCATTTCGCAAGGGGGAAACGCCGGGAATTTGTGAACATTTTACCATAATTAAAATGAGCCGGCCTGTCAAAGCCGTCCGAACGGACTTTTTTTGCCAAGCTGAGCACAAGACCCCCGCTCCGTTTGGAGTGGGGGTCTTGTGCTCAGCGACAGGCAGCGGCCATGTTATAACCTGCACAGCTCGCAGGTGGGTCGTCTCCGGCCGACTTTACTGCTTCCAGCGTCCGCCCGCAGAAGGCAGGCGGGAGGCCTGCAAACCATCTACCGATCCGACGTCCCGTATAACCAATGTCAGGATAAATAGAACCGCTGCCCATCGCTCATCTTTTCCGCCAATACTTCGTTGCGGCGCTTTGCCATACACAAAGTATGGCTGCACCGCCGCGCCTCGTCTTGGCGAAAAATCCTGCTCATTTTTCCAACGCGATCTTCGCCGAGCCGCCTTGCTGTACACAAAGTACAGCGGCGGCGTCTCGTCATCGGCAGGACGAAAAATCCTGCTCATTTTTCCAACCCGGTATTCGTCAAATCGGCTCGACGTACAGAAAGTACGCCATCGCCGCTTTGCCATCGGCAGGACGAAAAATCCAGCCGAAAGAGACGTGTGCGCCTTTCCCGCCGCGCCTCGTCTTGGCGAAAAATCCAGCCAATTTTCCGGCTCAACCGGCGGCGTCCCGTTATCGGCAGGACGAAAAATTACTCCTCCTCGTCGGACAGGATCTGCTCCATAAACAGGTCGTAGACCTTGTCCAGCTCCTCGTCGCTGTCCAGCGTGCTGAGAAGCTCCTCGCCGTTTTCCATCACGGACTTCAGGATCACCAGGCCGTATTCCTCGGCGGCTTCCTCGTCCGCGTCGTCCTCCACCACAGGGAAGAACGCCATGTAGGTCTGGCCGTCCAGCTCCAGCGCGTCCACGTATTCCAGCTCTATGTCGTTGCCGTCCTCATCCGTCAGTGTGATGAAATTGGGGCCGAATTCCTCGCTCATGGAAAGTCCTCCTTTGTCTTGTTGCCCATAGTATACCCGAAGCGGAGGAAAAACGCAAGAGGAACTGTTCGGCAATTTATGCCCCATGCGGGACTGAAAAACCGGAAAACGGGGGAGAATAACGGGAATAGCCTGCCGGGAAAGGCATAATTTAACAAAAAATCTCTTTTTTTGCAGTTGACAGGTATGGTAGAATATCTCTTATACTGGGTCGGTATGCAAACATGCCGCTCACCGTACAAAGCCACAACAGGAACATCAAAGAGAAAGGAAGGTGCCCTGTCTTGAGTGAGAACAAGCGCAGACGGTCGTCGTCCCCCGACTTTATGGGACGCATCCGGCAGAGCGCCCGGCACATAGAAACGGAAGCGAAGGCGGGCGCGCGGCGCGTGCAGCACGAGGCGCAGGAGCGCGTCCGCAACATGACGCCCCAACAGAAAAACGGCTGGCGGAAGGCCGGGCGGATCATCGGCACACTGCTGCTGGTATTCGTGGTGACGCTGACCATCTTCTCCGGTATCTTCATGGCGTATATCAACAGCACCATGAGGGGCAAGGTGGAGGTCTATCTGGACGAGTTCGAGACGAAGGTGTCCACGGAGCTGTACAGCCAGGATCCCGACACCGGCGAATGGGTCATGTACCAGACGCTGTACCTGAACTCGGAGAACCGCATCTGGACGGATCTGGAGGACATCCCCAAGTATTTGCAGAAGGCCGCCATCGCCATCGAGGACAAGCGGTTTGAGAAGCACCACGGCGTGGATTGGAAGGGCACCACCCGCGCCATCGTATACACCCTGTTCGGCAAGAACGTGCAGGGCGGCTCCACCATCACCCAGCAGCTGGTGAAGAACGTCACCGGCGACAACGAGGTGACGGTAAAGCGGAAGATCACGGAGATCTACCGGGCGCTGGAGCTGGAAAAGCGCTACGAAAAGGACGAGATACTGGAGGCCTATCTGAACGAGGTGTTCTTCGGCCAGAGCTGCTACGGCGTGGTGACGGCCTCCCGCATGTATTTCAATAAGGATGTGTCCGACCTGACGCTGGCGGAGTGCGCCAGTCTCATGGGTATCACCAACAACCCCTCCATGTACGACCCCACCCTCAGCTCCTGGACGCGGGAGAACAACCGCGAGCGGCAGCTGACCATTCTGGGCGCCATGCTGGAGCAGGGCAAGATCTCCCAGGAGGAGTATGACGCGGCCAAGGCCGAGGACATCGTGTTCTCCAACGGCTTCACCATCTCCGGCAAGTATGTGGGCAGCGACGGCGCCGCCACCGATCCGGAGCCGGACGAGCCGCCCGCCGATGATACCGATTCTCCGGCGGACGAGGAGGAGCCCACCATCAAGGGGCGGTACTCCTGGTTCACCGAGGCCATGATCGGCGATGTGGCCGACGCGCTGGTGGAGAAGTACGGCATCACCGACAAGGTGCGGGACAACGGCACCACCTACACCGCCTACGAGCAGGCGTGGGACATGGTACACGGCAAGGGCTATAAGATCTACACCACCCAGAACCCCAAGTACCAGAAGATCGCCGAGGATGTGTGCTACGACCTGAGCAACATCCCCTATACCAGCAGCTATACCAACTCCGCCGGCGAGCAGGTGGAGGATCAATTGCAGATCGCGCTGACCATTGTGGATCCCACCAACGGCTATGTGGTGGCCATGATCGGCGGCGCCGGTGAAAAGCAGGCCGACCGTGTGTGGAACTGGGCGGTGAACGCGCGGCAGTGCGGTTCTGCCATCAAGCCCGTGTCCACCTATGCCCCGGCGCTGGACGACGGCACCATCAACGGCGCCAGCGTCATCGACGACTATCCCATGTTGCTCAACGGCGACGTGTGGCCGAGAAACGCCAACTGGCGCTATCAGGGTCTGACGGCGCTGCACAAGGCGCTTGCCCAGTCTTTGAACACCTGCGCCGTGCGGACAAATCTGGCCTACGGCGTGGATCGCTCCTACGAGTTCCTGGTGAACAAGCTGGGCTTCGAGAACCTGACGTATACCGACTCCCAGCAGGTGGGCAACATGGCGCTGGGCGGCTTTGAAAAGGGCGTGACCACCGAAGAGATGGCCGCGGCCTACGCCGCTTTCGTCAACGAGGGCGTGTACACCAAGCCCCGCACCTTCGTCCGCGTGGAGGACGCCAACGGCAACGTGATCCTGGAGAACGAAGCACAGTCCAGCGTGGCTATGAAGAACACCACGGCGGCCATCATCAACCACCTGCTGCAGGAGGCCGCCCTGAACGGAACCGGCTATGAGGCGCAGTTCTCCGGTATGCACATCGCCGGTAAGACCGGTTCTACCAACAGCAACAAGGATCGCTATTTCGTGGGCTATACGCCCTATTACAGCTGCGCTGTGTGGGCGGGCTATGAGCACAACCAGCGGATCGTGGCCAGCGGCAACCCCTGCTCCGCCATCTTCCGCAAGGTCATGAGCGCCATCCACGAGGAGCTGCCTAACAAGGACTTCTTTTCCTGCGCCGGACTGACCAGCGTGTCAGTCTGCGCCGACAGCGGTATGCTGGCGTCGGAGAACTGCGCGTTGGATGTGCGCGGCAGCCGCGTCTATACGGCGCTGGTAGCGGCGGATAACGCGCCCACCTCCGTGTGCACCATGCACACCGCGCCCAGCTACACCGTCAACATGGCGGACAGCGACGGCAACGTGACCACCGTCACCGGCTCGGTGCTGAACTACCAGCGCGAGCTGATCCAGGGACACGACGAGATCGTGGTGGAGGATGCCTTCATGATGCTGGGCGGCTGGAACGGCTTCTTCGGAGATGAGGAAGAGGACAATGACTTCAACATGCCCAACGGCGACCACGACGACACGATGGACGACTCCGTACCCGATATGAGCGGATTCTTAGGATAGAATACACTGACCCTCCGGCATCTGCCGGAGGGTCAGTGCAGGTTTAAAGGGACTTAGAAAAAAGTTTGAAATTTTTTGAAAAAAGGGGTTGACAATTTGACCTCTACATACTATAATCTCACTTGTTCGACGCGCGAGTGGTGGAATTGGCAGACTCGCTAGATTCAGGTTCTAGTGTCCACTACGGACGTGCGGGTTCAAGTCCCGCCTCGCGCACCAAGTTAACAAACAGGTTTAGATGCCATGCGGTGAAAACCGCGTGGCATCAAGCCTTTCCGGGGTTTTCCACGCCCCGATTTTACAGGTTTTGAGCATGGATGTCAGAGCCGTCTGAGAGGGGTTCAACGTGATTTGAACCCCTCTTTTCCTGTTTTCTGGCAAAATGATCGGATGCAGCCCCTTTTGTACGAGGAATTTCCTCGCAAAAGGAGGCTTTTTCATAAAAAAGTTTCACAAAGTTTGGGGCGCCGGCTTGTTGGTTTCGTAGAACCATCGAACCGGCGCTCTTTTGCGTTTCAGGGCAGATTAAGGGCGGAAGCCCGGAGAGGAGTAGCATATGCGAAAACCAACAAGGCCGCTGGCGCGGCGGATCGGCGAGCGACAGCCAGCGCCCTATCAGCAGAGATCACCGGAGCCGGTATTCTGCAATGAGCACGAGCGGTGTCAGGGCTGTCCCTACCCTGCCCACGGCGTCATTTGCTGGCACCGGGGTGGAGGCTGTCTGCGCACAGATATGGAGAAAATCGAGAGGAGGCCGAAGAATGATTCAAGCGGTTCTCAGTAACCCCAGCCACCCGGAATACGGCGTGGCAACCATCCCTTTCCCCATCCCCCGCAATCAGTATACGCACTGCATGGAGCTGTTGGAGGCGTTGGAGATCGGTGACGCGGTCAAGACGGACTGCAAGGTGGAGAAGATCGACAGCTTCTACACCGTTCTCAAGCGCACGGAAATGCTCACGGTCAATGTGGAGGAACTGAATTACCTCGCCAAACGGCTGGACGGCTTCGATACCGGCGAGGCCGCACAGTTTCAGGCGATGGCGCACAATCTGGAGCTTTTTGAGCTGAAGGATCTCATCAACCTGACCTTCTGCTGCCAGCAGG
>OHBM01002865.1_pt1 | contig 11105 bp, 13 predicted proteins | sample 1577251 | NCBI WGS metagenome assembly OHBM01 (sample SAMEA3541557, study PRJEB24748) | human gut metagenome | biome: human gut; feature: human-associated habitat; material: faeces | place: China | collected 2012
CTCCGACCAGTGGGACAAGCTCATCGTGGGTTCACGCGAAGAGTACGACCGCATGCATGATTTGCTATAATATATTTGATTGAGGTGATTATATGTTAAATGTTTACCAAGAGCTTATTTATATAATTGATAATTCAACAATAAAGAATGAAGTGGAAAATAGTCTAGACGATATTTATAATGATGTTGAATTGGTTAATAAAATAAAGATGTATCATGAGACTTATAACAATAATCTAAGAAAAGAAATATATAATAATAATAAATATAAAAGATATAAGCAATTAGAAAATAGACTTAATCTTTTAATATTTTCATGCAACAAGTGTTTAGGAGAGATAAAAGATGAAGATAATTAGTGGAAAATATAAGGGAAGAAATATTATTGGCTTTGATATAGTTGGTACTCGTCCTACTATGGATAGAGTGAAAGAATCATTGTTTGCTATGATTCAAAACTATATAGATAATAGCAATTGTTTAGACTTGTTTGCTGGTAGTGGTAATTTAGGATTGGAGGCAATGAGTGAGGGAGCTAGTAATTGTACTTTTATAGATAGTAATAAAGTAGCAGTTAAAATAATTAATGAAAATTTAGCAAAACTAAATATAGAAAATGGCAAAGTTTATCTAAAAGATTTTAGAACTTTTTTGAAAGAGACTAATGATAAATATAGTTTAATCTTTATAGATCCACCTTATAAAACTAGTTTTATTAAGGAGGCTCTTATTCTAATTGAAAGGTATGATTTGTTAATTGATAATGGTTTAGTTATCTTAGAAAGTGATAGTAAAGATAAACTTATTTATAGTGATTATTACTCTGTCCTAAAGGAGAGGAAATTTGGAGATAAGTTTATTTTGATTCTTATAAAGTCATAAAGTAATTGGTAAAAGAATAGAAATATGCTATACTAAAGATGAAGGAGGGGAAGATGAATAAGATATATTCTAAAGTATATGGTTGGTTATTTGTAGGATTATTACTAACGTTTGCTACAGGTGCATTTTTTTCTAATTATGAAAATGCTATCATTAATCTAATGAGTGGAGCAGGCTATATAGTAGTGTTACTAGTGGAGTTTGGACTGGCTATCTTTTTATCAGCTCGTATTCATAAGATGAGTAGTGCTATGGCAACATTTTGCTATTTACTATATTCATTTGTAACAGGAATAACATTTTCTACTATATTTATAGCCTTTGATATGAAAAGCTTAATACTTATATTCTTAGTAACTGCACTTGTGTTTGGATTGTTTGCTTTATTTGGAATGTTTACTAAATTATCACTTGATAAACTGGGAACTATTCTATTTATGATGTTGCTAGCAATAATTGTTGCAAGTATAATTAATATATTTGTTGGAAGTAGTATGTTTGATTTTATAATCTGTATTATTGGAATACTAGTGTTCATCGGTTATATTGGTTATGATGTCAAGAAATTACCAATACTATTTGATAATCTTGGTGAAGAAAATGGAGCTATATATGGAGCATTTCAATTATACTTAGATTTTATTAATATTTTCATTTATTTAGTCCAATTATTTGGTAATAATGATAGTAATTAAGATTTAAAGACTGATTTTATTTCAGTCTTTTATATATTGACGAAAAGTTAAAGAAATAGTTTGTAAATATATCTTTTTTTTTGTATACTAATATGTAGCTGTTAGAAGGCAAGACTTGCCTTAATTGTAATAAATCACTAAAATTGTGGGAATAGACTTAAACCTTAAAGTTGAAATTATTTAGATAAAAATGAAACAGATATTGAGCCTTGTTAACACCATTCGAGTAAGAAATTTGATGGTGTGACAAATTGGAGTTGTAATAAAGAAAATTTATAAGAATTATAGTTTTTCAACTTCACATATAAAAAGAAAAGAGGAAGATATATGAAAGAGAATACGAATCATTTACTTAATAAGAAAATATTGTTTGCTACTGGAAATGAAAGCAAAGCTTTAAGATTTAAAGATGGATTGTTAAAAAAAGGAATTGAAATAATTACTATAAATGATTTAGATAAGAAAGTAGAAGTTGTTGAAAATGGCAGTAATGCTATTGAAAATGCTCTTATCAAAGCAAGAAGTTATGCTAAAGAAATAGATATTCCTGTCTTTGCTATGGATGATAACTTGTATATAGAAAATATACAAGAAGATAAACAACCTGGTATGTATGTAAGACGAGTTAATGGAAAAAGACTAACTGATGAAGAAATGATTGATTACTATTCTAATTTGGCACATACTTATTCAGCTTCTGGCAAATTAACTTGTAGATGGGTATATGGTATAGCAGTAATAAATAACGGAAAAGAATCTACTTATACATGGAGTAAAGATGATTTTTATTTAGTAGATAAACCAACTGATAAAATTGATCCTGGTTATCCACTTAATAGTATATCGGTAAATAAAAAACTAAATAAATATTTTACAGATATGACTAGTGAGGATAAAGAAAATATCAAAGAAGATGAAAGTGATGTTATAGAATTTATTGCTAAAAATGTTTTATAGTAAATATTGTTCTTGGAGGTATTAGATGAATTATGGATATATATTAGGAATTGTAGGAAGAGACTCCTTTGTAAAGGGAAGATGGTATAGTAGTGATATTGAAAAAGAAGATACTACTAAATTAGCTAGTAGTTTTATGCATATATATCGTGTAAAATCAGAATCATCAAGAAGAGTTTATACAGTTAAAATTAAAAATAATGGTGCTGATATAGAAGGATACTCTTGTAACTGTCCACAGTTTGAAATAGCGAAGACGTGTAAACATGTAGCAGCTGTTTTAATAGATGATTATGAAGATATCGCAAGTTATGAATTTATAGATAAATTAGCTTTATCAAAAGAAATACTAGCAAGTTATAAAAATACTGATTCAAATACAATCAAAGAAAAACTAGATATAAACTTGGAATTTCAATTTAGTTATAGAGATATTTATTTAAAGATAAAGATAGGTAATAAGAAAAAGTATACTTTATCTACTTATAGTAAAGCTTCTAGTTTTATAGATGCTTATAATGAAAGAAAAGAATATGTATTTGGAAAAAACTTAACCTATAGTCCTAATAAATTTTATTTTGATAATAAAGATAGTGAATTACTTGAATATCTTGGTGACTTGATAGGAAGTCAAAGAAGTGGATATTATTATTCTGCAAGTAGTTATATATCAATTGATATTAAAGCGTTTGAAACAATATTAAATATTATAGGAGAAAAGGAATTTACTATAATGGGTAGTGGTACAATTTATAACATTTATAATGGCTTACCAACGGAATATAATCTTAGTAAAGATAGTGATGGTAACTTCGTCTTAAGATTAGAAGATGTAGAAAACTATAGATTTTTAGATTATGACTATAAATTTGCTACTTATAATCATAACCTATATATATTAGATAGAAAAGATAGAGACTTACTAACCCAATTAAGACAAAGAAAGATAGATGAATTAGTCTTTGATAAAAATAGTATTAAAGAATTTAACAATGGCTTATTAAATAATGTTAAAAATAATATTACCATAGATAGTAATGTAACAGAAATAGAATTACCTTCTAAACCTAGTGTTAAGCTATACTTTGATATATCTTATTCTAAACTTAAATGTGATATTGTCTTAGATTATAAAGGAAAAGAGATTAATTATTTTGATAAGACGGATTTTTTAAGAGATAATGATTATGAAGCTGAAGTAGTTGAAGATATCTTAAACTATAAATTTATAGAAGATAAGAATTCTTTTATTATGACAGATGATGATGAGATGTATTATTTTTTAGATGAAGTACTTGCAAGTCTATCCGAAAAGTATCAAGTATTTACTAGTAAGAAAATAGATAATACTAAAGTTTTGAAAAATGTTTCTACTAGTAGTAACTTTAGTATTGGACAAGATGGAATAATGTCTTATAAGTTTAGTGTAGAAGGGATTAATCAAGAAGATTTAAATAGTCTATTTAGTGCTTTGAAACAAAAGAAAAAGTATTATAAACTAAAGAATAATAATGTAGTATCCTTAGAAGATAATGAAGAGCTAGAGCAATTAAATAATTTAATAACAGATCTTGATTTATCAAAAACTGACATCTTAGAAGGGGATGCAGCTATTCCTAAATATAGAGCTATATATATTGATAGTTTAAAGAATAGTAAATATAAAAATATTGAAACTAATAATTTATTTGATGAGTTTATTTCTAACTTTAAAAAGTATAAAAACTTAAGTGTTTCTTTTGATAAAGATGATGAGAAAATATTAAGAGATTATCAAAAAGATGGGGTTAAATGGTTAAATACTATATATAAATGTGATTTGGGTGGTATTTTAGCTGATGAGATGGGACTAGGTAAGAGTCTACAAACAATTACTTTTATTAAACAAATATTAAAAGAAAAGCCTCTAGCTAAGATAATTATTGTAGTACCTACAGCTCTTGTTTATAACTGGGAAAAAGAATTTGCTAAGTTTGCACCACAGTTAAAATATGTAGCAGTATCAGATACAGTAGCTAAAAGACAAGAAATATTTGCTAATAAGGATAAATATAATATTTTTATTACTAGTTATGGATTAATTAGAAACGATAAAGATGAATATGAAAATATGGATTTTGAATTATGTGTTGTAGATGAAGCTCAAAATATTAGGAATTATCAAGCTACTATGACTAGAGAAATTAAAAAGATTAAAGCTAAGTGTAAAATAGCTTTAACGGGAACTCCAGTTGAAAATACTGTTACCGAACTATGGAGTATCTTTGACTTTATTATGCCAGGTTATTTAAATAGCGTAGTTAAGTTTAGAGAGAAATATAATATCAAAGATGTAGATGAAAAAGGACTAGAAGTGTTAAATAACTTAAGTAATCAAATTAAACCATTTATTTTAAGAAGAAAGAAAAGTGATGTTGTTAAGTCACTTCCTAAAAAAATAGAAAATAAAATATATATAGATTTACCAGATAAACAAAAAATGCTTTATATGAAAGTCTTAAAAGATACTAAAAAAGAAATGGATGAAATGATAAGAGACGGTGGCTTTGAAAAGTCTCGTATGAAGATATTACAACTATTAATGAAACTAAGACAAATATGTATTGATCCATCAGTTATGTATGAAAATTATACTGGTGATAGGGTTAAGATTGATGAGTTGTTAAGAGTTGTAAAAGAAAGTATTGATAACAATCATAAGATATTAATTTTTAGTAGTTTTAAAAGAGTTTTAGATAATGTAAAAGAACTATTTGCTAAGAATAATATAACTTACTATATGATAGATGGTTCAGTTAAGAGTAAAGATAGAATGGATATGGTAGATAAGTTTAATAATGATGATACTAACTGTTTCCTAATAACTTTAAAATCAGGGGGAACAGGACTTAATCTAACAGGGGCTGATACAGTAATACACTTAGATATTTGGTGGAATCCTCAGGTTGAAAATCAAGCGACAGATAGAGCTCATCGTATTGGACAAACTAAGACTGTTTCTGTTATTAAGTTAGTAACTAAAGGTACTATTGAAGAGAGAATTATTGAACTACAAGATAAGAAAAAGATTCTTAGTGAAAATCTAATAGAAGGTAAAAGTGATAGTGAAAGTTTATCATCATTATCAGAAAAAGATATTAAAAAATTATTATCTAGTGGAGAATAGAAGTATTTAGATACTTTTTTTCTTTTTTATTTGCTATAATATGTTTAGAGGGATGTATAAATTAGAAAGAGTAGTAAAAGAAAGGTGATATACGTGTCATGTTATTTAAAGGAGTTAGACTTAACAATGTCTTATGATGAATATGAAATGTTTCAGGATATTCCATCAAAGGAATCTGGTTCAACTAATGAGGCTTATGGTATTCCGTATGACAAGTTTAAGAATTATTTAAAAAAAGAAATTAATAGAAAATATAATAAAGTAACTTATGATGACACGCCAACTATTTCTTATATAATGTATGATAATGGTAAGCCAATAGGATTAATATGTTTAAGAACTGAAATAGATGACAATTGGAAGAGATGGTCAGGTAATTTTTACTATAGGATAAGGTTATCAGAAAGAAGAAAAGGTTATGGAACCAAAATTTTGAAATTAGCATTAGAAAAATTTAAGAAAATGGGATTTAAAGAAGTATACGGTCAATCATCAAAGGGAAATATAGGTTCTAAAAAAGTAATAGAAAATAATGGGGGAATATTACTTGCTGAAAAAGAAGGAACAAGGTATTATAAGATAATTCTAAAATAGGAATACTATAGATAAATAAAAATTAATAGAGTTTTATTATACCAGAGTTAAATTTTATTTAATTACTTCATTAACATTTATAAGGTGTTTAGATACTCTTTTTCTTTTTTTATTTGCTATAATATGTTCAGGTGGAAAGTATATGAATTATAGTGAGATAAAACAAGCAGTTAAAATGTTAAGCGTTGAGTGAAATTTAGGAAAGAAGGAAGCAAAAATAGATAAAGATGTATGTACACTATGGGATTGGTAGAAGGTAAAAAAGTAATTGCTGATATTGACGAAGTAAATAAAGAAGAAATACCAATGATTAAAACTTGAAAAAATAGAAAAAGCTTTTATACGCAAAACAGTAGTTATAAAAAGTTAGTTTATTAAAATTTAAGAACATAAAGGAGTAAGATTATGAAAATATTAATGAAAAGTAATATATATGATGTAGATGATACAATAATAATTGTAGGTAGTTGCTTAAAAAGTATGCAACGAGAAGGTCTTAAAAAGTTAGAACAAATATCAAATAACATATATGAATTATGCTTGGAGGAGACACATATAAATATGGCAATTACTAAGATAGGAGGTATGATTAGAACAAAGAAAGTTAAAAGAATTATTTTTGTAAGTGTTGATAGGTCTCCACATTGTATACAATTACACTATATACAAGATGAATTACAAAAAATGATGGATTTAACAAATGTTAAGATAGAAAACTATATTGTTGTTGATAATGAATTGTTACCTATTTCATCTCAAGTTATATCAATGTCTAAAAATTTAAAAGAACTTTCTGAAATTAAAAGTAAAATAGGTGAAAATGATGAATAAAAGAAATTATGATGATTTAAAATATAGTGATGAAATAATGTTTTCAATTAAAAGTGATATCTATTTAATTGGTATAATTGAATCATATTTTAACAGTTTATTTTCTAATAAAGTGATTGACGACATGCTCAAAGTAAAAGTACATCCAAATAATAAGTTTTATTATAATGTGTGTCCTTTTCATAAAAATAATTCAGAATATTATGAATTTTTTGTTGATGAACGAGTACATTTATTTTATTGCCTTGGATGTGGCTCTCGTGGTAATGCTTTTGATTTTTTAATGGATGTATATAATTTAGATATTAATAACGTAACTGAAATTTTGGGAGTGATTTCTGACAAGTTTGACGTATCAGTTTTAAATGAAAAACAAATGCAAATTTATAATGTATTAATAAAAGATTATTGTAATTATAAAGAATTACTAAAAAAGAGTGAAGAAAAAACACTTTATTTGACTAACAGAGTAAAAAATTATTTAGAATTACATCAATTAACAGAACAAGCTAATTATGATGATATAAAGAAAATATCAGATAGACTTTGTTGTAGTACTGATTTTGTTAATGATATATATCATGCATCAGTAGATTATAAAAATTTTGAAAGGCAAAAAATAAAACAATTGAGATTAAAAGAAAGAAAAATGGAATTTAATTAATTGATAATCAGATAGATAAAAAAATATCCTTTTTTGGTATAATTAGAAAGATTTACGACTTTGATGAGTTGATTATAGAAAGCTAAAATTTAGAAACATGAGATGATAAAAGTGGCAAAAGATTTAATTATAAGAAGCAGTAGTGCAGAATTTTAATATTTGAAAGACAAACACATAATAAAGGAATTCAAGTTAGATTTGAAGATGGAGATTTGTGGTTAACACAGAAAGCTATTGGAGAACTTTTTAATGTTGATAGAACAGTAGTTACCAAGCATATTAAAAATATATATTCCGAACTTGATTAAATGAGAATTCAACTAGTGCAAATTATGCACTAGTTCAAAAAGAGGGAAATAGAGAGATTACTAGGAATGTATTATATTATAATCTAGATATGGTTATTTCGGTAGGTTATAGAACCAATTCAGATAGAGCTATACAATTTAGAAGATGGGCAATTTATATATTAAAAGAGTTTTCAAAGAAAGGTTATATAATAGATAAAAAGAGAATGGCAAATGGTGCACTCTTTGACGAAGATTATTATGATTCGTTACTTGCCGAAATAAGAGAAATAAGATTATCAGAAAGACGATTTTATCAAAAAGTTATTGATATTTATGCAACAAGTGTGGATTATGATAAAAAGTCACCTACAACAATTAAATTTTTTAAAAGGGTTCAAAATAAAATACATTATGCTGTATCACATCAAACAGCTGCTGAAATTATATATAATAGAGCAAATTCAGAAAAAGAAAATATGGGTCTTACTTCTTGGAAAAATATTAGAGACGGATGTTGTTATAGCTAAAAACTATTTATCTAAAGAAGAATTAGAAAGTTTAGAACTAATAGTATCAGCATTTTTAGATTTAGCAGAAAATTCATCTATTCCAAAAGATGTAGGAAGAAAGCCATTATTTTTAACATATTTATCGTTAGAAATATCATCTAAAATCCTGTTTACTGAATTAGTAGAAATATTATTTCTTTTAGCAATATTTTTTTCGGAATCTTTAGTCATTAAATCTAATATGACAGCTCTACGAGTATCATTAGATATTTGCTTGTGAAAGTCGACAATGTCAGTAGATGCAGTAAAAATTTTATTACAACGTTTACAGAAAAAACTTTGCTTATCTAAAAGAAGAATAGTATTGTAGTTACAGGCTTTGGTAATTTTAATTTTACAATTACGTTTGAAATTCCATTTAATAATATCATTGTGGTCATGATTTATGCCCTTACAATTAGGACATGACTTAGGTGTATAAGTAAGGTAACCGTGAAATACTTTTGTTTTAATTCCCTTTATTTCTATCATTTCTAAACAATTTTCGTAAAAATATATATTTTTATCTTCAATATTTAATATTTTTTAGTATAATCAGTATGAGTCATTTAATCAGATCCTTTCAATATTTTTTAGTCAACTATATTGTATCGTGAGTTTCTGGTTATGACTCTTTTTTATTAACTAAAAATAGTGTTAGTAATTTTACTCACCAACACTATTTATTATAGAACCGAAGTATTTAGATACTTTTTTTCTTTTTTTGATATAATCATAGCAAGGGAGATGATGTTAAACGAGAATTAATTATCATGGCGAAGATTGTAGTGGAAGTTTATTTCAAATAATAATATGGGTTTCAGTATTTCTTTTTTTAGTAGTACAGTTTGTATCTAATGGGTTTGATGCTATTGATGTTAGTTATCTTATATTTATAGGAATTTGTAGCACCTTCATTATTATTATGCTTGCTTTTTCGTTAAAAAAATATTTAAAGATTAAAAAAAAGAGAAATCTAAATCTATTTATTATGAAAAACGGAAAAATAATACAGGGAAAGGTTATTAATATATATGATAATAAAACTTCTGGGGATCTAGATAACAATAAAAATATTCATAATGTAACAGCAGACGTTGAGTATTATCTTGATAATGAAAGAAAAGTTATTGCTGTAGATAATCTAGCAATCAATATAAACAAAATGAATGATTATATTAACAAATCAGTTAAAATATTTGTATATACTAATATGAATTATATAGATATTGTTAATTAATAGAAAACTTATAGATAAATATTATTATAAGATGAATGATATACTGAGTATGACAATAGCAGAAAAATTAAACATAGTGAATATGAGAAAAACTAGATATTAAGAAATATACAATTTCGTCTAACTATCTGAAAGACTAATAACTGGTCTTTTTAATTTGCTTTTTCCCATTAAATTACTTTCTTAAGGAAGTATTATAACATGTAAGAAAACGAAATTTTATGAATAGTATAAAAGGTTTTATTTAATAAAGAACATCTAGTGATATAAAATTTAATTAATATTTATAAGGTATTTAGATACTTTTTTCTTTTTTATTTGATATAATATGTTCAGGTGAAAAGTACATGAATTATAGTGAGATAAAACAAGCAGTTAAAATGCTAAGTAATGAGTGGAATCTAGGAAAGAAGGAAGCAAAAGCAGATAATGATATTTGTGCTTTAATATATTTAATGGTTATATTAGAAGAAAGTGAAGAGATAGTTAAATATAAAGAGGGAAAGAAACTTATCGGATTTTGTGGCTATTCTAAAGAAAATTCTAAAAAACATAAATTATCTAAAAGTTTTTATGGATTTATCAAAAATAGATTATATAAAAGTAAACATATAAAAGATTTAAAAGCTCTTAAAGAGTATGAAGATAACTATTATTATGTTCCAGCTCACTTAAAGAATTATTTTGATGGGGAAATTTCTATACTTATTGTAAATAATAATTATAGAGGTAAGAAAATAGGTAAAAAATTGCTACTTGACGTGTTTGAAAAAGCTAGAAGAAATAATATGAAAAATCTTCAGATACTGACAGATGAATCATGTAATTATAAATTTTATGAGTGTTTAGGATGCAAAAAAATATATGAAACAGTTATTAAAAATAAAGAAACTTTGAACAAAGAAACAGAGATGGCTTTTATATATGAAAAAAGATTATAAGCAGTTTTTGATACGAAGGTTAATTACAAAACAGTTTAGAAACTGGAGGTAGAAATACAATAAATTGAAAATAAATGTATTAGTAATACTCTTATAAAATATATTGATGTAGTCTTAGTATAGATATATAGACACAAAATTTTGAATACTGTGGCCTAGTTAAATATATTTGAAATCTTAGGTTAAATAATTATTAATAATTAAATGTTTAGTAATTTGATAAAAAGGAAAGTGGTATTGATGAATGAAAGAAATTATGATGTTTTAAAATATAGTGATGAAATAATGTTTTCAATT